>Ga0116226_10000997_pt1 | contig 24664 bp, 24 predicted proteins | sample S1TSphfallax_FD_89692 | JGI IMG/M metagenome (GOLD analysis project Ga0116226, IMG submission 89692) | Host-associated microbial communities from peat moss isolated from Minnesota, USA - S1T2_Fa - Sphagnum fallax MG | ecosystem: Host-associated > Plants > Peat moss > Unclassified | place: USA... | reverse complement strand
GCTGGTCGATACCAAGACGTTTCTGCTGGCCACGAAAGAGGCGAATATTCTGGGGTCGGGGACGGTCAATCTTTCCACTGAGAAGCTCGACCTCGCTTTATGGACGGAGGCGACGCATTTTTCGATCGGCTCACTTTCCACACCGATCAATATTCATGGAACGCTGAAGAATCCCAGCATATTGCCCGCGGCCGGGCCGCTGGCCGAGCGCGCCGGGCCGGCGATTGCGCTGGGGGTGCTGTTTCCGCCGCTGGCGATTTTACCGACGATCCGGCTTGGGCTGGGCGATAAGAATGCCTGCGCGGATACGATCATGGCGCTGCATGAAGGCCAGCCGCATAATCCGAAATAAAAAATCCGGGGGTCTGGGGCCTTCCGGCCCCAGCTTGTCCAGGGCAGAGCCATGGCCTTGCTTAACCCTTTTTAATGCCCCGCATTATTCCCCGAGAAATCGGGCGCCAGCCCGGATGCCGCAAGCTGTCCAGCGAGTTCCGATTTAAGCTTGGAGAGACCGGCCTCGGACGTGCTTTCTGCCCGCGCCACCAGCACGGCCTGGGTGTTGGAGGCTCGCAGCAACCACCAGCCATCCTCGGTCGTCACGCGCACGCCATCCGTGTCCGACACGGTATCGCCGCTGGCCTTAAGCCGGGCGGCGACTTCTTCCACCACTTGGAATTTCCGGTCTTCCGCGCAGTCGAACCGTAATTCGGGTGTGTTGATGACGGTGGGCAGGCTGGCGCGGAATTCGGCCACGGTCTCGTCGCTGCGCGCGATCACGCCGAGCACGCGGATGGCTGCGTAGAGCGCATCGTCAAAACCGTACCATTTGTCGTTGTAGAAAATATGCCCGGACATTTCGCCCGCGAGCGGCGCGCCGGTTTCGGCCATTTTGGATTTGATGAGGCTGTGCCCGGTCTTCCACATCAGCGGCGTGCCGCCGGCTTTGGCGACTTCGTCGAACAGCACCTGGCTGGCTTTCACATCGGCGATGATCGTCCCGCCCGGATGGTCGCGCAGCACGTCGCGCGCCATCAGGATGAGGAACTGGTCGCCGAAAAGAATATGGCCTTCATTGTCGACGAGGCCGATGCGGTCGGCATCGCCGTCGAAGGCAACGCCGACATCAGCCCCTTCTTTCTTCACGGCGTCCACCAGCTGTTCCAGGTTTTTGGCGACGGTCGGGTCCGGATGGTGCGCCGGGAAGGTGCCGTCGATATTGCCGTTCAGCACTTTGTGCTTGCCGGGGAGTTTTTTTAGCAGCTTGGTGAGCACGTCGCCAGCCGCGCCATTGCCGTTATCCCAGACAATGTTGAGCTTTTTATCGCCGTCCCAGTCCTGCATCAGCCGCGCGATATAGGCGTCGCTGACATCCTTTTGTGTGAGGCTGCCTTCGCTCTCCTTCACCACCTCGCCGGTAGCGGCGCGTGCGCCCAAATTCAGAATATCCTTGCCAAAGAACGGCTTCTTGCCGAGCAGCATTTTGAACCCGTTGTAATTGGCCGGGTTGTGGCTGCCCGTCACCATCACCGCGCCATCCGTCGGCTCGGTGAAGGCGGCGAAATAGAGCATCGGCGTCGGGCCGGTGCCGATCGATATCACCTCGGCGCCGCTGGCCATCAGCCCTTTGATGAGGGCCGCTTCGAGCAGCGGCGAGGACAGCCTGCCGTCGCGCCCGACGGCGATTTTCCGGCCGCCTTTCTCCGCCACGATGGAGCCGAAGACGCGGCCGATGGCGAAGGCATCCGCCTCGTTCAGCGTCTCTCCGACAATGCCGCGTATGTCGTATTCCCGCAGCGAGCTGGCTTGGAATTTATGGGAAAATGTCATGTTGCTCTCAGGCGTTGACGTAGTTTTTAAGGAATTCGCGCACCGCGGGCCCGAGATCCGGGCGGGCAAGGGCGAAGGCGATCTGCGCTTCCAGGAAGCCGATCTTATCGCCGCAATCGAAGCGCTTGCCTTCGAATTTCAGCCCGTGGAAGGGCGTGTGGCCGATCATTTTCGCCATCGCATCGGTCAGCTGCACTTCGTTGCCCGCACCACGCTCCATCATGTTCAGATATTCCATGACTTCGGGTAGCAAAATATAGCGGCCGATGACGGAGAGATTGGAGGGCGCGTCCTTTGGCGCGGGTTTCTCGACCAGCCCCTCGACCTCGACCCGGTTGCCCTCGACCGCGCCGATTTTCAGAATGCCGTAGCGGTTTGTGTGTTCATGCGGCACTTCGCTCACGGCCAGCACATTGCCGCCGGTCTCATGATACACATCGGCCAGCTGCTGCAGACAGGGGGTTTCGCTCAACACCAGATCGTCGGGCAGCAGGATCGCGAACGGGTCGTCGCCGATGAAGGTGCGGGCGCACCAGATGGCATGGCCGAGGCCGAGCGGCACTTGCTGGCGCACGGTGGAGATCGAGCCCGGCGGCATGGCCTCAGAGCGCAGCAGCTCGAGCGCCTCACGCTTGGAGCGTTCCGCCAGCGTGGCCTCAAGCTCGAAAGCAATGTCGAAATGGTCGATCAGCGCGGTCTTGCCGCGGCCGGTGACCATGCAGAACTGTTCAATCCCGGCGGCGCGCGCCTCATCCACGGCGTATTGAATCAGCGGCTTGTCGACAACCGGCAACATTTCCTTGGGCATTGCTTTGGTTGCCGGCAGAAAGCGCGTGCCGAGGCCTGCAACCGGCAGTACGGCCTTACGCAGTGGTTTTACCAAGAAACTTTCTCCTTAAAGTCGTCGTTCAAAGCATGACTGCCATGCACATGTGGGGGCGGCAAGCCGCTCCCCCAATGCGCGGCTAGGTTACATTTTTTTCCATCAGTGCGGCTAGAGTAAGGCGGCTTTTGGTTGAACCGTTCATTCAACGGAAAACGGCGGTACGCTACGCTGGAATTGTGGCGGCCTGCGCGGCGGGGATTTTCATCATCGTGCCGGTCATCGGGATGAAGAACACGCCCATGTCGCGCCGCGAATGGATCTTGCCTTGTGCATCCTTGCGATAGACGTACAGCACCTGGCCCTGTTTGAAGGGCTGGCCGATGGGGATGATCATCCGCCCGCCGGGTTTCAGCTGCTGGAACAGTGCCGGCGGCGCGTATTGCGCGGCGCAGGTCACGATGATGATGTCGAACCCGTCCTTCTGCTCGGGCCAGCCGTAATAGCCGTCGCCGACTTTGGTGGTGACATTGTCATAGCCGAGCGGGGCGAAGACCTTTTTCACGGCATTGCCGAGCGGCTCGATGATTTCGATGGAATATGCATGGTCTACGATGCGCGAGAGCAGCGAACTCTGAAAGCCGCTGCCCGTGCCGATTTCGAGCGAGACTTCGCCAGGTTTCGGCTGGCATACCTGGGTCATATAGGCTTGGCCCAGATAGTCCGAGAGGGCGGAGCCATAGCCCAGCGCCCAGGGTTTTGCCGGGTTGTCATAGGCATCGCCGCAGGTGGAGCGATGCTCCTGATAGTTGTAATGGTAATATTCGCGCGGCAGCGCCTGGAAGGCGGCGAGCACCAGCGGGTCAGCGGCGCCCAGGCGCATTTTTAAATAATCCGAGATCATTTTCATGGCCGCTGGCTTGCGGGCCTGAATCGCGTCGAACTGCGCATCGGTGAGGGAGACGGGGCGGCCGGAGGCGTCCATTGCCGCCTCGAACGTGGCTTTGTCCCATGGCTTGCCGTTCGGCGTGGCTGGGCTGGGGAGCAGCGTGGCGGGTAGCGCGCTATCCGCGAAGGCCCGGCCGGTGGCGGCAAGTGTTGCAGCGCCCGCGATCAATCCGCGACGGCTGATCGTTTCGTGAATGTAAGCCAAACCTGTTGTCTCCCGGGTGCTGGAAAGCTCGATGCGGCGATGACATACATTAAAATCGCGCTGCCTAAAACCGCGTCGAGCCCGATATTTCGCAGTACGAGATTGGCGAGCGGGGTGGCGACCACGGAAAACGCGCCGTTCAGCCCCCAGGCCCAGGCGAGCTGGAATTTCTGCTCCGCCTGCACGGCAAGGCCGAGCGGGAAGGGGAAACCCATGGCAAAGCTGACCGGGGCCATGGTGAAAACCACCAGCGCCGTGCGTATGCCGTAAGGCAGGCCGCAAAGGGCCAGCATGGCGGGGCCGGTGGCGAGGAGCATGACCGCAGCCCAAAATGCCACCGCCGCCACGGCGAGGCGAACGGCAAAAGCGGGGTTGGCTGCAAACCGGCCAGAGAAAAAGCTGCCCAGCCCGGAGCAGATCAGCATCGTGCTGAGCACGATGGAAAAAGCGCTCGCCCGGTCGTTCAGGAACACGCTCGCCTTCTCGATTCCGAATATCTCAAGGAACAAAAACCCCAGCGCCAGGACCGGGAAATACACGCAGGCCCTTGCCAGGCCGGGGGTGCGGCCCGTTCGCGGCGCGGCAAGGGGGACGAGCAGGACGAGAAAGGCAATGAAGGCGGCCTGTGCCAGCACGGCGAGGTTTACCAGCGCCCCGATCTCCGCCTGTGGTAGAATCTGCAGCCGGGCGAGGAGCAAAGAGAGCTGGTTCAGCCGCAATATGGCATAAAATGCCGGGCGGTCATCGGTGACGGGAAGCAGGTCGAAGGCCTGGGTCGAGGGCGTGGGGCTGCCCGCCAGAATGCCGCCCGCCTCATCGGCGATGGAATCGTCATCGCCATAGGCGGAGACCGTCCCGGCATCGAAGGAGATTGCCGGCAGGTCGTTATAGAGGTTCTGCCGGGCGGCGATGACGTCGATGCCGTTATAGTACGAGACATCGAAGGAGCGGTCGTTGCACCATTTCAGCGCGGTTGCGATGGCGGCGGCGGAAAACGGCGTCGGACTCACGAGGATCCGCGCATTCCAGGCGGAGCGGTAAACGAGGATATAGGCGTCGGCGTTGGCAATGCCGTTCAGCGCGAGGGCGGCTTTGGCGGTTGCCAGCATGCGGAGCGCATAGGCCGGGAAATCCTCGATCGAGACCGGGATGGAGAGGATGCCGCCCGGGTTGAGATGCTGCAGATCCGCCGCGAAAGCCTGGGCCGAGAAGGCGTAGACATTCGCCGGCGCGGCATCCATGAAATCCGATGAAATATCGATGACATCGTATTTCCTTGCGCCCAACGCCGCGCGCGGACCCTGCGCCGAGATTTTCACGCGCGCGTCCGGCGTGAAGGCCGGTGAACTGCCCAGGCCGTGGCGGAGTGCGTTGAACAGCACGGGTTCGGGCTCCAGCGCGGTGACATGGGCGGCGCCGAGCGACAGGATTTCAGCGATGCGAAACCCGCCGGACGCGCCCGCCAGCAGTACAATAGGATGGGAGAGGAGCGTGTAGGGCAGGGCATCGAGCGCGCCCGGCGCATAGCCACTAGCGATCGGGCCGGGCCGGGGCAGGCTCGCGATGCGGATACCGTCCCGGTAGAGGCCGAAGCTGCGCGGCGGGCCGGGATAACCCAGCATGGCGGAATCATTCGAAATATCGGTGTTTACCCGCTCGGTGAAGTCATCCAGGAGCAAAAACGCGCCGCGCGGGGTTTGCACCCGGGCCAGGATCTGCGCGCCGGGCGTGTGGCTGGGCGGGTAGATCGGCTTGTACTGGCTCACCGCTGCCTGCGGGCCGAGCGCCAGCAGAATTTCGGCGCCCGCCAGCATCAGCAAGGCGGCAATGCCCGCCTGCACCCGGTAGCGTTCGATGAAGCATGCCGCGAGGGCCAAAGCGGGGAGCAGAGCGGGGATCAGCTGGAAGGGCGGGCAGACATACATCAGCCCGAGCACCAGCAGGCAGCCCGCCCCGGCGCCCATCAAATCCGCCGCGTAGACATGTCCGATTCGGTCCGACTGGGTGACGAAACAGAGCGAGATGAACAGCCCGGCAGCGAAGAAAAAGGGCAGGAGCGCGAGATAATAGAGCCCGATATTTTCGAGCTGCGGCAGATAGGTGACCTGGTTCTGAAGCTGCAGCGGGTTGAACGGATTGAGAATGGTGGCGCAATAGCCGAGTGCCGCACTCGCGACGAGAAAAGACGGCAGTACGGCAAATAAAACGGCGGCGCGGCGGAGCAGGAAATCCCGCGCCAGCGCCAGGAACACGCCGGAGAAGGCGAACCCCACCATGACGATCGAGATCACCCAGTAGCCGTAATCCGACCAGCTCGCGACCGCAAAATATCGGGTGAGCGCGCTCTCCATCCCGAGTGCGGTGGCGGAGACAAGAAAGAGCGGCAGGAATCTCAACCGGATCACGTCTCTACTGCGCCGGCCAGACATTGTTTGCCAGAAACTTGCCCATGATGCTGTTGAACCGCGTTGCCTCATCCACGAACAGCGCATGGCCTGCCTTGGGGAAGATCGCAATAGTTGTGTTCGGCCGGTCGATCGCCAAATGATCCGCCTGCGCGGCGAGGCCGGGGCGTACGACATAGAGCACCGGCACATTCGTGGAGAGCAAGGCGGCCTTCCAGTAGCTGCGCGGCACGTCGTAATCCAGCAGCGCGGCGGCGGCGGGCGGCGGCACGCGCAGGCAGGTGGCGGTGAGTCGAGCGAGATAGGAAGGCGGCTGGCGTGTATGGAACATGCCCCGCACGAAGGCCCGCATATAGGCTGCGCGGGTGAGTGCCGGGCCGGGTGGATGATAACGCGCAACGGGCGGCGGATTTTCGCCGACGGAATTATCCACCAGCACCAGCCCGGCCAGCTTTGCGCTGCCATCCATATGGATATAGGCCAGCGTGTCCAGCACGCCGAGCGACCAGCCGACGATGACGATCTTTCCGGGCAGGCGGGAGAGCAGCTCCGCGATATCCTGCCCGCGCCGGTCCTGGTCGTACCCGCTTTGGGTGATTTCGGAAGATCCTTGCCCGCGCGGGTCGAATGCGATGACCTGATATTGGCGGCTGAAGGCGCTGAGCTGTGGGGCGAAAATCCAGCCCGGCATCGTCCAGCCCGGCACGAAGACAATGACCGGCGCGCCCGGCTTGCCGCTCTGCGAATAATGCAGCCGCGCGCCATCGGATGTCGTGAAATAGCAATCCTTCGCGCTGGCGGGCAGGGCCAGGAGCAAAGCGAGGATAAGGGCGAGAAACCGCATGGTGCGACTTGGGACGTTGCCGAGGTGACCTGTCAAATCATAAATCCGAACCGGTGCGCCGCATTGCGCATTACTGGGCCGGCCCAATGTGTTGCGCATGGGATTTTCGATCGTTATCGGCGAAACGGGTGGAATCGGTTCGGCATTTCTGCGCCTGCTCGGGCCGGATGCGATGGGTTTTTCCCGGGCCGGATCGCCGCCGCTGGACCTATTGGATGAGGCGTCGATCGCGGCGGCGGCGGAGAGCCTCCAAAACCCGCCGGATCTTATCATCGACGCCACCGGTTTTTTGCATGGCGACGGGTTCATGCCGGAGAAGAGCTTCGCGGCGCTGAATGCCGATCATATGGCGAAATCCTTCGCGCTGAACGCCATTGGCCCGGCGCTGCTGATGAAGCATTTTCTGCCGATGCTGCCGCGCGATGCGAAATCCGTGTTCGTGACGCTTTCCGCCAAGGTCGGCAGCATTGGGGATAATGCGGCGGGCGGCTGGTATAGCTACCGCGCGGCGAAGGCGGCGCTGAACCAGCTTGTGCACACCGCCGCCATCGAGCTGCGCCACAAACGGCCGAAGGCGGTGTGCATTGCCATGCATCCGGGCACGGTGGATACGCCACTCTCCGCGCCCTTCGCGAAATCCGGGCTGAATGTGCGCCCGCCGGAACGGGCGGCAGCCGAGATGCTGGCCGTGATTGCGCGTCTCACGCCGGCAGATTCCGGCAAATTCTTCGCTTATGACGGGACCGAGCTGCCATGGTGAACGCCGCGCCGGACCTGCATGAAAATCCACAGCGCCACCGCCGCATTGCAGGCTGCGACCAGGAGCAAGATTGCCGGCGCGCCGATTCCCTTGGCATATAGAACCGCCGTCAGCCCGGCCGCGATGACGCTGGAGACCGCGTTCATCACATTATTCGCCGCCACCATGCGGGCCCGGTGCGACGGTGCCGAAGCCTCCTGCAGCAGCACGTAAAGCGGCACGGAGAACGCGCCGCCGAAGGCGGAAAGCACCAGAAGATCGCCCAGCAGGTGCCAGCCCGCGGGTGCTGCGAGCACGGCGGAAATATTGCCGAGCACACCGGCATGCAGCGCTGTCCACGCAAAATCCGCCGTGAAGACCGAGACTCCGAGCCCGGCGATGCCGACATATTTCAGCAGCGAGGCATCCTTCACGAAGCGCGCCACGGCGAGCGAGCCGATGCCGACGCCGACGGCAAACACGCCCAGCATCAGCGTCACCACATGGCCGTCCGCGTGCAGAACATCCCGCGCCAGCGTGGGAAACTCCGCCAGCAGCGTGGCGCCGATGGCCCAGAACCAGCTGATGCCCAGAATCGCGAACCAGACGGGCGGGTTGTGCGTTGAAAGCCGGACCAGTGACCAGGTCTCGCTTGCGATATTCCAGCTGGGCCGCGATTTCTGGTCTGCCGCCGGGGCGAGGGGGATTTTGAAGGCGCTGGCAATGCCGCAACCGGAAACGGCGAGGCATGTGCCGGAGACGATGATCGCCCCGCCGGGTAGCAGCACCAGCGCGCCCCCGGCCACCGTGCCCAGCAATATGCCGATGAAGGTGCCCGCCTCCACCAGACCATTGCCGGCCACCAGCGCTTCGCCATGCAGATGGTCCGGCAAAATCCCATATTTCAGCGGCGAGAAAAACGTCGCCTGAATGCCCAGCCCGAACAGCACCGCCATCAGCGCCGGGAAATTGCTGGTGAGGAAGCCGATGCTGGCGAGCAGCATCAGCCCGAGCTCCCAGAATTTCACCCAGCGGATAAGGCGCGATTTTTCGAACGTATCGGCGATTTGCCCTGCGGTGGCGGAGAATAGCGCGTAGGGCAGCAGAAACACCCCGCCCGCCAGCGCCACCAGCACGGGGCCGACATGCGCCAGCCGGTATAATGCGAGGACGACCAGCGCATTCTTGAACAGATTATCGTTGATCGCACCGAATGCCTGGGTGAGGAAAAGCGGCAGAAACCGCGCCGAGCGCATCAGCGCCTTAAGCATCGTCCTGATTCATCAAAACCAGACTGCCCCAGGCGCAGAGCACGCCGGTCAGCAGCCCGCCCAGAACGTCGCCGACGAAATGGTAGTCTCCCCCCACAAGTCCCAGCATGACCATGCCGATGACACCGCCCCAGACTACCCGCCACCTAGGCAGCAGCACCCAAAGCACGCAAAGCGGCGCGGCGATGTAGGAAGTATGCCCGGAGGGAAACCCGCCATAGAAAATGCTGTTGCTGAAGGGATGAAACCGATAGGCGCCGGAATGAAGCCATGTCGCGGGCCAGGGCCGGCCGAACATCCATTTCAGCTCATCCTTCGCCGCCGTTCCCGCCAGGGTCGCGACGCTGGTGGTCAGCCAGAGGCGGCTGACCGGGCCGCCGCCGCCGATTTTTTGCAGCACCGCATAAGCCAGAAACGCGCCCGCTGCAGGCAATGACAGCAAGGATGGCGCAGCCATAACCTGAAATAAACGCTTCAGTTCACGGTGCCCGGTGAAGAATGCCGCGACGGGGCGGTCCACGAAGAGGATGGAGACCATGATGGCCAGAACCAGCAGCCCGCAGATCGCCAGCAATGCCGGGGGAAGCTGCGACAACGGGCCGCGAGCTGCTACTGAGCGGGGGTCGCTCAGCCCGTGCCGACGCGCCTGCGAAGGGCGCTGTTCAGACAGTTTGTTCATAAATTCCAACGATGCCCTCTGGCCTTGGTTGTTTTGTCAGGGCAGCAGAACCGTGCTGCCCGTCGTCTGCCGTGCCTCGAGTGCGGCATGGGCGGCGGCGGCATCGGCGAGGGGGAAGGTCTGGTTGACCTGGATTTTCACGGCGCCGGATAGAACCGCGTCGAACAGGTCCTGGCTGACGGTCAGCAGGTCCTGATGGGTGGCGGTGTAGCTGGAGAGGGCCGGGCGGGTGAGGAACAGGCTGCCTTTGGCGCCGAGCATGGCGATATCCACGGGTGGGACCGGGCCGGAGGCGGCGCCGTAGGAGACCATGGTGCCGAGCGGGGCGAGGCTGTCGATACTGGCCATGAATGTGTCTTTGCCGACACTGTCGTAGACGACGGGGACCATCGCGCCGCCGGTAATGCGCTTCACCTCGGCGGCGAGGTTGGCATGGCCGATGATCGTATGCGCCGCGCCATTCGCGCGGGCGAGTTCGGCTTTTTGTTCGGTCGAGACAACGCCGATGACATTCGCGCCAAGATGGCTCGCCCATTGGCAGAGGATCAGCCCGACGCCCCCGGCGGCGGCGTGGACGAGAATGCTCTGGCCTTTCTGCACTTTGAACGTCCGGCGCAGCAGATATTGCGCCGTCATGCCCTGAAGCATCATGGCGGCGCCGGTTTTGAAGTCGATCGCGTCCGGCAGTTTCACCAGCCGGTCCGCGCTGATGACGCGCGCGGTGGCATAGGCGCCGATCGGGCCGCCGGCATAGGCGATCCGGTCGCCGGGCTTAAGGTCCGTGACGGCATCGCCCACTTCGAGCACAATGCCTGAGCCTTCCATGCCGATGGTCGCCGGCAGGGGGGCTTTGTAGAGGCCGGAGCGGAAATAAATGTCGATATAGTTCAGCCCGACGGCTTCATGGCGGATCAGCGCCTCGGTCGGTCCGGGTTGGGGTGTTGGCACTTTTTCCCATTTCAACACCTCCGGCCCGCCGGTCGTGTGAATGCGGATCGCCATGGACATCAGGTTTTTGCTCCGGCGGCGGCGCGGGTTTGATGGATACCTGTGAATAATTTTTCAAGTTCGAGCAGCGCGCGCTTGGTCTCCAGCCCCTCGCCCCCCGAATAGCCCCCAAGGCCGGTCGTGGCGACGACGCGGTGGCAAGGGATGAGGATGGGAATCGGGTTGGCGGCGTTTGCCCCGCCCACGGAGCGCGGGGAACCGCCCGCGATGCGGGCGATATCAATATAGTTGCGGGTTTCTCCAGCTGGAATGTCGCGCAAAGCCCGCCAGACTTTCTGCCGGTAGGGCGTGCCGGAGGGGTTCAGCGGAAGATCGTCGGGCAAAGGCGCGCCGTCAAAATACGCTTCCAGCGCTGCCTTGGCGCGTAGCAGGACGGGGGAGGGGTCCTGCACGCTCCCCCAGCCCCATTCCAGGGCGACGATTTCCTCATTTTCGGCGAAGATCGTCAAATCGCCGAGCGGCGCGTGCATGGACAAAGCGGGCATGACGCGCACGCTATCTTGTGCACCTGTGCGGATCAAGCGTCGCGAATGTCCGGGCCGGTGGACCCAGGCTTTTGCAGGGTGGGGGAATGCGGCGTTTACGCCCGTCCGCTCAACTTTCGGCGGTGCAGCTGCGGGCGGAGATCATCGCGAGAAATTCACGCCGGGTGGAAGGATCGTCGCGGAAGGCGCCCAGCATCCGGCTGGTCACCATGCTGGCGCCCGGCTTGTGCACGCCGCGCGTGGACATGCATTGATGATTGGCCTCGATCACCACCGCGACGCCGCGCGGTTGCAGAACATCGTTGATGGTATTGGCAATCTGCGCCGTGAGTTTTTCCTGGATCTGGAAGCGGTGGGCGTATGCGTCCACCACGCGGGCGAGCTTCGAGATGCCGACGACGCGCGAGCCGGGCAGATAAGCGACATGCGCCTTCCCGATGATCGGGACCATATGGTGCTCGCAATGGCTCTCGACCCGGATATCGCGCAGCACGATCATTTCGTCATAGCCTTCGATTTCCTCGAAGGTGCGGGCAAGCAGGGCGATTGGGTCTTCGCCATAGCCGCGGAAAAACTCTTCATAGGCGCGCACAACCCGCGCCGGTGTGTCCTGAAGCCCTTCGCGGGTCGGGTCGTCACCGGCCCAGAGGAGCAGCGTGCGGATGGCGGCTTCGGCTTCGGCGCGGCTCGGCTTTTCGGGGGCTTGCGAGGCCTTGGACAAATTCGCGGCGGGCGTGTGAATATTCAAGACGGGTCTCCCTTAAGGCGGGTTTTTTGGTGACGGGTCTGATGTGACCCTCGATTGGCGATATGGGCAAGCATCCAAAACCCGCAACCCTGCGCGGCATGCCGCTTGGGTTAGTGAAATTTCGGGTTCAGATTGGGGCTGTCCAGGCTGAAAGCGGGGATCGCGACATCGAATTCGGTGCCGTCATCGACATCCACCATATGGTATTTGCCGGTCATGAAGCCCGAGGCGGTGGCGAGCGGGGTGCCGGAGGTGTATTCGAAATGCTCGCCGGGTTCGAGCACGGGGGTCTCGCCGATCACGCCTTCGCCATGCACCCTATGGGTGTGGCCGGTATCATCCGTGATGTGCCAGGTGCGGCGCAGGAGCTGCACGGTGATGTTGCTGTGGTTGGCGATGGTGATGTGATACGCCCACATCCATTGCCCGGCCTCGGGTTTGGAGCGCTCGGCCAGATAGGTTACGCGGACGGTGACGGTGATGCCGGCGGTGGTCGCCTTGAATCCCTGGGTCATGGCCGGAAGCTATAGGAAGCTGCAAAACCTCACAAGCAGGGGTTTTGCCCCTGGGTAAAGGCACTGCTACACCAATATGATGGATATGATCTCTTATCTGAGCCGCCGCGGCGTCATGGCGGCTGGCGTGATGTTCTGCAGCATGCTGACCGCCTGCGCCGCCGCCGTGCCGAGCGGTGCGGCGGATTATCCTGGCGAGGATAATGCCTATGGGGCGTTTCTGGCGGCGCGTTACGCCGATGCGCAGGATAATCCGGCGGTCGCGACAAAATATTACGCGCTGGCGCTGCGGGCGGACCCCTCCAACCCGTCTTTGGTCGCGGAAGGATTCCTTGCCGCGTTGCTGGCGGGCAGCCCGCAGGCTCAGATTCTGGCCGGCGAGGTCCAGGGCAACGGCCTGGCCGAAATGCTGCTGGGCAATCAGGCGGCCCTTTCCGGAGAGTTCACCCAGGCCGGGGACGAATATGCGACCCTGCCTCAGGATGATCTCTCAGGGCTGATCAAGCCGCTGCTGCTCGCCTGGTCGCAATTTGGCCAGGGCAACACGCAGGCGGCCCTCACCACGCTGGGGCCATATTTCAACAGCGGCGCTTTCGGCGCGGTTTACGTGCTGAACGCCGCCCTGATCGCCGATGCGGCGCATGACGACAAGGATGCAGCCCAGCTCTACGCGGCGGTCGCCAACCAGCAGCTGGCGGATGGTGAGCAGCCGGATTTGCGCATGGCCGAGATTCTCGCAAGCTGGTACGCCCGCCAGGGCAACGCCGCGCAGGCGAGCAGCCAGCTCGCGGCACTCGCCTCCGCGCATCCGGATTTGCAGATCACGCTCGCCGGATTGCAGACGCGGATCAACCAACCGGTCATCAACACCGCGACGCAGGGCCTGGCCGAGGCGTATCTCACGCTTGCGGGCTCGCTGGACCAGCCCCCGCAGCGTTTTCTGCGCGTGACTTTTCTGCGTTTTGCCTTGCAGCTCCGCCCGGACCTGACAGCGGCGCGGCTGCTTTTGGCCGGAACGCAAGGGGCCGGCCCGGGTGGCAATGCGAACCCAACGCCGGTTGAGATGCAGAACGCGCTGGACACGCTGCAGCCGGTGACTCCGGACGATGCGCTATACGGGCCGGTGGCATTGCAGGAGGCCAATCTGCTGGCCGCGCTGAACCGGCCCGACGATGCGGTGAAGCTGCTGGATGGGCTGATCGCCGCCAACCCGTCCGACCCGGATTTGCTGGACGATGCGGGCGACGTGCTGCGCGGTGCAGGACGCTATGCCGATGCGATCTCCTATTACGACAAGGCGATTGCGGCGGTTGGAACCCCGCTGCCGCCGGGCGCCTGGACGCTGTATTTCGACCGGGGAATCTGCGAGGACCAGCTGAACAACTGGGCGCAGGCGCAGCCGGACATGCTGGAGGCGCGCAGCCTCTCGCCCAACCAGCCTTATGTGCTGAACTATCTCGGCTATAGCTGGGCGCTGCGGGGCGAAAACCTGGATCAGGCAAAAGCCATGCTGAGTCAGGCCGTGCAAATGGACCCGGCGGATGGCGCGGTGATCGACTCACTCGGGTTTCTCAACCTGCGCCAGGGTCATACCAAAACAGCGGTGACGCTGCTGACGCAGGCGGTGGAGCTGGACCCGGATGATGCCGAGGTGAACGCGCATCTGGGCGATGCCTTCTGGCAGGACGGGCAGAAGCTGCAGGCGGATTACCAATGGCAGCGCGCCCTGGCGCTGAATCCGGATGACAAGCTGCGCGCCGACATCGCCGCCAAGCTGCAGCGTTTCGCCCCGCCCGCATGAGCGTTTCGCGTTTTGCGCCGGCCAAGGTGAATCTGTTCCTGCATGTCACGGCCAAGCGGGCCGATGGGTATCATCTGCTGGACAGTCTGGCCGTGTTTCCGGATGTGGGAGATTGGGTGCGGGCGGCGCCGGCAGAGGCATTATCGTTGAAAATTTCGGGCCGGTTCGGCGGCGTGCTGCAAGCGGAGCCGGATAATCTCCTGCTGCGCGCCGCACGGCGCTTAAAGTCGGGCGCTGGTGCGGCGTTGGCGCTCGAGAAAAATTTGCCGGTCGCCTCAGGGATCGGCGGCGGCTCGGCGGATGCGGCGGCGGCGCTGCGCCTGTTGGCGGATTTATGGGGGCTGAAATCGGATCTGCACGAAGCCGCCTTGGCGCTCGGCGCGGATGTGCCGGTTTGTCTTTCGAGCGTTCCGGCGCGCATGGGCGGCGTTGGCGAAATTCTGGGCGCGGCACCCGCTTTGCCGCGCTTTGGCATGGTGCTGGTGAATCCAGGAGTGCCGGTGGCGACCCCCGCCGTGTTCCGCGCCCGCACCGGCGGGTTCTCAGCCCCGGCGGCGCTGCCCTCATATTGGCCCGATGCGGCGGCGATGGTGGCGGATCTTCAGCGCACCACGAATGATCTTCAGACTGCCGCGATCGGCATTCAACCGGTCATCGGCGAGGTGCTGGCGGCATTGGCCGCACAGCCCGGCGTGATGATGGCGCGAATGAGCGGTTCGGGCGCCACATGTTTTGCGATTCTCCGGACGCCCGAGGAAGCGGCCGATACGGCGGCGCGGATTGCACGGCCCGGCTGGTGGGCCTGGGGCGGGGGGCTTTACGAGCCGGGTCGCTCCGACCTATGAGGCGGAGCGCATTGGGACGTCGCCAAGTGGTAAGGCAGCGGATTTTGATTCCGCCATTCGGAGGTTCGAATCCTCCCGTCCCAGCCAGCCTTATCAGCCCTATTCAGATATAACCGGCAGCCGCAGCCGTGCCACGGTGCCTTGGCCGGGCTGGCTGGTGATTTCCAGCACGCCGCCGGCCTGCCGCGCGAAGCGGTCGGCGATGGACAGGCCGAGGCCCTTGCCCGCGCCGTTCGGCCTGGTGGTGAAAAAAGGTTCAAAGGCCCGGCCCAGTACCTGCGGAGACATGCCGTTGCCGGTGTCGGTGATCCTGATCTCGGCATACGCGCCGGAAATGCCGGTGGCGATGCGGATTTCCCCAGTCTCGGCCACCGCATCGGCGGCGTTGTCCAGCAATTCGTGCAAAGCCAACTCCGCCTGGGCGGGGTCGCAAAGCACCTGGGCTGGGCCACAGCCAGGCGCGTAGGCGATGTTGACCCCGCGTTCGCGCATCGGCTCGATGATATCGTGCAGCAGCGCGTCGATCGGGGTCGGTTCCGGGTCCTGCGCGGCGCGGCCTGAGAAAGCGAGCAGGCGCTGGGCAAACATGGCGGCGCGGGAGCCCGCATTGCGCGCGCTTTCCAGATAGCCATCGAAGCTTGTCACCTGGGTCCGGGCGGCGCGATTCTGCATCAATTCCAGATTGCCGAGAATGCCCGTGAGAAGATTATTGAAATCATGCGCCACGTTCGCGGCGAAATGCTCCAGCCTGCCGGGTTCCGGCGGTGCGTCGGGCGAATTCTCGGTCATTCGGGTTCCATTAAACTTTCGCCATGTTCTGGAGCAACTTTAGAGAGGTTAAATCTTTCGGTAAGTGGCTTCACGCCGCTTTTACCTTTAAACTAAGATTGTCAGCAATCATCGGAGAGATTCTTCATGCGTATTCTGCTCATCGAGGATGATGAGGATGTCGCCCGTCTGGTGACTACGGGGATGGCGGAGGCGAGCCATCATGTAACGCATGCAGGTGACGGCGAGGATGGGCTGTCCCGCGCATTGGCGGAGCGTTTCGATGTGATGATCTTCGACCGGCAGCTGCCCGGCGGCGTCGATGGGGCGAATTTGTTGAAGGATTTGCGCGACCGGCAGGTGGAAACGCCGGTTCTGTTCCTCTCCGGGCTTGGCGGGCTGCAGGACTGGATCAAAGGGCTGGATTCCGGCGGGGACGATTACATCGTGAAGCCCTTCGTCTTTACGGATCTGTTGAGCCGGGTGGAGGCGCTGCACCAGCGGCACCTGGAGGCGCAGGCCGAGCACGGCTAGAGTGCGATGACATTAAGATGAACCGCTTGCGGTTCAACTTAATGTCTGAATCCGGCTCTAGCCGGTGTAGGCGATTTGGCAGCGCCTGCGGGGCTGGCGGGCGGTCGCGCGGCAAAAAGACTCTGATACCAAGGGTCATTCTTGATGACCGTTGGTATCAGGCGTCTTCGAGCCGGACGCCGGGATGAAAATGCGCGTAGACGGCGCGGGCGGTGGCGCGGTTGATGCCCGAGACGGCTTCGAGGTCTTTGAGGCCCGCACCCTTCACCCCGCGCGCGGAGCCGAAATGCATGAGCAAGGCCCGTTTGCGGGCGGCACCGATACCGGGCACGTCGTCCAGCTCCGACGTCGTGATTTTTTTGCTGCGCGCGTTGCGATGCGTGGTGATCGCGAAGCGATGCGCCTCGTCGCGCAGGCGCTGGAGGAAATAGAGCACCGGGTCGCGCGGGGGCAGCTGAAAGGCCTCGCGGCCTTGCGTGAAGAACCATTCGCGGCCCGCATCGCGGTCCGGGCCTTTGGCGATGCCCACCAGCGGAATATCCGAGAGGCCAAGCTCCTCCATGATGGCGGTCGCCGCCGAGAGCTGCCCGGCGCCGCCATCGATCAATAAGAGATCCGGCCAGTTCTCATCGTCGCGCGCCGGATTTTCGGTGAGCGCGCGGGAGAAACGGCGCAGCAGCACTTCGCGCATCATCGCAAAATCGTCCCCGGGCGTCAGCACGGACTTGATCGCGAATTTGCGGTAGGCGGATTTGTTGAACCCTTCCGGCCCGGCCACCACCATGACGCCATAGGCCGATGTGCCCATGATATGGGAATTGTCGTAGGTCTCGATGCGCTTTGGCGTTTCGGGCAGCTGGAAGAGTTCCGCCACGGCGGCGAGCAGCTTGCCCTGCCCCGCGCTCTCGGCCAGCTTGCGCTCCAGCGCCTCGCGCGCATTGGTCTGGGCGTGCTGCACGACGTCGTGCTTCTCGCCGCGCTGTGGCACCAGCAGCGTGATTTTGCGCTCGGCTTTGAGCGAGAGCGCTTGTTCCAGCAGTCCCGCCTCGGCGGGATCGTGGCTCAGCAGCAGCAATGGCGGGGTGGGCTTGTCGTCGTAGAACTGCGCGATGAAGGCGGCGAGGATCTCCGGCGCTTCCTCGCCTTTTGCATGGCTCGGGAAGAAGCTGCGATTGCCGTTATTTCGGCCGCCGCGGATGAAGAACACCTGAATGCAGGTCTGCCCGGCTTCCTGATGTAAGGCGATCACATCGGCATCGGTCAGGCTGGCGGGGTTGATGACGTCATTGCCTTGGATATAAGCGAGGCCGCGCAGCCGGTCCCGCAGGGCGGCGGCGCGCTCGAATTCGAGATTCTCGGCGGCCTGTTCCATCGCCGCACCCAGGTCTTTCTGAATCGAACTGGTTTTTCCTGAAAGGAATGATTTGGCCTGGGCAACAAGCGTCTGGTACTCTGCCTCGTTCACCCGGCCGACGCATGGTGCGGAGCAACGTTTGATCTGAAACAGCAGGCAGGGCCGGGTGCGGTTGGCGAAAACCGTGTCCGCGCAGGTGCGGATGAGGAACACGCGTTGCAGGGCCTGGATGGTCTGGTTAACCGACCAAACCGAGGCGAACGGTCCCCAATAGCTGCCCTTGCGCAGTTGCGCGCCGCGATGCTTTGCAATTTGAGGATAGGGGTGGTCTTCGGTCAGCATCAGCCAGGGATAGGATTTATCGTCCCGCAGCAGGATGTTGTAGCGCGGTTTTAATTTTTTGATGAGATTCGCTTCGAGCAGCAGCGCCTCAGCCTCGGTATGCGTGGTGAGGATTTCCATCGAGGCGGTGTCCGCCACCATGCGCCGCAGCCGCTCCGGCAGGCGGGCGATTTGCGTGTAGGAGGTGACGCGTTTTTTTAGGTTTCGCGCCTTGCCGACGTAAAGCGCGTCACCCTTGGCGTCGAGCATCCGGTACACGCCCGGGTTTCCGGGCATGGTCTCGAGTGCAATTTCGATAATTCCCACGCCTGTCGGGCTGCCGATGTTATCCATAAAACGCGCTGTTTATCTGTGGATAAGTTTGTGGAAACTGTGCATCCGGCGAGATGTTTACTGGCACGGAGTCAAATAGCTTAAGATTCTGTAAGTTCCAGTTATCGACAGTTAAAATACTGAATTTATTACAAAATCTGAGTGGCGTGTTGTCACGGATACGCCATAGTTTTGCCGCGGAACCCTTTGATGCATCGCGAATTCGAGTGGTGGACAACTAACAATTCCGGCGTTCGATTTCCACACCGGCCGAAGCGGCGTCCGGGAACACATCCAGCTTCTCCACGCGCACCCGCGCAATGAGCACGCGCGGATCATCCAGGCAGGATTCGCAAAGCCGCTCCGCCAGGGTCTCGACCAGCTGTACATGCCCGGCCGCGACCATCTCCCGAACCTTGATCACGATGGTCTCATAACTCACCACGCGGGTCAGCTCATCCTGGCCGACCGCGGCGCGCGAGAGATGGGAGAAGCCATCATCCGTTATCGCCAGGTCGATATTGATCCGCACGCGCTGGCGCGCCGCATGCTCGTGCGGGTATACGCCGATGGACGCCGCGAGCACGAGGTCACGGATGAACATGTGGCGCGTCGCGCGCGTGGTATCGGCAAACCGGGGCTGGTCCATGGGTTTGTTTTGCGCCGAGAGCGCGATCCGTTCAAGTTGGAGCGGCTATGCAATTGCGCTGGAAAGCCGCAAAATCCGTGCGGCCCCATCCGATCATGGCGAAGCCGGGGACTGGTGTGAAAACAAACATTCCCACATGGTATGGTTTGCCCTATGTTGGTTACGCTTTCGAATTTTGGAGGTTGATTTGCGAATTCTCAGCCGCGCTATGGTCGGTTTGATGTTGCTCATGCCGCTGGGTGCTGTGGCGGGCACCCCCAGCGTCACCGCGTCCAAACCCTGGATACGTTATCTTTTGCCCAGCATTCCCGCCGGCGGCTACATGACCCTGCATAATTCCGGCACGGCAGACGCCATCCTCACCAGCGCCGCCTCGCCGGATTGCGAGATGCTGATGCTACATAAAAGCTCGGATTCCAGCGGTATGGCGATGATGATGGACGTGCAAACCGTTACCGTTCCAGCCAATGGCAGCGTCACATTTGCCCCCGGCGGATACCATCTGATGTGCATGCAGCCGAAAATGACCCTGGGAGAGCGCGTTCCCGTCTCCCTCACATTCCAGGATGGCTCAACCCTGCTTCTCACCATGCCTGTCTACGGGGCGACCACCAGCCCGTGATCCGACCCTTTGCATTGCTTTTCTGCCTGGGCGCCATGCCTGCCCTCGCCGCGCCCACGCTCGGCCAGCAAATCGCCTTGCACGGCAATGCCAACGGTGCCCTCCCCTGCGCCGCCTGCCACGGCGCCGACGGGGCCGGAAAACCCGCCATCGGCGCCCCGGCCCTCGCCGGGCTGCCCGCCGCCGCCATCCAGTCCACCCTCATCCAATACGCCCAAGGCCATGGCGGCAACGCCATCATGCAATCCATCGCCCATGCGCTAAGCCCCGCCGAAACCCAGGCCGTCGCGACGTATTTCGCCGGGCTGCCGAAGCCGTAGGGGCGGGCCTGGGGCGTGAGGCAAGCAAGGGCAGGGGCGCTGCCCCTGGACCCCGCGAAGGACACGGCCCTTCGAACCCGTAGAACCACAAACCTGCCCAATGGATTCCAAAGGCGAGCCTTTGGCGGGGGTTCAGGGGGCAGCGCCCCCCGGCCTTCCTTGCTTTACCTCCAATCCACCCCAACTGGTTGGCAGCTTGCGCCCGAGGGAATAAGGAGCGTGGGAATGTGTTTTGATGGAGCGAAAAATGCCGGATGTGAATCAGCCGACGGATTATAAGGTCAAGGATATCTCGCTGGCGGCTTGGGGCCGCAAGGAGATTGAGATGGCGCAGGATGAGATGCCGGGGCTGATGGCGCTGCGCGAGGAGTTTGGCAAGGACCAGATTCTGAAGGGTGCGCGGATTGTCGGCTGCCTGCACATGACGATTCAGACGGCGGTGTTGATCGAGACTCTGGTCGCGCTCGGGGCTTCGGTGCGCTGGTCGTCCTGTAATATTTTCTCGACCCAGGACCAGGCGGCGGCTGCGGTTGCGGCGGCGGGCGTGCCGGTTTTTGCCTGGAAGGGGCTCTCCGAGGACGAGTTCTGGTGGTGCATCGAGCAGACGGTGCGCGGGCCGGATGGCTGGGAGCCCAACATGATCCTCGACGATGGCGGGGACGTGACCAAGCTGATGCACGACAAATATCCCGACATGCTGGCGAATATCCGCGGCATTTCCGAGGAGACGACGACGGGCGTGCACCGGCTTTGGGAAATGGCGAAGGCGGGCGAGCTGAAAGTGCCCGCGATCAACGTGAATGATTCCGTGACCAAGTCGAAATTCGATAATCTCTATGGCTGCCGTGAAAGCCTGGTGGATGGCATTCGCCGGGGCACGGATGTGATGATGTCCGGCAAGGTCGCCGTGGTTGCCGGGTTTGGCGATGTCGGCAAGGGTTCGTCCGCCAGCCTGCGCAATGCCGGTTGCCGCGTGTTGGTGACCGAGATCGACCCGATCTGCGCATTGCAGGCGGCGATGGAGGGTTACGAGGTGGTGACGATGGATGAAGCCGCGTCGCGCGGGGATATATTCGTTACAGCCACCGGCAATGTCGATGTTATTACCATCGAGCATATGCGCGCCATGAAGCATCGCGCGATCGTCTGCAATATCGGGCATTTCGATTCCGAGATTCAGATCGAGAGCCTGCGCAACCTGAAATGGGACAATGTGAAGCCGCAGGTGGACGAGGTGGAGTTCCCGGATGGCAAGCGGCTGATCGTGCTCTCCGAAGGCCGTTTGGTGAATCTCGGCAATGCGACGGGCCATCCGAGCTTTGTGATGAGTGCGAGCTTTACCAATCAGGTGCTGGCGCAGATTGAGCTGTGGACCGCGCCGGCGGGCAAGTATGAGAACAAGGTGTATGTTCTGCCGCGGCATCTCGACGAGAAGGTGGCGGCGCTGCATCTGGCGAAAGTGGGGGCGAAGCTGACCCCGCTGACGAAGAAGCAAGCGGATTATCTGGGCCTTTCGCAGAGCGGGCCGTTCAAGCACGAGTTATATCGCTACTGATGTATCGCGCGGGTGGCATTCTGTCGGCTTTGGGCCTCGCGGCGCTGGCCGGCGGGATGCTGTTTTTCGGAATCGTGATGGCGCCGCTGGTGTTTTTGCGGCTGCCGCCGGATGTGGCGGGGCCGTTCATCCGGACGGTGTTTCCGTTTTATTATGCCTATCTCATTGTTTCCGCCGGTCTGGGTGCGTTCGGCTTCTGGCTGGGCAGGCATTGGGTTTCCGCCTTGCTCCTGCTGCTTGTCCTCGCGGTCACGCTTTGGCTCTGGTTCTGGCTCATCCCGCATCTGGATGCGTTGCGTGTGGCGGGGAACATGGCGGCGTTCGCTCGCGGGCATTCGCTTTCCGTCTGGGTCAATGGCGGGCAGCTTTGTGTGGCTTTAGCGCTGGTGATCCGGACAGCGGTTCAGAAAAACCTCCGTTAGCCGCGTTGCGGGGCCAGGGGTGAGGCAAGGCTGAGCGTGCAGCCATTGCAGGGTTTGCGCGGTCGCGGCGCGGCTGGCTTCATCCCCGCTGATCGTCGCAAGGATGATGACAGGCGCATCTGCAAGGTTGGGCGTCGCGCCGGGGTGAATGAGTTCCAGCCTTGTGCCGGGCGGGGTTGCGGCGATGAACGGGCCGGGGATGCCCACGCCGTCATTCCCGAACGGGACCAGAACGAGCGCGTTTTGCACATGGAACGATGCTGCCTGCTGCGCGGCGAGCGCCTGCGGTTGCATGGTGCCGGGTGCGGCGGCCAGGCCGATGATCGCCGCGACTTCCACGGCTAGCAGCGTGTTCACGACGTTGCGCGGGAGTGAGGCGGCGAAGAGCAGTGCGAGAAACGGCGTGCTGAAGGCGAGGTAGCGGATCTCAATCGGCGTGTTGTGGAACATCAGCCCCAGGGCCAGCAGGCCACAAGGTGTGGCGATGGCCGGCAGCGCGAATAGCGCGCTGTGCTTGTGGTTCCGCTGGATGACCCCGGCTGCGCAGATGAGGAAGAGCAGCAGCAAAGCGATGGCCACTTCCAGGCCTGCGCGACCGGCATAGAGCGGCAGGCCGCCGAACATTGCCGCGCCGAAATCCTTCGCCAGCAAGGCCAGCGCGTGCGGGGCCGAGAAGGCGGCGAATTGCCCGCTGCGCGAATGGCGCTGTGCCAGGAAAAACCCGCAATCGAGCAGGATGAACGGTGCCATGCCCGTGGCGGCAGGCAGGGCGTAGCGCTGCCGCCGCCGCGCTGTGGCGAGCCAGAGGAGAAGCGAAAACCCTGTGAAAGAGGCAAGGTAATTCGTGAAACTCGCGGCGCCGAAGGCGATGCCTCCAGCGATCGCGAAGCGCCGTCGTTTTTTTCGGCAGGCGTGAAAAAGCAGCCCGGCGCCTGCAAGGTTAAGAAACTGCGCGAGTGCGAAGCCGCGCGCGATGATGCCGGTATAGGCAAATCCATAGCTGAGCAGCGCAATGCCGAGTGCGGGGAAGACAGGGATTTCCGCAGCATCCGCCAGCCAGGCGATCATGCCGAGCGAGCCTAGGGAAAACACCACCGAGAGCAGCCGGGCGGTGAACCAGCCGGGGCCGAAGACCCGCCACCAGAATTCCAGCACCCAGAAATAGAGCGGGGGATGCACATCCCCCGTCTTCAAATCCTGGGCGATCTGCCCGAGGCTGGCATGGCCTGCATAAAACCCCGCAACCTCGGCCGGGGTGAACACGCCCTGCGGCCAGGGCGGCCTTGCATGCCCGGCCGTGAGGAAAATGGAATAGGCTTCGTCATATTCCGCCGGGCGCTGGTATGCGAGGAGGGTGAGGAGCAGTGCTGCGAGCAAGAGAAACCCGGATAATCGCATCGATTCGAAATAGAATTAATTTCGGTAGGATGCAATTGGCGGTAGCGTGGTTTTGTAGGGGCGTGTGCCGGGTCAGCGCGCTATTCTTCCCGCAGCGCGCGACCCATCAGGGCGGCCATGGTTCCGGCAATGTCCAACTCGCCTGCGAGCAGTTTGGTGACGGCGGTGATAATGGGCATTTCCACATTGGCTCCCTGCGCGCGGGCGAGCAAAGCCGGCGCGGTCGTAACACCTTCCGTCACGTTGGTGCGGCCTGCGAGAATGGCGGAAAGGCTCTGGCCCCGGCCCAGCGCCTCGCCGAGCGAGAAGTTGCGGCTGCTGGTCCCGGTGCAGGTGAGCAACAGATCGCCCAGGCCCGAGAGGCCGGAGGCGGTTTCCGCCCGTCCGCCCAAGGCCTGCGTAAGCCGGGCGATTTCGGCGACGCCGCGTGTGATGAGGGCCGCCCGCGCATTCTCGCCCAACCCCGCGCCGATGACGATTCCAGCGGCAATGGCGATGACGTTTTTGGTTGCCCCGCCGAGTGCCGCGCCGATGATGTCCGCGCTGCCGTAGAGCCGCAGCGTGGGGGTCTTGAGCGCGTCGATCAGCCGGAAGCGCAGCGCCGCATCCGGCGTTGCGACCACAGCGGCGGCGGGCAGGAAGGCGGCGATTTCATGGGCAAAATTCGGGCCGGTGAGCATGGCAGCGGGGCGGCCGGACGCGATTTCCGGGGGCAGGCGCAACGTCGCGGTTTCCAGACCCTTGCAGCAGAGCACGACGGGTGTGTGCGCCGGGATCAGCGCCAGCGTGGCGCGCAAATGCTGCATCGGCACGGCCAGGAGCAGAATATCCGTATTTGGAATTTCGCTTGTAACATCGAGATTTTCTGGAAGCCGGATGCCTGGCAGGCGGGGGTTTTCGCGCGTGCTCCGCAACAAGGTTGCGCGATCTTCGTTGCGCGCCCAGAGGGTCACGCGGCGTCCGGCCTGGGCGTTCAGCACCGCCAGCGCGGTGCCCCATGCGCCCGCGCCGACCACGCCTATGGTTTCATTCATCGGTTTCACTCATCAATCCATCTTTCAATCAGGGTGGAATGTCCCGGCTCGCCCAGAATTGCCTCGAAGGCGCGCAGCATCGGTTCCGCCGCCTCGGCGAAGCCGTAAGGCGGATTGACGATGGCGAGCCCGCAGCCGTTCAACCGCGTCGGGTCGGTCGGCGGGCGGCGGAGGAATTCCACGCCGATGACATCCCGTATTTTGCTCAGTT
>Ga0116226_10000996_pt1 | contig 24699 bp, 27 predicted proteins | sample S1TSphfallax_FD_89692 | JGI IMG/M metagenome (GOLD analysis project Ga0116226, IMG submission 89692) | Host-associated microbial communities from peat moss isolated from Minnesota, USA - S1T2_Fa - Sphagnum fallax MG | ecosystem: Host-associated > Plants > Peat moss > Unclassified | place: USA... | reverse complement strand
GCCCGGCTTCTTGCGCAAGAAGGTCACGGTCAGAGCGACCGGTACCGCCCCGAGGCTGGCGCCGCTGTCGCCCATCAAACCGCTGGGCACATCGATCGCAACGATCGGAATCCGGCGCGCTGCCACGGCACCGAGCGCGGCCCGCGCCGCGCCCGAAAGCGCGCGACTCAGCCCTGCGCCGAACAAGGCATCGATGACCAAGTCGGCCGGGCCCAGGTTGTCCGGATCCAGAGCTTCGAGGGGACCATTCCAACGCGCGGCATTGTCTCGGGCCGCGCCACGCAGGGCCTCGCGTGTACCGAGCAGCGCGACGCGTACCGGCCAGCCCGCTGCGGCCAGATAGCGTGCCGCGACGAAGCCATCGCCACCGTTGTTGCCGGGGCCGCACAGGACGAGCAGCGGACGCGGCGACCAGCGGTGCTCGATCTCCCGGGCAACGCTGCGACCCGCGTTCTCCATGAGTTCAGCGATCGTCGTACCGCTGGCAACGCTGCGGCTATCCGCCTCGGCCATGCGCCGCACATCGAGCAATGCGCTTGCATCGTGCATAAAACTCCTGGTCTCGCGCTCCGATCTTGCCGGGCCTTTGCTGATCCGGATGTTCGCCTGCGCACAGACGGTCTGCGGACCGCGGGAAACGCTCGGCTCCGGCGGCCTTGGCGACAGGCGTTCGCCAGTGTAACGTGTCGGAAGCGCAACGAACCGGCGCGCCGGGTGCAGGCCTCGGAGCGCGGCGCGGAGGTGGCGACATGTTTGGAAAATTCAGCTTGAGCGTAGGGACTGGATCCCTGTTGCTCGCCTGCGCGTGCTACGCCGACGATGGCTTGCCTGCGGACGCGGGTTTCGTGGGACGAGCGGAAAATATCGCTCATGTCCAGGTCGAGGCCGCGACGCTGGCCTTGCAGCGATCACAGGCCGGCGAGATACGCAAAATGGCCGGGCTGCTGCAGGCCGACGGCTCGACGGAGATTGAACGTCTCGCCACGCTCGCCGTCGAGAACGGGTGGCCGTCACCGGTGCTCACCGGCACCGCGACCGGGGCCGCTTATTCGGATCGCGATTGGGTCGACGCACGCATCGCCGCGCTCACGGCGACCATCGTCATGTATCAAGAAGAAGCGGAGCATGGCGCGAACACCGATCTCAAGGAATTCGCGATCGAGACCCTGCCGACTCTGCAAGAGCGTCTCGTGGCCCTGCGCGCGCTCCGCGTTGTTTGAGCCGCATGGCCGGTCGTGCCGGCCCGTGAGTGCGGGGACCTCAATGCGGCACGGAAACGGGCGGCAGATAGATCGCCGTGGCGCGGCCGATCTTGTCGGTCTTCGAGCCGGCCACTCCGTACCCGAGTCCGACGGAGCCGTGTGTGCCGACGAGCGCCGCACCGACGCCCGCGCCGGTCCCGTCGACGGTCCGATCGCTGACCGCTTGCAACAAGAGACCGTTCGCGCCGAGCTTCGCTGCTTGCGCCTTGAGCCGTTCGATCACGACGCGTGTACGGGCGCCGTCCGTAAAGGACCAGGAATGCGCGCTGCTCGTCTCCAGATAGGCAATCTCTTCGAACTCCGTCACCGGAGCTTTCACGTAGACCTGCACTTGCGCGACCGCAATGGACTTGCGTGCGGTTCCGACGAGGATCTGCGAGGAGACGCAGGCTCCCAGCAACAGGCCGAGCGCGACGACGAGGCCGCTGCGCCAGAGTCGATCCATGGGTGGAATCAAGGTTCCTCGACGCGATAGCCCGCGCCAGCCAAGTCCTGCAGCAAGCCTCGAGGCCCCAAGAGCAAGTCGAGATCGATGACGGCGAGAGTCGCATCGGCGCCCCGCAGGCGCGCCTCGAGCGCGGCGAGCCACGCGTCCCGAGTGCGCTGCCACGGCGCGCCCGCTGCGCCCTCCCCCGCCAACGCAGCGGCGCAAGCCGTCATCGCGGACGGCGGCAGCGCGCGCAGGCGCTCGAGATCTCCGCTCGCCCAGGCATCGGCCCGCGCGGCGAGCGCCGGTATCCCGGTCTCGACCGTCTGGACGAGCGTCGTGAAACACACCAGTTCGGCGGCGGGCGGCACTGCCTGCAGTGCCTTCAGCAGGTCCGCGGCTCCCGGGGTATTCAATTCCATCACCGCGATATGCCTCTCGCGAGCGAGCCTGCGCACGGTCAACGACACATCGAGTCGGTCGGACAGGCCTTGGCCGGCGAGTGCCCGGTCCTCGAGCAAAGCGCCCGCGATGATCGGGCGATAGCGCTCCCATTTGTCGCCACCCTCGCCCGATTGCGCCCGTTGTGCGCCGAAACGGGCGTACAGATAGGCGGGCAAAACGTCGCGCAGCTTGCGCCCGCGTGGCAGCAAGAGCAGGTCGCGCTGCGCGATCAACATCCAGAACACATGCGGCAGCGACAGCTCCACGGGCTTGGCAACAACCACGGTGTCGACCTTACCGAGCACATGCGTGACCTCGCGCGCCCGCCAGGTCATGCCGACCGGCAGCGGGGAAACCGTGCCCAAGATCCAGAGCCGAGCTTGCTCGCCGCTTACCTGCCAAAGACCCGGCCCGGCTCGTTCGCCGCTGACGACCACCGGCGCCAAGCTCGGATCGGCGGCAGCCCTGGCGGCCGCAGGGGCGACCAACAGCAGGTAGATCCAGAGACCGCCGCGCAGGGTGCGGACCGTGCGCCGCGCAACTCTCAAGGCGTGCCAGCCATCGGGATGGGGATCATCACTTCGTTGCGGCGCATGAACCAGGGCGTCCACGGCGGATTGTAGCGAGCAAGCACGGGCGGTCCGACCTCGGACCAATGGTGGCGGGCGATGTAAGCGCGCAGCTCCTCGGTCTTTGCCGCTACGTCGCTTGCGAATGCAAGCCCGGAAAAGCGCACGACGGCGACCCGGGTCGGCGGCACCTCGAGCAAGTGCACGCGCGCATCGTTGGGAGTCGGCAGCGACTCGAGCGCCGCACCTTGCGGCATGATGAAGCGCACGGTCCATGAGCCTGCCTGCTGCGACTGGGCGACCGGCGCCGACATGGGGATCTTCTCGCCCGCGTTCTGGTTTTGCACGACTGGCGCGGTCATCGCGATGCTTTGTTTGCGCGTATTACCGCCGAAGATGTAGGCGGCAAGCAGCCGGAAGCCGCGGTTCCCCGCCTCGTCCTGGTCGCCCGCCACCGTGACTTCGGCAACGACCAATCGCGGATAGTCCCGGACCTCGAACGCGCCGCTGGCTTCGCTCGCGCGATAGGGTGGTTCATCGACGGCCATCACCTGGCTCCCGAAGAGGAGTAATACACCGAGCACGATCCAACGCATTCGAGCCATGGTCCGATTATCGCATCATTCGCCGCAGCGTCGATGCACGAGACGAGCCGCAGCGGCGGCTCATGCGCGGCGCGGTATCGATGGGCCGCAAGGAGTTCTAGCGCAGTTGCTCTCGATACACGCTGAGATCCGTTGCATAGCAGCTGCAGGCCGCCTTTTCCAGGCCGGCACGGTTGAGCACTTGGAGATCGCCGCGGTGGTATTCGATGAGTCCGCGGCGCTGCAAATCTCCGGCGGCCGCCGTGACCCCAACCCGGCGTACGCCCAGCATGTACGACAAGAATTCGTGCGTGACGTGAAAGCGATCCGCCTGCGCCCGATCCTGGGTCATCAGCAACCAGCGGGCCAGGCGCTGCTCGATCAGGTGAAACCGCAGACACGCGGCCGCACCCGCGAATTGCGCCATCAAAACGTATGTATAGAGATTCAGGACGCGGCGCAGCGGCGGATTCTTGTCCAGCTCCCGGGTGAAGACACGCGCGTTGATGCGCCAAGCCGCGCCGGCGCCCTGTACGAGCGCGCGCAGCGGGGCCGTCACCACGCCCAGCGCGAGTTGCATCCCCAGCATGCCCTCGCGACCGATCATGCCAACTTCCAAGAACGGCTTGCGATCGACGATGCTCACTAGCGAAATGAAGCTCTGAGTGGGAAAATACACGTAGCGCGTGCGATCTCCAGGCTCGCACAGCACGGCCTCGAGCGCGAGTTGGATGGGCTCGCAGAGCTCGAGCAGGTCGCGGCGCTGCTGGCGTGGCAGACGGGCGATCAAATGGTTCTCGGCGTGGATGGCTCCTCCTTTGCCCAGCCCTACGTTCGTGGGATTCGTCGGGGAATAGCCTGTGCCGTTCACGTAGCGGTCACCGTCTGACAGCGCACATAGGCGAGCGGCGCGTGCGGCTCGCCGACATCTCTTCCAGGCGCGCGCGCTCGATCGGCGACAATGGCGTATCGCCTGCTCGTAGGCATTCCCTGACGCGTTAACAGGGCCCGGCACCGCTGCTGTCGCAATCGCCGATGGCTCACCGTCATCGCCCCGGGCATCGCCGATGCCTCATCCATCGATAGGTGCGTCAATGACCAGCCTCGTCCGTGATCTCATCAATACCGTCCGTGGCGAAGGCGATACGTCGCACTCCGTCGATACGCACATGCAACGGGTGCTCGACCAACTCGCAGCGCTGCATGGGCAGGCAATAGAATATCTGGACGCGCCTCAGGCGCGCGCGCAACCGAGTCCCGGCGACGCCGTGGCCGCATTGTTGCGGGCCGAAGGCAGAGACCCCACGCCAACGGCGCTGATTCCTGGCGTCAAGTCCGAAGACCGGAGCATCCCCGCAGGCGGGGCCGCGCTCTCGTCGCGAATCTACACACCCGCCGGTAACGGGCCTTTCCCGCTCATCGTCTATTTTCACGGCGGTGGCTGGGTGATCGCCGACAAGGACACCTATGATGCCGGCGCTCGCGGCTTGAGCGAAGCCGCAGGCGCGGTCGTCGTCTCCGTGGATTATCGGCGTGCGCCCGAGCACAAATTTCCGACCGCATGGAATGATGCGATCGCGGCTTATGACTGGGTCGCCGCCAATGCGCAGGCGCTGGGCGGCGATGCGAGCCGCATCGCGCTGGCGGGCGAGAGCGCCGGTGGCAATCTCGCGGTGGCGACGGCAATCGCGGCGCGCAACCGCGGCGCAAAAAAACCCGTCGGGATCCTCGCGATATACCCCGTCGCGCAAACCGGCAATACGGAAACGCAGTCCTATGACGACAGTGCGAATGCCAGACCGCTCAATAAAGCGATGATCGGTTGGTTTCTCGACAAATTGGTCACGGGCCCTGCCGACAAAGCGGACACTCGGTTGGATTTGATCAATGCCGATCTCGTCGGGCTGCCGCCGGTGACCATCATCAATGCCGAAATCGACCCGCTGCGCAGCGACGGCGAGATGCTCGAGACGGCACTCAAAGAAGCCGGCGTCGAGGTCACGCGCAAGGTCTACGGCGGCGTCACCCACGAATTCTTCGGGATGGGCGCTGTGGTCCCGAAGGCGCAGGAGGCAGTACAGTTTGCAGGCGAGCAGCTGCAACGCGCATTCGCCGCCCCTGAGCAGGCGGGCGCGGTGCATACCGGCGTTCATACGGGTGCCGCGCACACGGGATCTCAGCCACGCGCGCGCCTTGCACCGGAAGATCCCGCTGCAACGAAACTCAAGGTCGTCGGTTACGCAGCGAAGCACTCGTTCAGCGATCTGAAGGCATTCGAATTCGAGCGCGAAGCGGCACGCGCGGATGAGATCGAGATCGACGTCTTGTTCTGCGGCGTTTGTCATTCCGACATACACCAGATCAAGAACGAGTGGGACAACACGGTCTACCCGTGCGTTCCGGGACACGAAGTCGTGGGCAGAGTCACCCGGATCGGCTCGAGTGTGACCCGGCATGCCGTCGGTGATGTGGTCGGCGTCGGTTGCATGATCGACAGCTGCCGGCAGTGCGAGCCGTGTCTCGCGGGCGATGAAAACTACTGCGAGGGACCGAACAGCTGGCTCGCCACCTACAACGGACCCATGATTCCCGCAGCCAAGGCGCGGGGCGGGACGAACATGTACGGGCGCGACAACACGTACGGCGGCTATTCCACGGTTCTCGTGGTCCAGGAGGACTTTGCGCTCAAGATCCCCGCCAATCTGCGACCAGAGGTGGCGGCGCCGATCCTGTGCGCCGGTGTGACGACGTATTCCCCGCTGAAGCATTGGGGCGTCAAGCCCGGTGACCGGGTCGGCATCATTGGTTTCGGCGGACTCGGCGACATGGCTGCGAAGCTCGCCGTCGCCATGGGGGCCGAAGTGACGCTGTTTACGACCAGCAAGGAGAAGCTTGGCGAAGCCGCGCGCCTGGGTGTGACCGCTGTACTCGAGTCGGACGAGGAGGCTCTCGAGGCACTGCAGGGAAAATTCGATTTTCTCCTCTCGACGATCCCGCAGAGGCACGATATCAATGGCTATATTCCGCTGCTCAAGCGTGACAAGACGATCTGCATCGTGGGGGCGCTCGAGCCGATGGAGAGCGTCAACAACCAAGCAGTCGCCTTCCATCGCAAGAACGTTGCCGGTTCCTTGATCGGCAGTCTCCAGGATACACAAGAGGTGCTGGATTTCTGCGCGCAACACGATATCGGGCCCGACATCGAGCTGATCAACATGGATCAGGTCAATGATGCGGTCAAACGCGCGATCGACGGCGAAGTGCGCTTTCGCAGCGTCATCAACATGGCCTCGATCAAGCCGGACCCGGCGGATGCCACCGTCGAAGATTCCGCAATCTTCGTGAGCGGATGAAGCGAATGCGTAGAGTCGGGGAAATCCTACAAGTTGACCCGGAGCGGCGGGACAGATCGCGCGTCGTGTAGCGCGTATCCTGACCATATGAGCAAAATCGCCCCCGAATGGCACGGTTCCTCGCAAACAGCGAGGAGTCGGCCGGCGCATATGGACCGGGACGCGAGCGATGAGCTGGCGCGCGTGCTCGGCGGTATCGGCGTGCCGACGGAGTCGCCCTCTCTGACGGCACGGTTGGCCGGAGCGATCGAAGACATAGGCGGCGGGTGCGGCTGATGGAAGGCGTCTCACAGGGGCTGAGCAAGGTGGCAGCTGAATTCTTGCTGGTCACGAGTTTGTGCAGCGGTTGCGCCCTCTCGGTCGCAGAGCCCGGTTACCAGCCCAATACTTACGGGGTGGACTTCTACGAGCCGTTCGACAATTCCCGTAGTTACGGGCCGGCGTACCTCGTCGGGCCGCCGAATCGGGCGCAGCTATTCCCCCACGACGAAGGCGCGGGTTCCTCGGGTCGCAGCATTCAACTGATGCCGTCGGCGAACGCAGCGCCGTCCATTCCAACGTCGCCGCCGAATCCGGATCTGGCAACCAGCCCGGTGCACTAGCATCGAGCCGGCGTCAGGCGGTTTCGGCCGGCGCAAAAAAAACCAGGACCTGCAGATCCTCGGTGATGTCGTAGAAACGGTGGGGAACGCGGGCGGAAACGAAAATCACGCTGCCCGGATCAACCCCACGGTCTTCGTCGCCGGCCCGGAATCGTGCCCGACCACGCACGACATAATAGAGCTCATCCTCACGGTGTGGGGACTGCGGATCGACGCTGCCGGCGGCAAGTACGTAAAGTCCGGCACTCATCGAAGCGACACGCAGGAACTCGAGATAGCGCTGGCCGCTTGCGCCGCGTTGACGCTCGACGGCCGCGAGATCGGTCAAGCTTGGACTGTGCCCATCGGTGCTCATGACATGTCCCCTCTCAGTCGAAACGGGTGATCCTGACAGGGTCCTGCATGAATGCGGCGGCCGCGGTGATGTCCGCTTCAATGGTTCGCCCGCGACTCAAGGGCGGCAGGGCATCGAGGGCAAAGTAGGCCGCCGCGGAGGTCTCGCTGCCGGGCGTCGGTGTGCATGTGTCCAGCCGGGTGCAACAAAAATACAGTTTGTAGAAGTCGCGCGTATCCGGGCGATACGCGTGTTTGGCCTTGTGGCGCACGGCGTAGAGCGCGGTGGCTTTGACCGCGATTCCCGCCTCCTCCCAAACTTCCTTCTCGATGTTCTCACCGGGCGAACGGCCAACGTCGGCAAAGCCGCCCGGTAGTGCCCACAGACCATCGCTCAGTTCCCGCACCAACAAGATCTTATCCGCGTCGAACACTGCCGCGCGTACCTCGACCTTGGGTGTCGCATAGCCGGTGCCGAAGTCCGCGACCATTTCTCGGATCACCTCGACCGGGGCGTCGGCAAGCGCGGCGAGCATTTGCGCGGCGATTGCGCCGATTTCATCGTAGCGCTCCCGATCGAAACCATCCTGCGCGAAATGCCTCCCCGTCGAGGCGACGCTCTGCAGGCGCTTTACCCAGCTTAGCCAGCGATCTTCCATGGCCTCAAGCAATCCCGGCCCGCGTGCGGAGCGGGCGAAATGGAGTCATGGCCGCGAACAGCAGCGCCTCGGCCAGCAACGCAAGCACCGCGCCGATCAGCACACCGCACAAGATGGCGCGTGGACTCAAGGGGACGGTGTAGCTGTATTCGGCGCGAGTCTCGCTCAAGATCTGCGGATCAGGATGGAAGATCACGTGCAGGATCTGCCGGAGCAGCGAAACCCGCAAGGCCTCCAACTCCGCCGAAAGCGCCGACAGTCGCGCATAGAGGTCGCGGATGCTCTGTGCTTCGTTCTTGAACGCGGGATCGATGCTCGCCTCGTGATGCGCTATCAACGCCTGCACGTCACCGCCGAAATACTGATTTGCGGTCTGCTGAAAGCCGCTGAAGTTCCCGACCGCCTCGCTCTGATGCGCGCTCACCCGCTTGACATATTGGTCGACGAATCCCGGCACTTGCACGCCGATCAGCAAGCCGACAGAGAACACGATCAATCGCAAATAGCCGGCCAACATGCACTGCATGATACGCTGCCGGCTCAACCAGATCACGGGGATATCCTCCCATGGAAAAAGTTGCCGGTGTGGCCATCTTTCTCGTCGGGCTGCTGATCCTCTTCTTCGGAGCGAGCACCGACCGCAACAGTGGCATGATCGTCTACGGCGTACGCGTGCCCGCCTGGGCCGACAAACTGCTCCAATATGGCAGCGGTATCGTCTCGATCTGGTTCGGCGTGCAATTGTTCTTCGGTCACGCTCACTTCTTCTAGCGGACCGCGTCGTCCAGCCGTCCACGGGGCGACCGCGGCGCCGCCGCCATCTCCGGCAACCCGCTATTTTCGCGCTTTCGGCATTTTCACCGCGCTCAGCGTACCGAACAGGCTGTCGTCGGGATGGGCTGTGCATTGTTTGGCCAGTGCCGCCGCGAACTCCGGCAGAACGCCGGCATCGAGAACATGACCGCCGGCCTTGCCGACCGAGAAGCCGTACAACCACATCATGATCGTCGTGGCACTCTGTGGATCCGATTGCGCCATGTCCGTATGACGGGTCTCGAACAGCGTGCATCCCAAGGTGGTCAAGTCCATGGGATTCGTTTCCACCAGTTTGACCGTGCCGATGGAGTCGAGCAGCGTGTCGGCGGGGTGCGCTTTGCACTGCGAATCGAGCGTGTTGCCGAACTGCTGCAGGGCATTGCCGTACATGACGTGGGCTCCGGACTTCGCCACCGCGAAGCCGAACAACCACATGACGACATTGACGGCGTCATCGCCGGGCGTCAGCGCAGCGGCGGGCGGGTTCATCAGGTTTTTCTCATATTGGTCGCAGGTCATGCTGCCGAGATTGATTTCGCCGGCGCGACTCGCCGGGGGCAGCACGAGCAACATCGCGACGAGCGCGGCGGCGGCATATCTCATGGGATCTCCGATTTTTTCAAGGCGTGGACATGGAGACGCGCGCGCACCGGCAGCGTGCTCCACGCGATCAAAGCAAGCAGCGCGACCTGCACCGGCAGGCGCAGCAGCAACAGCCAGTAGGGGACTCCGAAGGTTTCGGCATGTTGCAGCATGTAGACATTCGCGGGGGTGACAGCAATCGTCAGCGCGAACAAACCCCAGCCCGCTGCGCGGCGGGTCGCGGAGAGCAGCAAGCCGGCGGCCCCAAGCAATTCGAACACACCGGTCACGAGCACGGTGAGCCTTGGCGCCGGCACATAGGGGGGGACGATGCGCATCTCGAGGTCGGTCGCTGCGAAGTGCGCGATGCCGCCGATCAAGAACCACAGGATTACGAATCCTAAGCCGACGCGTCTCGCGCGGGTCGCTTCTGGCGGGAACTGGCCGGTGGAATTTGGCGGCATCAGGGTTCGGTCGGTCGTGTGCGGTGGCCGCGACAGACGGCGGCGAGTTTGTTTCCGTCCCGATCGCGGACAGCAATCGGGGCCGTACAGCATTCCTCGGTCCGAAGTGGGGTGGTGCCCTGAGAGAGATTGCTGCGGAGCCGGACGGCTCCTCGGCCTCGCTCTCGCTCGGCTCGCCCTGCGGGCGACCAAATGGCCGAAGACGGCCATTTGTCGAACTCATCTTGTTATATGTCGGGAGTTCGAATCGAAAGCGAGTGGCAATAGGGGCCGTACAGCATTCCTCGGTCCGAAGTGGGGTGGTGCCCTGAGAGAGATTCGAACTCCCGACCTATTGTTTACAAAACAATTGCACTACCGCTGTGCTATCAGGGCAACGCTGCAATTATAGCGCGTTACGCAACGCGTCATAAGGTTGCGGCGTCGCACCTAACGCTTTGTTAACTAGCGTACAGATCCCGCCATCCCGTACAAAGATCATGGCGTTTGGTACTTAATGAGGTCTGACAGATGAAATCGAAGAAATATGCGGTCCTGGGAGCGGTGCTTACGGGCTGGTTCTTAAGCACGGCGGCGTTCGCGGCGTCGAAGCAGGAAATCGATGCTGGCGTCGCTCGCACGCGGCATACATTCAACCACTTAAACCCGCAAAATCGGGATTTGGCTCACAAGGCATATGGTGAACTCGTGTTCCCCCAACTGACCAAGGGGGGAGTGGGCATAGCCGGCGAGTTCGGCGAGGGTGCCTTGGTCGTCCACGGCAAGACACAAGCTTATTATAGTCTCACGGCGGCGTCGGTGGGCTTGACGCTCGGCGGCGCGCAGCACAGCGAGATTTTGCTGTTCATGACGCCGGATGCACTCGACAAGTTCGAGAACACCAAGGGCTGGTCGGTGGGCGCCGACGCCGGTGTCGCGCTGATCTCGTCTGGCAGCGACAAATCCTACGACACGGAAACCTTGAAGAAGCCGATCCTGGCGTTCATCTTTGGCGAGAAGGGACTCATTGGCGATGCATCGGTCGAGGGCGCGAAGATCAACCAGATCGTTCGCTGACGTTCTCGGTACCCATCGGTCCGCCAGCCTGGCGGGCCGATCATGCCCTTTTGTCAACGATCCTTCGTGGAAGTCGGCGTTCTCGCCCCCCAAATCAGCAGCCAAAAGATGATGGGCAGCTCACCAAATTCGAGTATGGCCGCGATCCTGTCCACGGGGCCTTCGTACGCGGGTAGCAGCAAGGTCGTAAACGAACTGAGCACATATCCCGTACCGGCGATGATCAGGAGAAATCCCAGGATACCCGGAATGAATCCCGATCGAATGACGAGCGCTCCGAACGGATAAAGCCACAGCCCCCAGAAGATCGAGGCCACGTTGAGGCCTTGACCATGCAAGCGATAGAACAGCAATGCGAGGGCGTCGAGTTGCTCCCGATTGAAAACCGCGAGGAAGCCGGCCCCGCTGACGAGCAGCATGGCGGCAATCTCGTTGAGTACGTTCAGAAACACGATCGGCACGGAAACCAGGGCGCCCAGAATCAGCATCTGTCGCGCGCGATTTTCATTGACTGGCTTGAGCAGCCGGTAAAGCGCCAACACCACGAATACCCAGAGGGCTTCGTGAATTAGTTCGCTCGAAATGCCGATGCGCAGCAGCCATTCGGAAGTTCTGATGTGCCCGGCCGTTGCGGCTGCATTTTCGCGCACGTACAGCCTGCCGGGAACGTACTCGAGACCGATGGGCGCGATCAGCGCCACCAAGAAATATAAAACGCCGGCAATCCTTGCTTGCTTCTTGATCTCGCTCATTTGATCAGTTTCTCCCCACCTAGAGCTCCGGGCCGAGCACGATCGGCGAACCATCGGTGAAGCGCTCATGGCGGAACGGCGCGGGGTCGGCCGACGGCGCTTCGCCTGTCGCCAATTGCGCGGCCAAACGGCCCGCGGCGGGCCCGATGCCGAAGCCATGACCTGAAAAGCCGGTGGCGACGGTCAGGCCGGGCATGGAGGCGATCGGGCTGATCGTGGGAATCACATCCGGCGTGACATCGATGTAACCCGCCCAGTGCTGCACGACGGGCACGCGCTGGAATGCCGGAAACAGCGTCTGCATCGCGGTCAGTGCTTCCCGGTTCAGGCGCGCATTCGGAGCCGGGTCGAGCACGCGCCGCGCTTCGAACGGACTCGGCTCATCGAGCGGCCAACGGCGCGGGGTAAGGAGTTCGAACGTCGATTGAGCGCCCCAGCGTGGCTGCAGGGCGGTTGCCTCTTTGCGTATCGTCGGCCAGAATTCGCGCAGGTAACGCCAGGAATCGGGAACGATCGGCACGATGTAACCGGATCCCTTGGCGAGCGTGTAACCACCGTCGAGCCGCTTGCGATAGCCGACGTCGCTCAGGTAACCGCAGGTGGCGGGGCCGCCGGCAAGCGGCGCTGTGCGCATCACCGAGGATAATACTTTCAGTTGCGGCAGACGCACGTCGAGGCTCGCGCAAAACAAGCTCGACCACGCCCCGCCCGCGAGGATCACGGCATCGCAGGCGATGGGCCCGCGTTCAGTGACCACGCCGCGCACGCGGCCGGCCACGCGATCCAGGCCCCGGACTGCGCATTGGGTCATGATGGTCGCGCCGTGTCGCTGCGCGGCTCGTGCAATCGCCGGCGCCGCCCGTTGCGGCTCGGCGCAGCCGTCGGTCGGCACATACAAGCCACAGCGAAAAGTCCGGGTCGCGCCGGGCATCAAGGCTGCGAGCTCGGCGCCGCGTACTAGGCGGGTCCCGATGTCGTAGGGAGCCGCCATCGCACGCCAGGCCTCGTAATACCGTTCGTCCGCCTCCGTTTCGCCGATGTACAGGCAACCACATTCGCGAAAGCCGGTTTCGAACTCCGTCACCCGGTTCATCTCACGCCAAAGTGCCAGGCTCTGCACGATCAAGGGCATTTCACGCTCGTCACGCCCCGCCTGACGGCACCAACCCCAATTGCGGCTGGACTGCTCACCGGCGATGTGTCCTTTCTCGCACAGTACGACCGCGACACCGCGCGCCGCGAGACAGAGTGCCGCCGACGTACCGATGATGCCGCCGCCGATGATCACTACGGCAGTGGCGGTCGGCAGGGCTTCGTCGGGAACGATCGAATCTACATAGGGACCCATCCAGGTATGATCTCGGTATCACCGCAATGATGCAATGCCACGGGCATAAGCGCGACATGACCACTTCGATCGCCGAACTCGCGGCTGCGACACGCTCTGCACTGCAAGCTCTTGCCTCGCCGCTCGTGAGTTCCTTTCTCGCGGACTGGCCGGCCATGCCGCCGCGCTCGCGGCAGGTGGATCCGAGGACGCTTCCCGTCTTGCACTGCCTGGCGACGATTGCCGCCGCCGGGCCACGGATCGCGCCGGAACTCGTCGCCACCCTGCTAAGGTCGGCGCCGACGCTGGCCTGGCGCCAGAGCTATACGGCGCAGGAGTTGGGCGCGGACTTTCTCGACAACTACGCCTATACCGAGATACTTGGCTTGAACGGGCCGCAATACAGCGGCCACCTCGCCGCAGGGTTCTTATTGCTCGGACCCGACACGCTGTATCCGCGGCATCGGCACGCCGCGGAGGAGATCTATCTGCCGCTCAGCGGAGCGGCCGAATGGCAGCAATGCGATGCGGTCTGGCGCAGCCATCCGGCCGGAACCGTGATCCACCACCGCAGCGAGGAGCCGCACGCAATGCGCACGCATGCTGAGCCCTTGCTGGCGCTCTATCTGTGGCGCGGCGATCTGGCGCAGAAATCGCGGCTGGCGGAGTGACCGCGCGAACCGCGGAACCTGCGCGAGCCTCGTCATTCAGCGCGCCTCGGACTCACTGCGCAAGCGGCGCGCTTCGAATTCATCGCCGCTCAACCACTCGACGGTATGGGGCGCGGTCAGCGCCTCCCAGCCAAGCGCGTAACCGAACTGGGCCAGCGCCGCGTTGCTGGAAAAATCCATGTCGGCACGATATTCATCGCTCGGTTGATGATAGTGCTTGGCCGTGTATTCCTCGGCTTGGCTCTTGCCCCATTCGGGCGGATGACCGACCCACTTCAAGGCGGTGTTGATCGAGAACGCTGGTACGCCGGTGCGCGCCAGACTGAAATGATCGGAACGATAATAGTGCCCGGCGCCCGGTTCGGGATCGGGCTGAATCTCGTAGCCGAAAGCGGCCGCGGTCTTTTCGACGGTCGGATAGAAGGTCGTGCGCTCTGCGCCGGTCACGTTCACGGATGCCGGCAGCCCGATCGGTGGCACCGCATCGAAATTGAGGTCGAGCGCAATGTCAGCCGCCCGGATCGGCAAGTGTTTGCCCCAATAATTGGAGCCGAGCAGTCCCTTTTCCTCGGCGGTCACCGAGACGAAGAACACCGGGTGCGGCGGCCTCTCGGCCGATGCCGCATAGGCGCGGGCGAGTTCGAGCAGAATCCCGCAGCCCGTGCCGTTGTCCACCGCCCCGTTGTAGATATTGTCGCCGCTGCGCGCCGGGTCGATGCCAAGATGATCATAGTGGGCACTGTAGACGACGGCCTGCTGCGGGGGCCCGGCATCGGTGCCTTTGAGCATGCCGACGACGTTGTTCGACTCGAACGGTCGGACGCTGCTCACGATGTGCCCCTTGAAGCGTACCGGCAGCTCGCGCGCCGTGAATTTGCGGGTGCCGGCCAGCGCGAATTGCCGATCGATGTCGGCACCTGCGGCGCTGAAGAGCTTGCGGGCCACGTCCCATTGGATCCACGACGCAGCCGCGAGCTTCGGGTCGCCGTCGTCCTGCAAGTACACTTCCTCCCCGCTCCAGGAGTTACGCACCACGTCCCAGGGGTAGCTCGCGAGATCGGTCCGATGCACGATCATTACGCCGACGGCGCCTTTGCGTGCGGCCTGCTCGAACTTGTAGGTCCAGCGGCCATAGTAGGTCATCGCTTCCGCCTTGAAGAATTTCGGATCCTTGGACGGCGGCTCGTTGACGAACAGGAGCAGCACCTTGCCCCTGACGTCGATGCCGCGAAAATCGTCCCAGCGATACTCTGGCGCATCGATGCCATAGCCCACGAAGACGATCGGCGCATCGATGTCGATGCTGCCGGTCTGGGTCTGATTGTTGGTGACGAAGTCGCTGCCCAGTTGCAAGGGGATCGCCTCACCCCGTGCCGGCTGGAGCACTGCGGTCGTTGCGGGCAAGGTGTGCACCCCCGTGAAACGCACTTTCTGCAGGTAGCTGCCGCCATCGCCCGCGGGCGCGAGCCCGTCGAGCGCGAACTGCGCCGCGATGTATTGAGCGGCGATATCGCCGCCGCGCGCCCCGGTCCCGCGACCTTCGAGCAGATCGTCGGCGAGGAAACGCACGTGCGCGCGAATATGCTCGGGATCTATGCTGAGTACGCTCTCTCGCACTGCAGCCGGCAAGCCGAGCTGAGCGACGGCGGCGGCGTTCTCGGCATGCGCGACGCCCGCCGCCGCGGCAAGCTGGGCGATCAGAAATATGCTGCTCAAGCGTACATACATCGTTGACCTCACGGCTCTCCAGATCTCCGCTGCCAGCACGGCCCTGTATCGGCGGTGCATATCATGATACATAGACGGCATGCGCCAACACAGATCCTCGCTTGCCTTGCTGGTCCTTTGCGCGTGCGCCTCGGTGGCGCGCGTCGAGGCGGCCCCCTCGTCGCCGGCCGATCCGGCGCTCGCTGCCGCGGTCGCCGACCCGGCGCGCACGCCGGCGTTCGCGGCCCGCGACGGCGCGCGCCACCCGGTTGCCGAGCTCGCTTTCTTCGGCCTCAAACCGACCGATACGGTCGTGGAACTCTGGCCGGGCGGCGGCTATTGGACCGAAATACTCGCTGAGTATCTCGCGCCGAAAGGTACTTATTACGTCGCTTTGCCGCCCGCCGGCGACAAGGAAGAGGATGAGGGTGTCGCTCGCTGGCGCGCCCGCGTGGCTGCCGGGAAGGATCGCTTCGGTACGATTCATGAGACGACGCTGGGCTTGGATCACTATGAGATTGCACCCGCCGAATCCGCCGATTTGGTTCTGACCTTTCGCAACCTGCACAACTGGATGGACGGTGGTTATGCGGCCGATGTGCTTGCGGCGTGCTTCAAAGCCCTGAAGCCGGGCGGAATCTTGGGTGTCGAAGAGCATCGCGGACGCAATGACCGCCCGCAGGACCCACATGCCAAAGACGGTTACGTGCGCCAGGATTACACGATCGCGCTGGCGAAGAAGGCGGGCTTCCGGCTTGTCGGGTCGTCGGAGCTGGATGCGAATCCGAAAGACACCAAGGATTGGGTCGACGGGGTTTGGACCTTGCCACCGACCTTGTCGCAAGGAGACAAGGACAAGGCACGGTATCTGGCCGTCGGCGAAGCCGACAATTTCGTGCTCCGGTTTCGCAAGCCCAAGCACTGATCAACGCAGCAAGGTATCCAGCGAATCGGCCAGTTCCTGTGAGTCCGGGGTTACGTCACTGTCGTTATGCCAACACCAGGCATCGCGACGGGAACACCTTCGCCTCCGAATGGACGAACCAAGGGTCGCAAGTATAAGGTGCGGACCCGGACCCCAGAAGGCCGTCTCGATCGCCCAGTGGAGTGGACGCTCCGAGGGCGGCCGTAGGATACTTGAGCTAGATGCACCGCACGAGGACTATCGCATGATGAATCGGCACTGGCGCGCCTTGTCGCTGGGGATGTTGCTCCTGAGTCCCAGCGCCTGGGCCGACGCTGCAACGCAATGGAGCGAAGGCGTCCACTACTTCGCGGTACCCGTCGCCAAGCCTTCGACCCTGCCGCGCGGGCAGGTCGAGGTGACGGAAGTGTTTTCCTATGGCTGCCCGGCGTGCAACGCCTTCCTGCCGACCATGCACAAGCTGGAAAAAACTCTTCCGGCCAATGCGGTCGTCGACTATGTCGCCGCGGCGTTCAATCCGGCCGAAGATTGGCCGATGTTCCAAACTGCTTATTACACGGCGAAGGCTCTAGGGGTGGCCGCGAAGGCGCACGACAAAATGTTCGAGGCAGTCTGGGCGACGGGTCAATTGGCGACCTTCGATCCGACCACCCACCGTCTCAAGGATCCGCAACCTTCGATCGCCGACGCGGCGCGTTTCTATCACGATACGACGGGCATACCGGTCAAGACTTTTCTCGACACCGCCAAGAGTTTCGACGTTTACACCCAGACCCACACTGCCGATCAGCTGATCTTCGACTACCAAGCCGACAGCACCCCGACCATCGTCGTCGCCGGCAAGTACCGCCTGACGGCGCAATCGGCGGGCGGTGCCGACCAACTGATCGCCTTGGTCAATTGGCTGGTCGCGAAAGAGAGCAAGACGCTCACGAGCCAAGCTCACTAAAGACCGGGGTGATCTTCGGGTCGCGGCCGGCGCGCGCTGTCATGCGGCTCAGGTCCGTCCGTCGCCGCGCTGGTCCTGGAGGCGGTCGCTGCCGTAGATGAAGATGAAATTACCGAGCACGCTGAGGGCGAACAGAGCGATCGATGCCGGAATGACCTCGAGCACCTTGTGCCAACCGAGCCAATCGGTCGGCGCATCGAGCCAATGAACGAGCACGGCGAGCGAGCCGTTCGATGCCTCGTTGCCGCAGCACGACGCCAGCACCGCGCGTAGCCCGTCGGTGATGCCGATGTGCGTCCACTCGCCGTCACGAAACCAATGGTAGATTTGCAAGGAGATCAGCACGACGAACGCCGCGAGGAAGCCATACGCGAGCACCGCGCCGGTCGTACGCAACACGGCAATTCTCGACTGACGACCGTTTGTATTCATGAGGCGGGACCTTCGGGCACGGGACAGGCCTTGACTTCGAGCCGCACGATACGCCCGCTTTCGCTCTGCAGGTCGGCCGGATTCAAGAGGCTGTCGGTGGGCTTCAAGTCGATGTTGACCCAGTAAACGTCGCCCGCACGCGTACGGTCGGAAACGCCCGGATTGAGGCCCAAGGCCTGGGCTTGCGTGACCCGCGACTGTGCGCGGCGCGACTCGCTGAACAAGCCGAGCGAGATCACCGGCTTGTCGTTCGGACCGGGCATCTCGAGCGCATCATCGATGCCGCCCGCCTTGAGCTTGGCGTGAATCTGCTCGATTGCAGCGGCCGTGGAAGGCAGCGGCAGATAGACCCAGACGCCGGCCCAGACTTCGCCCTCGGTGACGCGCTGCCGGGGTTCGTAGCCGCCGCTACGCAAGGTGGCGGCGGCATGCGCGGCCTCGGCGACATCGGGAAACGGGCCGACCGTGATGCAGCGCTTCACGTCGTGGAGCAGAGCCGGAGGCGGTCCGGGCGGCGGGGTCTGCGCGGCGACGATTGCGGCGCTCGCCGCCGCCGCCTTGGCCGCAGCCTCGCTCCCCGCGGCGACATTCGCGCCGACACTCACGGCGCCGGAGGCAGCGACGGACGGCGGACCCGGCGACTCCGAGACCAACTTGAGCGTCTTCGCGGAAGACGCCTCGACGAAGGAATTTTGCGGCGCGGCGATACCGCGCGCCCACAGAAAATAAGCCGCGTTGCCCAGCAAGAGTAGGAACACCAGGCTCTTCAAATAGATCACGTCGCTGCTTCCTCCAAGCGCAAACTCACTTCGCCCGACACGAACCGTTGCACACTGCGATCGACTTCGACGCACAGCGCCCCGTCGGGCGCGATTCCCTGCGCCCGTCCCATGAGGGTCCGTTCACCGAGCAATACCCGGACGGCGCGCCCATGCAGCGCGTCGAGCGCGGACCACGCCTCGCGAAACGGGGCGAAACCCTCCTGCTCGAAGACGGTGAGCATACGCAATAGCTCGTCGAGCGTGGCGCCGGCGATGCGATTGCGCGATGGTGGGTGCTCGCAGGCATCGGCGACGGCCGCAACCGAAACACCCTGCGTATCGACTGCCTCGATCGCCGTGCGCGCCTCCGGCGCCAAAGCAACGTTCAGGCCGATGCCGATCACCACGTGGCCCGGTCCGCCCGCCTCGGCGCGTAACTCGAGCAGTATTCCGCCGATCTTGCGATCACGAAACCACAGATCGTTGGGCCATTTGAGCCGGATGTCGTGCGCGCCGACACGGGCGAGAGCTCGCGTCACGGCGACACCGACCGCGAGACTCAATGCCGGCAGATCGCGCGTCGCATCGCGAAAACTCCAGGCGAGAGACACGGCTAGGCCCGACCCGAACGGCGCCACCCAGCGGCGGCCACGGCGCCCCCGCCCCGCGGACTGCAATTCGCAGAGGCAGGCATCGGCCTGTCCGTACGGCGGCGGCACACATTGCAGGAGTCGGGTGTTGGTCGAGTCGACCTCGAACAGGAGTTCGAGGCTGCGCAGCGCCGCTTGCGACGTGGCGCAGAGTTCGGCGCGCATCCGGCCGGCGTCCAAGAGTTCGACGGGCAGAATGAGTCGATAGCCACGGCGGGGCTCCGCGCAGATCGGGATGTCATGCGCGCGCAGCCGCTCGACGGCCTTCCAGATCGCCGCCCGGCTGACGCCGAGTTCCGCGGCCAGGTCCTCGCCCGATCGCAGCCGTCCGTCGGCGAGCAGGACGAGCAGCGCGGGGTGAACTAAATGCTCGGCGGTCGAAGAAGCCATAGTCGGCGCACACGATTTTCCTTGCCGGCCCAGATCCTGGCGATGTTGCTGCGATGGGTGAACACGATGAAGACCGCGAGTACGCTGCCGAACGCAAGCAAGGGCAGGTTGCCGGGCTCCAGGAACCAGATCGCGGCTATCAGCGCGAGGGCGGCCACCATGGTCGCGAGGCTCACGAAACCCGAGAGCAGCAAGACCAGCAACCAGGCGGCAACGAGCGGCACCAACAGACGAGGCTCCAGAGCCGCGATGACGCCGACGACGGTGGCCGCACCTTTGCCGCCGCGAAAGCCGTACCAGACGGGATAAACATGACCGACGATCACGGCGAGGCCGCAGGCGAGGTTGAGCCAGGTGCGCGACAGCGCAGGATCGAAACCCACTCCCGGAATGGCGGCGGGCGGCAACCAGTAAACGACCAACAGGCCCTTGCCGATATCGAATACGAGCACGGCGAGTGCAAACCACTTGCCCTGGGTCCGCAAGGCATTCGTCGCACCGGCATTGCCGCTGCCGTGCGCGCGAATATCGACGCCGCGCAGACGGCCGAGGACCAGGCTGCCGGGCAGCGCACCGATCAAATACGCGATTGTTGCCTTTAACCCGAGTTCGAGCATGAGCCCATTATGACATCAGTAGCGGCTTCAGCCGCGCGCCGGCAGATGCACCTCGGCGAGCATGCAGCGGACGCCGCCGCCGCCGATGCGTTCGATCGTCGGCACGTCGACGGTGAGCAATTCGCCGTAGCGTTCGAGCGTCCGACGCTGCGCGGGCAGCAGCGACGTCCACGCCGTCGTCGACAGGGCGAGCAGCGGGCCGCGCGCGCCGGCGAGTTCGAGCACGTTGCCGGCAAAGCACTGCATTTGCTCGAGCGAGATCTCGACGATCTCATGACCGGACGCCCGCAGCTTCGTGCTCACCGCATCGCGATGCTGCGGCGTGCCGATCGCGGCGGCGCAAACGATCGCGCAGCGCGTGCCCACGGACATCAGGACGTTCGTGTGGTAGATCGCCACGCCCTGCGTATCGACCGCCTCGAAGGTCACGAGTTCGTAGTCCAGTTGCTGCGCGAAGTCGCCGAGTACGTCGAGATCCGTCCGCGGTGACAAGCAGGCATAGGCGATATGCGCGCTGCGATCGAGGACCAAGCTGCCGGTGCCCTCGAGATACTTACCCTGGCGTTCGTGACCGCTCAGGTCGATGGTGCGCGCGATCCGGTACGGCCCGGCGCGGCGCACCGCGTCGATCAATTCATCGCGCCGTTCCAGGCGTCGATTGAGCGCGAGCATCGGATAGAGCACGATCGTGCCGTCGTGATGGAAACTCACCCAATTATTGGGGAAGATCGCATCGGGCTTGACCGGCCAAGGCGTATCTTCGCCGACGATCACCCGTACCCCGGCGGCTTGCAAGGCGCCTGCCAGAGCCGCGAATTCGGCCTCGACGGCGGTGGCGAGCCTCTTGGATGCTCCGCTCTGCGGAGCCTGTTGGAAAGCATTCGAGACAGCCGTCTCCGGGTTGAACCCAAAGCGCGCTGGATGCACCATGAACACGGCCCCGGCGCATTGCGGTTCCTTCGGAGTCATGACGACGCACTATACCAGGTGCGTATCGACGGCCGGACGACCGTTGACAGGGACGGTCGGTTTGATCATGGTAGCCGGCTGAGAGAACAGGGGGCCTGTCGTTGAACTGCGGCAGTAGAATATGCGCCTTGTCACACGGGATCATGCGGCCGGTCTAGGCTGAGTGGAGTTTTGCCTTGCCGGTGTTGCGTCTGAATTCTGTCTGCTGGGCATCCGCCCTGCTCTGTCTCGCGGCCCTCGCCCCGGCAGCGACCGTGCGCGCACCCGTGCCGACCGCGCCGACCTACGAATTCACGATCAACAATGTCCTGGCGGAGGCGAAGCGGCGCGCCGCTACGGCGTATGTGCCGCCGCGCGGCACGATGCCGGCATGGCTGCAGCGCCTCACCCCCGACCAATATCGCGGCCTGCGCTTCAATACCGACGACGATATTTGGCGCGACGACGATCTACCGTTCAGGCTCGATCTGTTGCCGCTGGGGTTCAATTTCCAGACGGCCGTCGCCGTCTCGGCGCTCGAGCGCGGCCAATTCGTCGACCTGGTTGCGACCGCCGACATGTTTCTGTTCGGTCCCGGCGTCGCGCCGCCGCCGCCCAAGTCGCCGCTGCCCCTTTCGGGCTTCCGGATTCGCAGCCGGATCAATGCGAGCAAAGTCTGGGACGAGTTCCTGGTCTTTCAAGGTGCCAGCTATTTTCGGGCGGTCGCGGAAGACGAGGTTTACGGCCTCTCGGGTCGCGGCCTGGCTTTGAATACTGCGGAGCCTTCCGGCGAGGAATTTCCAGCCTTTACGCACTTCTGGGTAGAACGGCCCAGCCGTGGTGCGACCGAACTCGTTCTGTACGCGCTGCTCGACAGTGAGTCGACGACGGGTGCTTATCGGTTCACGATCCGGCCCGGCCCGGAAACTTCGGTCGACGTCGACATGAGCTTGTTTCCGCGCATCGATCTACATGTCGTCGGTATCGCACCGCTGACTTCGATGTTTTTGTTTGACGAGACCAATCGCGGCCGACTCGATGACTATCGGCCCGAAGTGCACGATTCCGACGGCCTGCAGATCACGACCAAGAGCGGGGAGCATCTGTGGCGGCCGCTCGCAAACCCGGCGAAACTGCAAGTCTCGACGTTCACGAGCGAGCCGCCGCAAGCCTTCGGCCTGATCCAGCGCTCGCGCCGCCAGATCGATTTCGAGGACTTGGATGCGCAGTACGAACGGCGTCCCAGCGCATGGATCGAACCGCGCAGCGAATGGGGTCCGGGCTCCGTGGAGCTCGTGGAGATCCCCTCGGGCCGGGAGACGAACGACAACATCGTCGCCTTTTTCCGACCTTCCGCCACTTTGTCCCCCGGCCGACCGTATCATTTCGCCTACCACATGGGCTGGCTCGCGATGCCGAAGCTGCCCGACGGATTGGGTATGACGATCGCGACGCGCTCGGGCGCGAGCGTCGACGGCCGCAGGCGGGTCTTCCAAATCGATTTCACGGGCGCGGGCGAACAGACGGACGGCCTGCGCCTCGACCTCGGCGCCTCGGCGGGTCGAATCTCGAGCGTTCTGTTGCTGCCGAATCCCGGAATCCACGGCCTGCGGGCAAGTTTCGAACTCGATCCGAACGGCGCGGACCTAATCGAGTTACGCTTGCGCGTCATGCGTGATAATCGCCCTCTCACCGAAACCTGGCTTTATCGATGGACCTCAAGCTGACACTCGACCGACCGCTGGGCTCGGCAATTACGCTGCCGTCCGGCGGCAGCGCGGGCGTCGGCGGCATGCCGCCGGAATCGCCCGCGCCGATGCCGCCGCAGGATCTGCGCCGTGTGCCGCCCCGACGCGAGCGCGTCAGGATCTCGGCAGCCGTGCTGTTCGCGCGCTGCATCTTGATCACCGTGACCTTGGGTGTGAGCGCTTATGGCACCTATCAAATGCTGCAGGTCGTGCGCTTCGCCAGCATGACGCTGCTGCAGGGACTGATGATTTTCTTCTTCGCGGTGTCGCTGAGCTGGATCGCGTTTTCGGCGGGCTCGGTGCTCGCGGGCGCCTCGAAGCGCCGCGAACGTGTACCGGATGCGGACCCCGCAGCGAATACCACCCTGACGGCGCTCGTGATGCCCATCTACAACGAGGATCCGCGTCGCACCATGACTGCGCTGCAAGCGATGGCCGAGGCTTTGATCGCGCTCGACGCACACCGCCGCTTCGAGATCGTCGTGCTCTCGGACTCGACCGATGCCGACGCGTGGATCCGGGAAACCGTCGCCGTGGATCGACTCCGGCAGGCGCTCGCGGGCCGGGTCGGGGTCTGGTACCGCAGACGTTGGCAGAACGTCGCACGCAAGTCGGGCAACATCGAGGACTTCGTCAAACGATGGGGCGGCCGCTACGAGTTCATGATCGTGCTCGATGCCGACAGCCTGATCGACGCGCCGACGCTGCTGCGCCTCGTCCAGAGCATGCAGGCCGATCCCGGAATCGGCATCCTGCAGACGGCCCCGCAGTTGATCGGTGCCCGTACGTTTTTCGGGCGTTTGCAGCAATTCGCCGCCTGCATCTACGGACCGGTGATCACACGGGGTCTCGCCGCCTGGTCGGGCGACAGCTGCAACTATTGGGGACACAACGCGATCATCCGCATCGCGGCATTTGCCGCCTGTTGCGGGCTGCCGCAGCTCAAGGGGCGCAAGCCGTTCGGCGGACATGTGCTGTCGCATGATTTCGTGGAGGCGGCGCTGATGCGTCGGGCCGGCTGGAAGGTTCGCATGACGACCGAACTCGGCTGTTCGTGGGAGGAGTCGCCGCCGTCCCTGATCGACATCGCCGTGCGTGATCGGCGCTGGGCACAGGGCAATTTGCAGCATACGAAGATCATCGGCTCCTCCGGCTTGCGGCTGACGAGCCGCCTGCATCTTGGCATCGGCATCATGAGCTATCTGTCCTCGCCGCTCTGGCTGCTGCTCTTGACGCTCGGTTTCGCACTGACCCTGCAGGCGCGCCTGATTCGTCCGGAGTATTTCAGCCAGGACTTCCAATTGTTTCCGACCTGGCCGCGATTCGACACGGAACTGATGATGGCCTTGTTCTGGTTCAGCATGGTCGTGCTGCTGGTGCCGAAGATGCTCGGGCTCATGCGCGCATTGCTCACGAAGCGAATTCGCGACGGCGCGGGCGGCGCGATCGGCATCTGCGCGAGTGTGATCCTCGAGATCATCCTGTCGGCGCTTTATGCCCCGATCTTGATGCTGACCCAAAGCCGTTACGTGTTCGAGATTCTCATGGGACGCGATTCGGGCTGGAAGCCGCAGAGGCGCGACGGCGGCGGCTCCTGGGCGGAGGCCTGGTCCTTCCACAAGAGACACGTGCTGATCGCGTGCATCACCGCGGCGGTCGTTTGGTTTCTCG
>Ga0116226_10000995_pt1 | contig 24705 bp, 25 predicted proteins | sample S1TSphfallax_FD_89692 | JGI IMG/M metagenome (GOLD analysis project Ga0116226, IMG submission 89692) | Host-associated microbial communities from peat moss isolated from Minnesota, USA - S1T2_Fa - Sphagnum fallax MG | ecosystem: Host-associated > Plants > Peat moss > Unclassified | place: USA... | reverse complement strand
TGAATCAACGCGGAAATTGGTGTTGGACCTTCCATCGAATCTGGCAACCAGACGTGCAATGGGAATTGCGCCGACTTACCCATCGCGCCGATGAACAGGCAGATACAGGCAACGGTAATCATCGACCATTCGCCACCACCCAGAGTCGGAACAACGAATTGCGTCAATGCTTCGCGCTTTTCAAAGATTTCATGGTAGTTCAACGAACCGCCGAAATGAAGCAACAGGCCGATACCGAGGATAAAGCCGAAGTCACCGACACGATTAACCAAAAATGCCTTCATGTTCGCGAAGATCGCGGTCGGGCGTGTGTACCAGAAACCAATCAGTAAGTAGGAAACCAGGCCCACTGCTTCCCAACCAAAGAACAGTTGCAGGAAGTTGTTGCTCATGACGAGCATCAACATCGAGAACGTGAACAATGAGATATAAGAGAAGAAACGGTTGTAACCAGGATCATCCTGCATGTAGCCAATGGTATAGATATGCACCATCAGCGACACAAAAGTCACCACGCACATCATCATTGCAGTCAGATTATCGACCAGGAAGCCGACTTCCAACTTCAGCTTGCCGACCGTCATCCACGTGTAGATAGTCGCATTGTAAGGATCGACACCGGCCAGCAAATTTTGCAAGGTCATTGCTGAAATCACGAACGCGACCAGCACACCCAGAATGGTGATGCAATGCGACGCCGTGCGGCCCAATTTTGCGCCGAAAAACTTCGTGCCAAACAGACCGGCGATAGCGGCGCCAGCCAGCGGCGCCAGTGGTACAGCCAAAAGGAGGTTAGGGTTAAGTTGCCCCGCCATGATGAACCTTATCGTATTGTTCAGTATTGTTGGAATTAGCCCATTAGCCCTTGAGGCTGTCGAGGTCTTCTACGTTGATGGTGTCCAGATTACGGAACAGCACCACCAGAATAGCCAAACCAATCGCAGACTCTGCAGCAGCTACAGTCAGGATGAAGAACACAAATATCTGCCCTGCCGCATCACCGAGGTAATGCGAAAAAGCGATGAAATTCATATTGACCGCCAACAGCATCAATTCGATAGCCATCAGCAAGACGATGATGTTCTTGCGATTCAGGAAAATGCCGACGATCGAAATCGCAAACAGAATCGCACCAAGAATCAGGTAATGAGAGATAGTCAAAGTCATGCGCGGCTCCGTTATTTATTTTCCGCTGCAGGTGCAGCCGCAGATTGTGCTGCACCATTGGCACGCTCGGATTCTGCCTTCATCTTCACGACGCGAACGCGATCAGATGCCTTGACCTTGACCGCTTCACCCGGTGCGAAGTACTTGGTGTCTTTACGCTTGCGCAGTGTCAATGCAACTGCAGCAATGATCGCGACCAGCAGGATCACGCCAGCGACTTCAAACGGGAAAGTATATTGGGTGTACAACACTTGACCCAACACGCGAGTATTGCCGACGTTCGCGCTGGTATTCGGCGCAACGTTGTCGATGGTCCAGAAGCCACGCATCATGACGGTGGACAACTCAAACACAATCAGCAAACCAACTGGAACTGCAACCCACAAACTCTTCCAGAATCCTTCACGCAGTTTTTCCAGATTGATGTCCAGCATCATCACCACGAACAGGAATAGCACCATGACCGCACCGACATAGACCAGCACCAGTACGATAGCCAGGAATTCAGCTTGCAACAGCATCCAGACCGACGCCGCTGAAAAGAAAGTCAGCACCAGGAACAGCGCCGAATGTACCGGATTGCGGCAGGTAATGACGCGTAGCGCAGCGAGAATCATGATCGCTGAGAACGCATAGAACAAAAGAGTTTTAAATTCCATAATGGGCCAGTAAGTCGCCTAAATTCAAATCGGTTAGCAAATCAACGATCAACGATATGCGGCATCCGCTTCGCGGTTGGCGGCAATTTCTTTTTCGTAACGATCACCGACAGCCAGCAGCATTTCCTTCGTGAAGTACAGGTCACCACGCTTTTCGCCGTGGTATTCCAGTACGTGTGTTTCAACGATGGAATCAACCGGGCAAGACTCTTCGCAAAAACCGCAGAAGATGCACTTGGTCAGATCGATGTCGTAACGGGTAGTACGACGGCTACCGTCATCACGCTGTTCCGATTCAATCGTGATTGCCATTGCCGGACACACCGCTTCGCACAATTTGCAGGCGATACAGCGCTCTTCACCGTTTGGATAGCGACGCAACGCATGCAAACCACGGAAGCGCGGCGACATTGGTGTCTTTTCTTCCGGGAATTGCACGGTAATCTTGCGTGCAAACATATAGCGACCTGTCAGCGCGAAGCCCTTGAGCAATTCACGCAGCAGCAAGCTATTAAAAAAATCCTTGATGGCTTCCATTTTTCCTAGCCTTTAACTGTACTTAGTTCCAGATATTCCACGGCGTCTGCATCCATGCAGCGACGATCAACAAAAATGCGAGCATCAGCGGAATGAATACCTTCCAGCCCAAACGCATAATCTGGTCGTAGCGGTAACGCGGGAACGATGCTCGTGCCCAGATGAACATCGAAACCACGAAGAAGGTCTTGATACCCAACCAGATCCAGCCTGGAATCCATGCAAGGAATCCAACTGGCGATGCCCAACCGCCGAGGAACAGCAGCGATGCAACGATAGAGATCAGGATCATGTTCGCGTATTCGGACAGGTAGAACATCGCAAACGACATACCCGAGTATTCAATCATGTGACCAGCAACGATTTCGGACTCCCCTTCGACCACGTCAAACGGGTGACGGTTGGTTTCCGCGATACCGGAAATCACATACACCACGAATGCAGGCAGCAATGGCAGCCAGTTCCAGGACAACACTGCCAGACCATGCGCCGCGCCCCATCCCTTGCCTTGTGCTTCAACGATACCGCTGATATTCAAGGTACCGGAAACCATCAATACGATAACCAGCGCAAAACCCATGGCGATTTCATAGGAAACCATCTGCGCCGACGCACGCATCGCACCGAGGAACGCATACTTGGAATTCGATGCCCAGCCAGCGACGATGATGCCGTACACTTCCATTGACGTGATCGCCATCAGGAACAGCAAACCAGCGTCAACGTTAGCCAATGCAACTTCCGGGCCGAATGGGATCACAGACCATGCAACCAGCGACGGCATGATCGTCATCACAGGTGCCAGCACGAACAAAGCCTTGCTCGACTTCGCAGGAACAACGATTTCCTTGACCAACAGCTTCAAGCCGTCAGCAATAGGTTGCAACAAACCGAGTGGGCCAACGCGGTTCGGGCCGATACGGATGTGCATCCAGCCAATCATCTTGCGTTCCCACAAGGTCAGGTAAGCAACTGCGCCCATCAACGGAGCAACAACGATCAGAATCTTGACGATGTTCCAGACGAGAGGCCACCAGATACCCAACAACCCGGTACCGGCAGCATTAATGTTTAGCAGCAGTTGTTCCATCACACGCGCTCCACAGTGATTGCGCCAAACATTGCGCCCAAGCCAGTTGTCGAAGCATGCGCAGCAGCAACGCGCACAACGTTTTCCGGCAATTTGCTATCGACTGCAGCAGTCAATACAGCGCTACCACTGCCCTGCTTCACGCGCACTTGTGCACCTTCAGCCAGTTCCAGTTTCTTTGCCAGGACAGCGGAAATCCATGCTTTCGGTGCCTGTGCATCGTTGGTCTTTTGCAGCGACTCGGCACGGCGTACGATGGCGTCGGTCGAGTAAATAGGCACATCGGCAACACGCTCCAAGCCACCTTCAGCAGCCTTCGCAGCTTGTGGGGCCAGATCAACGTGGTTGTTCAGACGTGCAAGCAGATTTGCTTCGCTTGGCTTGTCAGCAGCGATAATTTCCTTGCGGATCGCTTCCGAAGCTTCATAGTCGAAACCGCTCAATTCCAGCAGATTGCCCAATACGCGCAATACCTTCCAGCCTGGACGTGCATCACCCAAAGGCTTGACAGTACCGTTGAAGCTTTGTGCACGGCCTTCGCAGTTGACGAAAGTACCAGCAGTTTCGGTGAATGGCGTGATCGGCAGCAAGACGTCAGCGTAGTCGGTACCGTGCTTGTACGGCGACATCACGACAACCATCTCAGCCGAATCCAGCGCTGCACGTGCAGCTTGTGGATTTGCGCTGTCGAATTCTGGCTCAGCGTTCAGCAACAGGTAAGCCTTGCGTGGCTGCGCAAACATTTGTTGCGCATTCGCACCGCCAGCACCTGGAATTGCATTAGCCAGGTAGCCACCGACAGTGTTCGCTGCTTCAGTCAGGTAACCCAACTTCGCATCCGTATTTTGCGCAATCCATTGTGCCGCTGCGTGCAACTGTGCAGCTTGCGGATGTTGTGCAACAGCGTTGCCCAGGAATACTGCACGGTTGTCGCCAGACAACAAGCTCGCAGCGATTTGCTTCGCTTCTTCCGAAGCTTGCACGCCATCAAAACCTGCTGGAGCAGCGATGCTATTCGCAGCAGCTACAGCAACAACGATTTCGCTCAATGCAGCCAGCCATGCGGACGGTGCCTTGATCATCTTGTTAGCGATTGGCATCAACAGATCGTCATCGGTCGCATGCAGAATGCTGACCTTCGCACCTTGCTTGACGGCTTGACGCAGACGCGTTGCCAGCAAAGGATGATCCTTACGCAGGAAAGAGCCAATCACAAATGCGCGCTTGACCGCGCTGAATTCCTTGATTGACATGCCCAACCATGGCGTGACCTTGCCATCCAACGAGAAGTCGGATTGACGCGTACGGAAGTCGATATTGTTCGAGCCGACGCCACGCACCAACTTCTGCAGCAGGGTCAGTTCTTCCAGAGTCGAACTTGGGGCAGCCAGTGCAGCGATAGAATCAGCACCATGTTCATGCTTGATATTACGCAGACCGTGAGCGATATATTCCAGCGCAGTTTGCCAGTCAGTTTCGCGCCATTCGCCGCCTTGCTTGATCATCGGCTTGGTCAGGCGCTCTTCGCTGTTCACGCCTTCGTAGGCGAAGCGATCCTTGTCCGAAATCCAGCAGTCGTTGACTTCTTCATTTTCAAACGGCAGTACGCGCATCACCTTGCCATTCTTTACTTGCACAACCAGATTGGAACCGAGGCCGTCGTGTGCACTCACCGATTTACGGCGTTGCAATTCCCATGTACGTGCGCTGTAGCGGAATGGCTTCGACGTCAATGCGCCAACCGGGCACAGGTCGATCATGTTGCCGGACATTTCCGAGTCAACTGTCTTGCCAACGAAGGAAGTGATTTCCGAATGTTCGCCACGACCCAGCATGCCGAATTCCATCACGCCAGCGATTTCCTGACCGAAGCGGACGCAGCGTGTGCAGTGGATGCAACGCGTCATTTCCTTCATCGAGATCAGCGGGCCAACATCCTTAGGCTCGACCACACGCTTTTCTTCTGCGTAGCGCGATGCGGAACCACCGTAGCCAACAGCCAAGTCTTGCAATTGGCATTCGCCGCCCTGGTCGCAAATTGGGCAATCAAGCGGGTGATTGATCAGCAGGAATTCCATCACGCTCTTCTGCGCCTTCACAGCCTTTTCGCTGTGCGAACGCACGATCATGCCTGCGCTCACCGGTGTGGCACAAGCAGGCAGCGGCTTTGGAGCCTTCTCTACTTCGACCAAACACATGCGGCAATTCGCCGCGATGGACAATTTCTTGTGATAGCAAAAGTGCGGGATGTACGTGCCAAGCTTATTGGCAGCGTCCATGACCATACTGCCTTCTTGCACTTCGACTTTTTTGCCGTCTATTTCGATTTCAACCATGGCTGTTTTGTATGCCTAAGTATTCTGTTTTGCGCTCATCGCTCAACTACTGAACTGCTCGATGTTTGTTTGCGCTCTTTTATTCGCTTGCTGCTTGCCGCTTGTTACCGACTTAGATATAAGTCGGCACCAGGCAACGTTTGTGCTCGATGTGATGCTCGAATTCCTCGCGGAAGTTCTTGATGAATGCACGTACCGGCATTGCCGCTGCATCACCCAATGCGCAAATCGTGCGGCCCTGGATGTTGTCGGCAATCGAGTTCAACATGTCGAGATCGTCAGCGCGGCCTTGACCATGTTCGATACGATGCACCATGCGATACAACCAGCCAGTACCTTCACGGCATGGCGTACATTGACCACAGGATTCTTCAAAGTAGAAGTAGGACAAACGCAGCAGCGACTTCACCATGCAGCGCGTTTCATCCATCACGATCACCGCGCCGGAACCCAGCATCGAGCCAGCCTTGGCGATGGAATCGTAGTCCATGTCGGTTGCCATCATGACTTCACCAGTCAACACTGGCATCGACGAACCACCTGGGATGACTGCTTTGATCTTCTTGCCGTCGCGCATACCACCAGCCAGTTCCAGCACCTTGGCAAACGGTGTGCCGAGCGGCACCTCGTAATTGCCGGGCTTCGCGACGTCGCCTGACATCGAGAAAATCTTGGTGCCGCCGTTGTTTGGCTTACCCAGTGCAGCATACTTTTCGCCACCCATTGCGAAGATGAATGGGACTGCTGCAAAGGTTTCAGTGTTATTGATCGTGGTTGGCTTGCCGTACAGACCGAAGCTCGCAGGGAAAGGCGGCTTGAAACGCGGTTGCCCCTTCTTGCCTTCCAGCGACTCCAGCAATGCGGTTTCTTCACCGCAGATGTACGCACCGTAACCGTGGAATGCGTGCAACTGGAAGCTGAAATTCGAGCCCTGGATGTTATTGCCGAGGAAACCAGCCGCGCGTGCTTCTTCGAGCGCTTCTTCAAAGCGCTCATAGTCGGCCCAGATTTCGCCGTGGATATAGTTATAACCCGCAGTGATACCCATTGCATACGCGCCGATGGCCATGCCTTCGATCAATGCATGCGGGTTGTAGCGAATGATGTCGCGATCCTTGAATGTGCCTGGTTCGCCTTCGTCGGTGTTACACACCAGGTATTTTTGACCTGGGAATTGACGTGGCATGAAGCTCCACTTCAAGCCTGTCGGGAAGCCTGCACCACCGCGACCACGCAGCGAAGATGCCTTCAATTCAGCGATCACCTGCTCTGGCGTGATGCCTTCAGAAAGAATGCGCTTCAGTGATTCATAGCCACCGCGCTTGACGTAATCAGCCAAGTGCCAGTTCTGACCATCGAGGCCAGCCAAAATCAGTGGATTGATGTGACGATTATGCAAGCTGGTCATTTCTTCAACTCCTCCACCAGTGCATCGATCTTGTCGTTGGACATCCAGCTGCACATACGCTTGTTATTGACCAGCATCACAGGAGCGTCGCCGCATGCACCCATGCACTCGCCTTCCATCAATGTGAACTGACCATCTGCCGTGGTTTCGCGGTAATCGACGTTGAGCTTTTGCTTCAGGTAAGCCGCTGCCTTTTCGCCGCCCGACAATGCACATGGCAAATTGGTGCAAACGGTGATCTTGAACTTGCCGATTGGCTTCAGGTTGTACATCGCGTAGAAAGTCGCGACTTCCTGTACTGCGACCGCAGGCATGCCAAGGTAATCAGCGATGTCGTGCATCACTTCTGGCGACAGCCAGCCTTTTTCGTCCTGGGCGATGGCGAGTGCCGACATCACTGCGGACTGTTTCTGATCCGCAGGGAATTTCGCAACTTCGCGATCGATCTTTTTGTAAGCTTGCTCTGATAACAGCATTTTTCTGCCTCAATTATTGACTTCAGAACGACAGGTTCTTAGCGGTCAATTTCACCAAATACGATATCTTGCGTGCCGATGATCGTTACCGCGTCAGCGATCATGTGGCCCTTGGCCATTTCATCCAGACCTTGCAGATGCGGGAAACCAGGTGCACGGATCTTCAGGCGGTATGGCTTGTTCGCACCGTCGGATACGATGTAAATACCGAATTCGCCCTTCGGATGCTCGACCGCTGCATATGCTTCGCCTGGTGGCACGTGGAAGCCTTCGGTGAAGAGCTTGAAGTGGTGAATCAGCTCTTCCATGTTGGTCTTCATGCCTACGCGCGATGGTGGCGCAACCTTGTGGTTGGTCGTCATCACAGGGCCAGGATTATTACGCAGCCATTCGACGCATTGCTTGATGATGCGGTTAGACTGACGCATTTCTTCCACGCGCACCAGATAACGGTCATAGCAGTCGCCGTTCACGCCGACTGGCACGTCGAAGTCCAGCAAGTCGTACACTTCGTACGGTTGCTTCTTGCGCAAATCCCACTCGATACCGGAACCACGCAGCATCGCGCCGGAGAAACCCATCTGCATTGCACGCTCAGGCGAGACAACACCGATACCGACCAGACGTTGCTTCCAGATACGGTTGTCGGTCAGCAGTGTTTCGTACTCGTCCACGTAACCTGGGAAACGGTTGGTGAAATCTTCAATGAAGTCCAACAACGAGCCTTGACGGTTCTCATTCAGCTTTTCCATCGCCTTCGCGTTACGCAGGATCGATGGCTTATGCTTAGGCATCGCATCCGGCAAATCACGATAAACGCCGCCTGGACGATAGTAAGCAGCATGCATACGTGCGCCGGAAACGGCTTCGTAGCAATCCATCAGGTCTTCACGTTCACGGAATGCGTACAGGAACACAGCCATCGCACCAACGTCCAGCGCGTGTGCGCCGAGCCAGAGGCAGTGGTTCAGCAAACGGGTGATCTCATCGAACATCACGCGGATATATTGCGCACGCAGCGGCACTTCGATGCCGAGCAGCTTTTCGATCGCCATCACGTACGCGTGCTCATTGGACATCATCGACACGTAGTCGAGACGATCCATGTACGGCACGGATTGCAGATAAGTCTTTTGTTCCGCCAGCTTTTCAGTCGCGCGGTGCAGCAAGCCGATATGCGGGTCAGCGCGCTGGATCACTTCACCATCCAGCTCCAATACCAGACGCAACACACCGTGCGCAGCAGGGTGCTGCGGGCCAAAGTTGAGCGTGTAATTCTTAATCTCAGCCATTATTTCATCCCGTACTGTTCTTCACGAATGACGCGCGGCACATTCTCGCGCGGCTCGATGGTAACGGGTTGGTAAACAACACGTTTTTGTTCTGCGTCATAACGCATTTCGACGTAACCCGACATCGGGAAGTCCTTGCGGAATGCATGACCAATGAAGCCGTAGTCGGTCAAGATGCGGCGCAGGTCGTTGTGACCTTCGAACAGAATGCCGTAAAAATCGAACGCTTCACGCTCGTACCAGCCCACACTCGCCCACACATCGGAGAGCGATGCAACAACCGGGAATTCGTCATCTTGCGCGAACACGCGTACACGCAAACGCCAGTTGTGCTTGATCGACAGCAGATGTGAAGTCACGGCAAAGCGCTTACCTTCCCAAGTACCTTCGCCGTAGGTCGAGTAGTCAACGCCAGCCAAGTCAATCAATTCTTCGAAGCGCAATTCGGCGTGATCACGCAATGTGCACATCGCTGCCAGATAGTGCTCGGCACCAACTTCAATCGTGATTTCGCCAAGCGCGACAGTCAGACTCTGAAGCTGCTCGCCGAGCACACTGCGCAGAGCGGATTCCAGGGTTTCAAGTTTCGTTGTCATATTCTTTTGCTTGCAGTCCGCTTAGCGTGCAATGGTGTTGGTACGCTTAATCTTGTTTTGCAACTGCATGATGCCGTACAACAGCGCTTCCGCAGTCGGTGGGCAGCCTGGCACATAGACATCAACCGGCACGATGCGATCGCAACCGCGCACTACCGAGTACGAATAGTGGTAGTAACCACCGCCGTTGGCGCAGGAGCCCATCGAGATAACCCAACGAGGCTCAGCCATCTGGTCATACACCTTGCGCAGCGCAGGAGCCATCTTGTTGCACAGCGTACCTGCAACGATCATCACGTCGGACTGACGTGGTGACGCGCGGAACACGACGCCAAAACGATCCAAGTCATAACGCGCTGCACCAGCGTGCATCATTTCTACCGCACAGCAAGCCAAACCGAACGTCATCGGATACATCGATCCGGTACGTGCCCAGTTGATGACCTTGTCGGCCTGGGTTGTGATAAACCCTTCGTTCAAAACACCTTCAATTGCCATGGCTTATTCCCAATCAAGGGCACCTTTCTTCCAGATGTACCAAAAGCCGACACCAAATTCCACGATGAACAGGAACATGGTGACGAAACCAGACCAGCCCAGGTCACGCAATGCAGCGCCCCACGGGAAGAAAAACGCCGTTTCCAGGTCGAACAAAATAAACAGGATTGCGATCAGGTAGTAGCGCACATCGAACTTGATGCGCGCATCTTCGAATGCCTCAAAACCGCATTCGTAAGGAGAGAGTTTTTGATCGTCAGGATTATTGGGAGCAATCAGACGACCCAGGACTTGGGGAGCGACGCCGACACCGATGCCGACGAGGATAAACAACAGGATTGGGAGATAGTTTTCGAGGTTCACGGTAAGGCGCACTATACGCAAATGTGTTGAACGATCAGCATTCGATTAAACAGCGACTGAAACCCGAGAATGTTTCGTTGCACAACCTTTACCACCAACATCTGCAACAACATCGACATTGCTTCAGGCCATCTAACCAACTGCCTGCTTTCCCGATAAAAAGCCAGCTTAGGAACAACCTTTGCTGGCTTCTTTCTTTAGCTCACCTCCACAAATCTACTGACTTCTGGAGGCGCCCTTTATTTTGGTGCCGACGGCGAGACTCGAACTCGCACAGCTTACGCCACTACCCCCTCAAGATAGCGTGTCTACCAATTTCACCACGTCGGCTCAAGCACAGTATTCTAACCGTTTTGATACTTTTGTTCAACGCACAAATTGCAATAAATCAATGTGTGTGCAAAACAATTTTATTTCACATCAAAATCAGGTCAATTTACTGCGAATTACTTCGGAATCTGATTTGCTGCCGTAGTCGATGCAGCAGGCATACTAGCCGCAGGAGCAGACGCCGCAGGCACAGAAGCAGGAGGAACCGACGCTGCCGGAGCAGGCGCAGTTTGCACAGGCAAACTATCCAACGAACCACCACTGACTGCAGCGTGACGGCTGGAACCCATGTAAGTCAACGCCAAGGTTGAAGCAAAAAAAACTGCTGCAGCAACACCTGTGGACTTCGACATGAAGTTCGACGAGCCACTCGCACCAAACAAGCTACCAGAAGCACCAGAGCCAAAAGCTGCCCCCATGTCCGCACCCTTACCATGCTGCAAGAGGACGAGGCCAACAATAATCAGCGCCGACAAAACCTGAACCAACATAACGAGATTGATAAGCAATGTATTCATTAAAAAATTTCCGCTTCCTGGTTACTCTTACCGATTTCCAACAAACCTGCCCTTAGACTTTTTTACCAATTTGCGCAGCATGCGCAATAGCAAGAAAATCCTCAGCCTTCAACGATGCGCCGCCAATCAGACCACCATCGATATCTGGCATTGCCAGCAATTGCTCCGCATTATCGGGCTTCATGCTGCCGCCGTACAAAATTCTAACCTGCTGTGCCGCATCGACATTCTTGGCAGCAATTTTCGCACGCAGCATTTCATGCACAATTTGCGCCATCTTCGGCGTTGCAGTGATGCCCGTTCCGATTGCCCACAATGGCTCGTAAGCAACCACGATGCGCGCAACATCTTCCACACCCAACACCTGCAGCACCACATCCAACTGCTCACCAACCACAGCATCGGTACGCGAAGATTGACGCTCCGCCAATGTCTCACCAACGCAGATGATAGGCGTCAAGCCATGACGCAATGCTTGCACAACCTTCTTTGCCACCTTCTCGTTGCTTTCACCCTGATAAGAGCGACGCTCCGAATGACCGACAATCACATAGCCGCAACCAAACTCACGCAACATCGAAGCAGCAACATCACCTGTGTAAGCACCGGATTCATACTCGCACACATCCTGCCCCCCCCATGCGACTACCGTGCCCTGCAATTCAGATTTACATTGAGCAAGATAAGGCGCAGGAGCACATACCAGCAAATCACATGCAGCAGCTTGATCAATGCCAGCTTTGATGCCACCCAGCAGCGCAGCGTTACCGCTGAGGCTGCCATTCATTTTCCAGTTACCGGCTACGAGTGTACGACGCATAGGTGCCTATTTCTCAATAACCCGCTATTGTAGCTCGCCACAGCATGCATGGTCAAACCAAGGCAGTATCACCAACCCACTTTCACGCCACAAACCAGGGAAAATCGTGCCAATTTGACCAAGGCATTCCGCAAATCAATGCAAAAACGACAGCAACAATATCAAATCACCTTCAACATGATCTTTCCGACATGCTGACTGGACTCCATCAGGATATGCGCATCAACCGCCTGCTCCAGCGGAAACACTTGATGAATCACGGGCTTCACTTTACCCGATTCCAGCAAAGGCCATACATGCTGCGTCAAATTCGCAACAATGGCGGCTTTGAATTCACGAGAACGCGGGCGCAGGGTTGAGCCTGTAATCGTCAGGCGACGTCGCAGCACTTGCCCCAAATCCAGCGTACCTTTGACACCACCCAGCAGTGCAATCAATGCGATGCGACCATCCTCGGCGAGACAATTGATTTCACGCGTGATGTAGTCACCACCAACCATATCAAGGATGACATCGACACCCTTGCCGCTCGTCAACTCTTTGACTACCTCAACAAAATCCTCGGTGCGATAATTGATGCCACGCTCAGCACCCAACTCCTCGCATTTACGACATTTCTCATCACTGCCCGCTGTGGCAAATACACGATGACCGAAGGCTTTCGCCAACTGGATCGCCGTCACACCAATGCCCGATGTACCGCCTTGTATCAGCACGGTATCGCTGCCACTCAAATGGACGCGATCAAACAGATTGCTCCAGACCGTAAAGAAAGTCTCCGGCAGCGAGGCACCTTCAATAGCCGTCAGGCCACGCGGTATTGGCAAGCATTGCACTAGCGGCGCAGCGCAATATTCAGCATAGCCCCCACCCTGCACCAGCGCACAGACCATGTCACCAATGGAAAATGGACTACCAGCCAGATCACCATCGATGATCTCACCTGCAATTTCCAGACCTGGCAAATCCGATGCTCCCGCAGGAACAGGATAATGCCCAACACGCTGCACCACATCAGGACGATTCACGCCTGCCGCATGCACCTTGATCAATACTTCACCAGGCTTCAATTGAGGAATCGGACGGTCGCACAATTGCAATACATTTGGCGGACCCGGCTGCGTGATTTTGATAGCGCGCATTGACTATCCTTTCGTGGAAATTTGATGCCGTCATTGTACGCCAGCCATTTCAGCAGCGCCCGAGGCTGCACTCCTCATAACAATCAACAACATCACAAACAGAACGGGCAATAAAAAACGCCCGAACTTGCGTACGGGCGTTTTTGCAGCTGCCGCTTACGCGGCAATCCAACATTACTGCTGTTGTTGCTGTTGCTGCGCGTCTGCGCCTTCTTCAGCAGCGACAGCCTTCATCGACAACTTTAAGCGACCACGATCATCCGCTTCCAATACCTTCACGCGGACATGCTGACCTTCCTTCAGATAGTCAGCCACAGCATTGACACGCTCGTTAGCGATCTGACTGATGTGCAACAAACCATCCTTGCCAGGTATCACTTGCACGATGGCGCCGAAGTCCAACAACTTCAACACGGTGCCGTCGTAGGTCTTGCCGATTTCAACTTGCGCAGTCAACTCTTCGATACGGCGCTTAGCTTCCTGACCCGCAGCAGCATCGACGGAAGCGATGGTAACCACACCTTCGTCGCTGATGTCGATTTGCGTACCGGTTTCTTCGGTCAACGCACGGATCACCGCACCGCCCTTACCGATGACATCACGAATCTTCTCAGGATTGATCTTGATTGTGATCAGGCGTGGCGCGAAGTCGGACAACTCAGTACGGCCTTGTGGCACTGCTTCTTGCATCTTCGCCAGGATGTGCTGACGACCATCCTTCGCCTGTGCCAGTGCAACCTGCATGATTTCCTTGGTGATACCCTGGATCTTGATATCCATCTGCAGCGCAGTCACGCCATTGGCAGTACCAGCCACCTTGAAGTCCATATCACCCAGGTGATCCTCATCACCCAGAATGTCGGTCAGAACTGCAAACTTGTTACCTTCCTTGATCAAGCCCATCGCGATACCAGCAACGTGCGAGCTCATTGGCACACCAGCATCCATCAATGCCAGGCAGCCGCCGCAAACCGACGCCATCGACGAAGAGCCGTTGGATTCAGTGATTTCGGAAACCAGACGCACGGAATAGCTGAATTCTTCTGGCTTCGGCAACACGGCTTCCAATGCGCGCTTAGCCAAACGACCATGACCGATTTCACGGCGCTTCGGCGTACCGACGCGTCCAGTTTCACCAGTTGCAAACGGAGGCATGTTGTAGTGGAGCATGAAGCGGTCGCTGTACTCACCCATCAGCGCGTCGATCTTTTGCTCGTCACGTGCAGTACCCAGCGTTGCGATCACCAATGCTTGCGTTTCGCCGCGTGTGAACAATGCCGAACCGTGCGTACGTGGCAATACACCGGTACGGATGGTGATTGGACGTACAGTCACAGTGTCGCGACCGTCGATACGTGGTTCGCCATCGAGGATCTGCGAACGGACGATGCCCGCTTCGAGGTTGAAAAGAATGCCGCCAACTTCAACATCATCCGGCGCCGCTGCGCCAGCACCTGTAGCCTCAGCAGCCAGATCCGCGTTGACTTGCGCGTAGATTTCTTTCAAACGTGTCGTACGTGCTTGCTTGTCGCGCACCGAGTACGCTTCACGCAGCTTGGCTTCAGCAAAGTGCGAAACGCGCGCAATCAGCGCATCGTTCTTGGCTGGAGCGGTCCATTGCACTTCTGGCTTGCCACCGTCACGCACCAACTCGTGGATCGCATCGATCACGACTTTCATTTGCTCGTGGCCGTAAACGACCGCACCCAGCATGATTTCTTCCGACAATTCCTTCGCTTCCGATTCCACCATCAACACAGCGGATTCGGTACCAGCAACCACCAAGTCCATTTGCGACTTCGCCATTTGCGACGTGGTTGGGTTCAAGACATATTGGCCGTCGATATAACCGACACGTGCCGCACCCAATGGGCCAGCAAACGGGATGCCCGCCACGCCCAGCGCAGCAGAAGCACCGATCATCGATGCGATATCTGGATCGATTTCTGGATTCACCGACAACACGTGTACGATGATTTGCACTTCATTCAAATAGCCTTCCGGGAACAAGGGACGGATAGGACGATCGATCAGACGGGAAGTCAGCGTTTCCTTTTCGGAAGGACGGCCTTCACGCTTGAAGAAGCCACCTGGGATACGGCCAGCAGCATACGACTTTTCGACATAGTCAACGGTCAGGGGGAAGAAGTCCTGACCAGGCTTAGCGTCCTTGCGTGCCACAACGGTTGCGAGCACAACGGTATCTTCAATCGATACCATCACTGCGCCGCTTGCCTGACGGGCGATTTCGCCAGTCTCGAGCGTCACTGTGTGTTGGCCGTACTGGAATGTCTTGGTGACTTTATTAAACACGGTATTTCCTTTCTAGTTTTGCCGACAGATTTTCAGGCGCTGTCGTTCACCTCACCGCAGGCATCAAGCTTCCCCGACACCTTCGAGCACCACCAACGGCACCCTTTTAAAACAGCTTATTACATCTATTACAACTTCTTAAAGTCAAAATGCCCGTATCAGCGAACTGACACGGGCATTTCAGCTAATCAGATTTGGCGCAACGAACAGATTACTTACGCAGGCCGAGCTTAGCGATCAGATCGCGATAGCGTGTTGCATCCTTACGCTTCAGGTAAGTCAACAGGCTCTTACGACGATTAACCATACCGATCAGACCACGACGGGAATGGTGATCCTTCATGTGTGCCTTGAAGTGATCGTTCAATTCGTTGATGCGAGCGGTCAACAGAGCAACTTGCACTTCTGGAGATCCGGTATCGTTCGTGCCGCGCGCGTTGTCGGCGATGATGGCAGCCTTAGCGGCTTTTTCGATTGTCATGCTACTTACCTTTCACAAGCGATGCGTGGAGTTTCAATTTATACCCCAGGAGCTTTCACCCCTGCATCGTGATTAATTAACAAAATAATACCTGACCTAATTCGGCCAGTGCGGAAGTATAGCGGAAATCTCTTGCCGATTCAAACACTTAAGCAAGCCGCGTCGAAATATGCGTACGCTAGTACATTTTTCATTGCAGAAATAGCACGAGATCAGGTCATTCAATGCCACAATTCAACAAGTTGATGCCTCGCCATTTACGGGAAGACAACGTTTTGCCGTATGTCGTTTCAATTGTGAGGTATATGTCCATCAAGAAACACATGTTAGTACGATTTGCCTATAAGATAGGCCGCCTGCAGATTGCACCCAGTTGTTGTCGAAATTGTTAAGCACATTTTGTCCAGCCACAATCTCATGAAACTTTCTGTCATCCTCTCCGCACTTTCCCTCGCCGTCGGCTCATCGAGCACTTACGCAGCAACGTCCATTGATGGCGAGTATACGGGCGACACATGGGGCTATATGACGGTAAAAAAGAATGGTGATGGCACCTACGCCATTTCACTGGCAATCGGAGCAGGAAGCTGTAGTGGATTATCGCTCGCAAAGGGGGATTTCAAGATTCGCAGCGATGGCTCTTTCACGGTGCCAAATAACAAAAAGAAAAACTGCCAAATCAAAATCGCTTTCGACAACAAACAGGGTGCCAATATTACGGATAGCTGCGGCCCGGATACGTCAGGTTCGTCCTGCGCTTTTCAGGGCGCGTACACCAAACGTTGAAGACTTGCACAGTCATATGACGCATGCAAAAGCCTCAACAACGGGGCGGATGAATGCACAAGAACCCTCACTCGCATTCACTTACATTTTCGCCCTTGAATTAAGAAGAGTAATCCCTATGCGGCTTTCTTTCGTATTACACAAGCTATTCAAGGATCAAATCAGCGCAAAAAATTTTGAAAAATTTCTCTTGAAATCGTCTTCGCCTACCCTATCTACCAGTCATCGGAGCGACGTGCTCCATGTTCAAACAAGGAGAGCAAAGATGAATTTCGTAGTACGCAACCACAATGGTTTCCCAGTTCCTTTCGCATTTCGTCGCACACCAGTAAATGGTTCTTTTGACCGCTTGTTCGACAATGTGTTTGATGACTTTTTCACTGCACCGAAAAGCCACACTGCCAGTGACAGCGTTACTCCTCGCATCACCGTGAGCGAAGACGATCAAACCTATATCGTTGAAGCAGAAATCCCAGGCGTGACTAGGGAAAACGTGAAGATTTCTGTCGAAGGCAACGTGGTGACACTGGAAGCAGAAGTCAAGCGTCAAGTTGAGCAAAAAGATGGCGACAATGTGACCCAGACTGAACGCACTATACGGAAATTTTCCCGTCGTTTCACACTGGCGAAAGATGTGGATGACACACAAAGCGCAGCAAAACTGGAAAATGGCATTCTGACTTTGACCCTGCCAAAGAAAGCAGAACTGCGTCCTAAGCAAATCACTGTGCAGTAATCACTGCATAGTCGCAATAAAAAACCGCGCTTCATGCGCGGTTTTTTATTTGCAGAACCATAGGCGGTTTTAGGGCCATGTTTTGCATTTTACTGCACAAACATAAAAACCACGCAATTCTGCGGAGAAATTTTTAACGCGTAGAAAGCATGTCCAACCAACATTTGGATTTCGCGCTATGCTATTTGCATCCACGATGCGAACGAAATTTCGTTGCTACAGTCCAAATATTCGCACTTTGATGCAATCCACCAAGAATGACAATCTAGTTCTACCCTTTATGCTTTTTGCCTAAGGAAGCCGATATGGAAAACCAAAATTTCCACGCAATACCGCAATCGAAATTGCATGCCAATTCAACTTATCATCTGGCTGAACCGACTGCTGCACCACCTGTTACAGTGAACTCTCCCGCCGTTGAAGTAATGACAGATTTACGCCGCGTTTCGGCGGTCACTATTGCGTTTGACGCGCTGATTGATGATGCCAATCAGCGCATGATCGCGCATGCAGTGCGTACCTTGATCGTGGTGAATGACCTTCGCCATGTGGTCGGCGTGGTAACCTCTACTGATATCCTCGGTGAAAAGCCAACGCAAGTCATGCTCGACCACGGCATTCGTCATGCAGAAATTCTCGTGCAACATGTAATGACACCTGCAAACCGTCTGGAAGTCATCGACTTGCAAGCCGTATTGAAAGCAAGCGTCGGTGATGTGCTGGAAACGCTAAAGCGCTCGCGCCGCCAGCACGTGATGGTGATCGATCAAGCTGCAGACGGCAAGCAGATGGTGCGCGGCATTTTCTCTGCCACGCAGATTGCACGACAACTCAATATTGCGCCGATTCTGCAGGAAGTTGGACATACCTTTGCAGAACTGGAAATGGCTATCGGCATTTAAGCTGCTTACACTGGGCGAATTCGATACACGCAACGCGCACCATCGCTTAGCAAATGCTCGCTGCGCTCAATCGAAGCCTCAGGTAACAGGTTGCGGAACAGTTGCAACTCGCTGCGGCAAAATGACTGGCATTTACTGGCCGCAGCGCAGATTGGGCAGTGATGCTCGATCAACTCCAAACCGTCCGCATCGACCTTGATTTCAGCCATATAGCCTTCGCGCGTACGGATTTCTGCCAGCGCGTTCACCTTGCCTGCCAATGTGGTTTGCGCATCAACCTGGGCACGATAATCCGTCGCCATTTGCTTTTCACGCGTAGCGATCAAGGTCTCGACGCCTTCGTCGCCCAGTTGCGCACGCAATTGTCCAATTAATTGCACGACAACCTCACCGTGGCGATCCGGGAAGCGTGCGTGGCCACTCGACGTCAACGACCACCAGCGCCCCGGCCTGCCGATACCCGCTGCACGATCCTCGCATTGCACCAGCCCCTCCGCCAGTGCTGACTCCAATTGGCGACGCGCACCCATCGAAGTCAGATCCAGTATTTCCGCCAATTGCTGCGCAGTCAGCGGGCCCCGTGTTTTCAGCAGGTATAACAAGCGTTGTTGGGTATCACTCATACGGCCACCTGCGCTTTGATGGCGGCAGTCTGCTTTGCCCATTGCGAGATTCGCAGTCCAGCCCATACCGAACACGCCGCACCCAGCAGCAACGCCAGACGTGTATCGATCAAGGTCACGCCCGATCCGACGAGGGCGACAAAGACATTGGCAACACAAAATCCGGTAGATAACATACCCATGATCGCGCCATGTCCGTATTCAGCGAAGCGTTCCGAGCAATATACAGGCAAGGCTGCGTTATACAGTGCGTGCGGCACGCCGAATGCAACCAGGGCGACGCAACCCCATACCGGCCCCAAGATCACTGTAAATGCGATGCTGGCAGCAACCAGCAGGATATAGAGTCGCAAATGCGCGGTATCCGATGCCTTGAACCAGCCGCGCCCGACAACCATCGATGTCGCAGTCATCACCACGCATTGCGCCGCAGTCATCACGCCAATGCCGGAGGTTTTCATATGCGCGAACTCGACCAGCCACAACGGGAAAAATTCGTAGAACCCGGTCACCCCTATCAGGTAGCAAAAATGGAGCACAAACAGGTCACGCAAAGGCTTATGTTTCAACAGCGCGAAAGAGTGATGCTCTCTCACATGCTCCAGGATGCTTGCATCTGCATGTCCGACTGCGTGAGTGATGGGGTGATGAGGGATCGCTGCAAGCCCCATCAGGAAAGTGACGAATAATACGACTGTCGCCAACAAGAAAGGTGCACCGAGACCAAACTGCACGGTCGCACTTGCAATCAACGGGCCAAACAGGTAGCCACTGAAGCTCGCGCCATTGAGCCACGCAAATGCACGCAAGCGATCCTCGCCATCCAACTCATCAGCAAGCAAGGCGCGCATGACGGAAACATTACCCTCGGTAAGACCCGTGAAGAAACGCGCTAACAGGAATAGCAGGTAATGACCGCCAACCAAGGCCAGCATGGTCAGAAAATGACCCAAGGCATTGCCGAGCAAGGTTTGCAGCATCGTCTTGCGGCGACCGTACCGATCAGAAAACGCGCCCAGCAAGGCGGAACCGATCAGCATACCGAGAGGATTGATTGCCAATGCGAGGCCCAACAGGAATTTCGGTGGCAACCCAGCGAAGCTATTGATTGCATTGACCTGCCCATCCGCAAATAACGGCGGCAGAACAGGATAAGGAAGCGCGGCACCGACCGTGGCAAACAGCCCGACCGCGCATGAGGTGACCAGTAATAAGCGTTTGTTCTTCATGGCAAAGCTCCCTGTGTTTGCAAGAAGCTTACGCCGGACATCGCAATAAGTAAACAAAAATGTTTATTTATTGCGATTGAGATGATTAATCGGGAGGATTAATCGAAATGATTTAGCGCGCCGATAGCATCACAGCTGCGGATTGAGCTTTTCTACCTTGGAGTGCAAACGCGTCAGCGCTGACAAGTACGCCTTCGCCGATGCGGTCACAATATCCAGATCTGCGCCCATGCCGTTGACAATACGCCCCGACTTCGACAGCCGCATCGTCACCTCGCCTTGTGCTTGCGCACCTGTAGTGATGGCATTAACGGAGAACAGCAACAGCTCTGCACCACTATCGACGACGTTTTCAATGGCATTGACAATCGCATCGACCGGGCCGTTGCCACTGCCTTCGCAGCGCACCTCTTTACCACCCATCGAGAACACCACCTTGGCCTTCGGCTTTTCGCCGGTTTCCGATTGCTGCGCCAGCGAGACGAGACGGAAGTATTCATTGTCGTGCGCATGTGCCTCGTCCGACACCAAAGCCATGATGTCTTCATCGAAGATTTCAGCCTTCTGATCAGCCAATTCCTTGAAGCGTGCGAATGCGGCATTGACTTCCGCTTCCGAATCAAGCTCGATACCCAATTGCTCCAGGCGCTGCTTGAATGCGTTGCGACCGGAGAGCTTGCCGAGCACGATCTTATTCGCACTCCAGCCCACATCTTCTGCACGCATGATCTCGTAGGTGTCACGCGCCTTCAGCACACCATCCTGATGGATGCCGGATGCGTGGGCAAAGGCATTGGCACCAACCACCGCCTTGTTCGGCTGCACCGGGAAGCCGGTAATCTGCGACACCAGTTTGGATGCAGGCACGATTTGCGTCGTATCGATGCCGACATCGAGATTGAAGTGATCACGCCGCGTGCGTACTGCCATCACGATTTCTTCCAGTGCCGTATTGCCTGCGCGCTCACCCAAACCATTGATCGTACACTCAACCTGACGCGCACCACCGATCATCACACCAGCGAGTGAGTTCGCGACTGCCATGCCGAGGTCGTTATGGCAGTGCACCGACCAGATCGCCTTGTCCGAATTTGGGATTTTTTCGCGCAAGGTGCGCAGCATCTGGCCATACAATTCTGGAATACCGTAACCGACGGTATCAGCAAAGTTGATCGTGGTTGCGCCCTCCTTGATAACTGCTTCGATTACGCGGCACAGGAAATCGATATCGGAACGGCTGCCGTCTTCCGGGCTGAATTCAATATCGTCGGTAAACTTGCGCGCAAAGCGCACCGCCTGCTTCGCTTGCTCGAAGACCTGATCCGGCGTCATGCGCAATTTCTTTTCCATGTGCAGCGGCGACGTCGCGATGAAGGTGTGAATGCGCTTGCGCTGTGCGGGAGCCAAGGCATCAGCAGCACGTGCGATATCGCGATCATTCGCACGCGACAGCGAACATACCGTCGAATCCTTGATGATGCCTGCGATCGCCTTGATGGACTCGAAGTCCCCTTCAGAAGCTGCCGCAAACCCTGCTTCAATCACGTCAACACGCATGCGCTCCAGTTGCTTGGCGATGCGGATCTTTTCATCCTTGGTCATCGACGCACCTGGGGACTGCTCTCCATCGCGCAAAGTAGTGTCGAAAATGATCAATTTATCGGTCATGCTGCGCTCCCTTGGGAAATACGGTGGATGTTCAATTGTCGGAATAGCATCACCATTCAGGCCGCCATGTCCGTGATTAGCCTGCCCTGATGCATTTCCGAATAATTCGGGCCGTGCGACTTTCAAATACATCATCCGCGATTTAGGAATACCTTCCTTACGCCATTCCGATACCGATGCGGCAGAAATGTTGAAAAGACGGGCTGTTTCGGAGGTTCCGCCTAAAGCCTCGATGATTTGATCGCTGTTGAGTTCTGTATCCATGCACAGATTCTAGTTTTACCTAACATTTTAAGCAAGCACTTTTCCTATAAATATTAGGGAAGCACATTATTATTTAGGATACCCTAAATAACAGACGTAAAAAAACCGCATTCGGATCAGGAATGCGGTTTCTATTGATGCAGAAAAGACCTTAATGCTCGTCTTTATCCTCAACATCCGTTTGTACGATACTGACTGGCTTCCCCTTGATCAGGCGCCAGAAATAAGCGATGTAGCCGGATATCGCATACAACACGAACAAGGTGAACATCACCTTGGGCGGATCATACGAGATCAACACAAAGATCAGCACAATCACAAAGATCGTGATGAATGGCACCACCTTGCGGAAATTGATGTCCTTAAAGCTGTAGAACGGCACGTTCGATACCATCGTCAAACCAGCAAAGACGGTGATTCCCCATGCCACCCAGGCCAAATTGGCGCCAGGGATATGCAGGTCGTCCATGGCCCAGATAAAGCCAGCCACCAGGGCTGCTGCAGCCGGGCTAGGCAAGCCTTGGAAGAAGCGCTTATCGACGACGGCAATGTTGGTATTGAAGCGCGCCAGACGCAAGGCAGCGCCGGAGCAATAGACAAATGCCGCCAGCCAGCCCATCTTATCCAAGCCAAGCAACGACCACTGATAAATCACCAGCGACGGCGCAGCACCGAAGGACACCATGTCCGAGATACTGTCGTACTGTGCACCGAATTCACTTTGCGCATTGATCAGGCGGGCGACGCGACCATCGATGCCGTCCAAGATCATCGCGCCGAATATGGCAATCGCTGCTTGGTCAAACTTGTGATTCATCGCCATCACGATGGCGTAGAAACCACAGAACAACGCGCCAGTCGTGAAGGCATTCGGCAATAGGTAGATACCACGCCGTTTCTTTTCGATAGCAGGATGATCGCCAACGATCCCCTGCCGCGCCGCCAGCTTATTGCGCCCCAGCTTGGGAAACTTCAGCCGGGGTCTATCTTTGCGACGATTGAAACTCGCCATACTACGCTCAGAACTCGGCCAGAATGGTTTCAGTTGCCGACACCTTGTCACCAACTACAACCTTCGGTGTCGCCGTCAGCGGCAGATATACATCAACACGTGAACCGAAGCGGATGAAGCCGTAACGTTGACCACGTGCCAACGTATCGCCTGCCTTCACATAGCACAGAATGCGGCGCGCAACCAAGCCAGCTACCTGTACGCAGGTCACGGTTTGACCATTCTTGGCGGTGATCGTCAATGCATTACGCTCGTTCTCGATCGATGCCTTGTCCAGATCAGCATTGACGAACTTGCCCGGGAAGTATTGCACCTTCTCGATCTTGCCATCGACTGGCGCACGATTCGAGTGAACGTTGAATACGTTCATGAACACGCTGATCTTCAAGGCTTCGCGACCGGCATAAGGGTCTTGCGTCTTCTCGACGACAACGATACGGCCATCAGCTGGCGACAGCACTGCATTTTCCTTGTCAGGAATCACACGAGCCGGATCGCGGAAGAATTGCAGCACGAACAGCGCAATGACCCACAAAGGAGCTGACCATGCCGCGCAAAAGTAAGTCGCCAAGGCCGCAACGACGATGGCAATGGTCAGGAAAGGCCAACCTTCGCGGGCGATGATGGGATGAGGATAGTGATTATTCAACGTTGCTCCGATTATTGTTCGATGAAGGTTACGCCAGCACGATGCGCGTCAATAATGATTTATATTGATCAGACGAAGCAGCGTGGGCAATAGCGGCGCTATTTTAGCGTGCCATGATACAGAAATCCTCGGCAAAATCGTGTGGGATTTTGCCGGGTAGAGGAATTTTTCCAGCTCGTGACAATATCAAACAGTGCACAGGGCAACAAATTGATCGCCCAACCCACTTAAGCACTACTTGGTTGCTTCGTCAGCCTGCTTTTGCTGCTCTTCAGCAGATTTTTGCTGCACCGCACTAACATCCTTGGCTTTTTGCAAGGCATCACGCTGCGTTTTCAGGATATCCGTTTTGGGCTCGGCAGGCTTGCATGCCGCCAAGCCCGTTGCCAAAGCAATTGCTGCGAAAATGACATATAAGCGCTTCATCACTACCACTCCTTACTTGAAAACAACCTTTCCAACGATGTGCAATTCCTGCGTCGTCTCGCCCGGCTCAAAACTTGGCTCTTCGACCGGCGCAGCCGCTTTTGCCATCATCACATTCGCGCGAAAAGCAACCGGCGGATTGTTCACCGCAGACGGGTCGAAACTGATCGACTCCAGTATCGCATCGTTCGCATTCTTTCCCATGGCCTTGGCAATGAACGCGATTCTGTCCATCAGATTCTGATAGGCCGCGTCAATCTGCTCCTGATCCAGCTTCTTGCTCGTTGCACGCGTCAACCCGAAATGTACACCATTTAGTGACAGGGTTTGCTGCGCATCGGCAACCATCTTCGGCAATTCGACCAGGTTGGTTGTCGTAACGTC
>Ga0116226_10000994_pt1 | contig 24706 bp, 18 predicted proteins | sample S1TSphfallax_FD_89692 | JGI IMG/M metagenome (GOLD analysis project Ga0116226, IMG submission 89692) | Host-associated microbial communities from peat moss isolated from Minnesota, USA - S1T2_Fa - Sphagnum fallax MG | ecosystem: Host-associated > Plants > Peat moss > Unclassified | place: USA... | reverse complement strand
GGCGCCGTAGGTTCCACAATACACGCCACCGTTGCTCGCATTGGAACCGGTCGCCGGGCCGCACACCTTCTGGTAGGCATTCGCGCTGACCGGGTAGGTCGGGTCATTGGTCGTCCCGATGAAATACATAGCCCCGGTCGAGTCCACCGTCATTTGTCCCAGATTCGTGGCATAGGGGTAGTCGCCGGCGCCGAGCGTACCCAGGAAGACGAGCTTCGGGTCGATGATCAGTTCCCGGTCATGGTCATAAGGCCCCAGGCGGAAGCTCACCTGTCCCTTGGCGGCGAGCATGTAGGAGGCACGTATCGAAGTGCGCTTCCCGTTGCTCATTTGATAGACGACCGGCTTGTCGAAGCGCACCGTCGAGTCGCCGGGTATCGGCAACAAGAGGTCGCCATTGGTCGCGATTTTCGGAACGGCGCCGGTGAACCCGAGGGCGATGCGCGTCGGGTCGGCCTGGGGGGCCACGACGAAGTCGTACTCGAGCTGGCCGCGCTCACCGTGGTAGAGCAGGCTCACGCCGGGGTAGACCTCGTCGAGCCGGACTTTGCCGTACATCGGCACGCCTTTCTGCCAGTGCGCGCTGTCGTTGCCCCTGAAGTAGTTCACGGTCCCAGGCTGCAAGTCCTCGCCCTCGCTCGCTTGGGCCGTCTGCGCGTCGATCAGGTGCATCGTCAGCGCGGAGCTGCGCGCGCGAGATATTTCCACGCCGTCGCGTTCCAGCTTGTCGATGTGATTGAGCTGCACGGTGGCGTCACTGCCCGCGAGGTACAGCGTGGACTCGGGCGTGCGGGCGAGCCATTGCACGCTGTCCGCCGTCTGTCCGACATTTTTCTCGAAACCCAGCGGGAGATGGCCGAAATCCGGCAGAGTGGTCGGTGCGGCGAGCACCGCACCCGTCAGCAGACTGAACGAAACGATCCCAAGACGAGAGACAGCGGCAAAGTTCATAGTAGTTTCCTCCTGGGCATGTACGCGCCGTTTTTGGGAGGAATGACTCAGATCCTGAAAAAAATGTTTCTGCGGGGGGCCGCCGCGATGGAACTGAGCAGGGTTCCATCGATGTCGAACAGCGGGGCGCCGATCGCCGGGGTTCGCTTGAGATTGCGGTCTCCGACGGAAAGAACACGGGCGGAAAGACCCACATTGCACGGGTTCTTCGCCACCGGCCGTGCGCCGATGGGTCGCTATGTCACCGAGGTCGCCGAGCCTCACATTTCAATTTAATTAGCCGTTAAACCCGAAACCGGGCAGTGGTTCCTGTTCGCACTGTCGCTCTCGGCTATGGTCGCTCGACTACGATGGGAAGTGAAGCTGTGATGAGTCCGCGCGTTCGTGACGCGATTGGTAGATTTTCGTGTTGTGTTTTTTTCTGCGTTTGGCTCGCCGTCTCCGCGCGCGCGGGTGCCGAAACGCGCGCCCCTGCACCGGCGCCGCAGACTGCCACGGCCGCCGATGACCGTTGGCAGGACATTGCCGATATCATCTTCCGGCATATCGAAGATCCGGGCATGCGCTTCGCGGGGGCCATCACCCAGGACCAGCAGGGCTTCATTTGGCTCGCAACCCAGGGGGGCCTGGTTCGCTGGGACGGCTATCACTCGAAAACCTATCATGCCGATCCGCAAGATCCTGATGCCCTGCCCGATAATTATGTAACCGCCGTGCACACGGACCCGAGAGGCCGCTTATGGGTTGGCACCTCGGTGGGCGGACTCGCGCTCTACGACCCCCAACACGACCGCTTTCTCGTGACCGGCGCCGGTAAGGGAGGGCTGGATGATCCCACGGTCGCGACCATCGCCGCGGATGGCAGCCTCGGGCTTTGGGTGGGTACCGGCAAGGGCCTGGATCATCTCGATCTGGCGACGAATGCGATCCGCGCACAGCCCTTGGATGCGGGGGACGTGGGGTCGGTCAAGTCCGTTCTCGAGGACCCCGATGGCGGCCTGTGGGTGGGAACCGAGAAGGGACTGCTTTACCGGGCGCGCCAGACGTCCCGTTTTCTGCCCGTGGTGTTGGAGGTACGGGGTGGTGCACCGGCGTCGGTGTGTGCGCTGATGCGCGACAGCGCCGGCAATCTCTGGATCGGGACGCGGCCTTATGGCGCATTCGTGCTGCAGAAAGGCATGGCTCACCCACGGGCCGTACGCGAAACCGACGCGGATTCGCGTTTGGGTTCCGAGAGCATTTTGTCGATCGTCGAGCCGAGGCCGGGTGAGATCTGGCTGGGAAGCAGCGGGCGCGGCATCGTCAGTGTCGATGTCGCTTCCTGGAAGACGCAGCGCCTGCGTCACCATGCCGACGAGTCGTCTACCCTCCGGGATGACGACGTTCACTCGATGTATCGCGATCGCAGCGGCCTGGTCTGGGTCAGCAGCACATTGGCGTTCAGCATGACCGATCCGCGCATCACCGGCGTATCGACCCTGTTCGGCACCCCGGCCGGAGACCGTCCGCTGACGGCCGTCGAGGTGCCTTTCTTGCTCGCCATGCCGGACGGGCGCGTATGGCTGAGCGTTGGCGATGAAGGCGGCATCGACATTCTCGATCCGCGCCGGGGCCGCGTGGCTGAACTCCGGGGCAAACCCGAGCAACCGGAGCGTCACTTGCCGCCCAGCCGCGTGCTCACCATGGCATTGGCGCCGAATGGCAGTGTTTACATCGGCACGCGGCACGGACTGTATGCGGTCGATGCGACAGGACGACGGGTAACCCGTATCGAGGTCCCTGGGCGTCCGGTGGACGCCGGCGTGTGGACGGTGAACGTGGTCGACCATGTCCTGTGGCTCGGCGGCGTCGATGGCTTGTGGGCGATCGATGCTACTCATGGGGGAGCGTTCGCGGTCCTGCGCCACTTCACGCGCGAGCAATTTTCCGACCAGCGGGTCGTCACCTTGCTGCCGGCCTCCGGACATACGCTCTGGGTCGGGACCTCCTCCGGCCTGAGCCGTCTCGATACGGTATCGGGACAGATCGACAGGATACCCACCGATGCGACCGACCCGCACTCGCTCAGCCCCGGCTACGCCGCCTCTCTGCTGATCGACCGTCGAGGTCGACTCTGGGTGGGTAGCGATGGCGCCGGCATACAGGTCCTCGAGGGTTGGGCGGCCGATGGCAGACCCCGCTTTCGCAGGCTCGGACTGCGCGATGGACTGCCGCACATGGGCATCGATAAGTTGCTGCTCGATGAACACGGGTCAGTCTGGGCGAGCACCGACGGTGGTCTTGCGGAGATCGATCCCGAGACATTCGCGATCCGATCACTCGGTGCTGCGCAAGGGGTGGCGATCTTGGCCTATTGGGCCGACTCCGGCGCGGTCACCGCGGACGGCGATCTCTTGTTTGGCGGTCAGGGCGGTCTGACGATCGTTCGTCCGTTCGAAACTCGGCATTCCGCGTTTCGCCCGCCGGTCGTCGTGACCGAAGCGAGTGTCGGCGGCGTGACGGTGAACGCCAGTCGCTTGAATGCCGTCGACCCTGTGCCTCGTCTGGACCTACCCGCTGGCAATCCCAGCCTCATGGTGGAGTTCTCGGCACTGGATTTCACCATGCCGGAGAACAATCAGTACAGCTATCGACTGCAGGGGTTCGAGTCCGCCTGGAATTTCACACCGTCCGCCCGTCGATTGGCCGCTTACACGAACCTGCCACCGGGGGATTACACGCTGCAGTTGCGCGGCTCCGATCACGAATCGCCTGCGAGCGTGACGACTTTGTCGATTCCCGTTCGAGTCTTGCCTGCCTGGTATCAGACACTCTGGTTCAAGTTGGCCGCCGCTGCCCTATCGGCCCTGCTGGTGTACGTCCTGGTGCAACGCCGAACGGCCATTCTCCGGCGTCGTCAGAGGCGCCTCGAGGCGCTGATCGAGCGGCGGACCGCCGATCTCAAGCAACGGACCGAAGAACTGGAGAGAAGCACTCACGAGTTACGCGCGAGCCAGCGGGAACTCGAGCGGATGGCCTACCTCGATCCACTGACCGGTCTCGCCAATCGCCGGCTGTTCTCCGAAGAACTGCATCGCATGAACGCGCTCGCGGTGCGAGGTACGGCGGCCTTCACGCTGCTGTTGGTTGATCTGGATCGATTCAAGCTGGTCAACGACAATCTCGGGCACGGTGCCGGTGACGCGTTGCTGGTGGAGGTGGCGCTCCGATTGAAGGCGGTTCTGCGGGAAAGTGACCGCATCTGCCGTCTCGGCGGCGATGAGTTTGCGATTCTGATCCCCTATGCGCCCGAAGGAGTGGATTGGGATGAGACGGTCTGCGAAAGAGTCTTGCGCGCCTTGCGTGAGCCGTTTCGTTACGGCAACGAGGTCGTCTGTCCGGCCGCCACCATCGGTGCGGTGCGATGTCCGCAAGACGCGATCGAGAGCGAAGCCTTGTACAAGTGTGCTGATAGCGCGCTCTACGCGGCGAAGAATGCCGGCCGGGACACCTGGCGGTGGTACTCGCAGCTCCAATCCGACGCCACCGAAGCAGCCGATTCTTGCATTTGAGTGCGCGCGCGAGTATTCAGGACTGGCGGCAGGCAGGTCCTGGCCCAACGACTTCAAACATGTTTCTGCGGGGAAATTTCGACGCCGGCGTGCGCCAGCATCTGGGTCTCTGCCAGAATGCTGCATGCTTTACCGCGCGTTTGTTTCAATCATCGTCGCCACGCTAGCGTGCGCGTCGTCGAGTCTTGCGGACCGGCCGGCCACCGATGACGACGGGACGACGCACGTCCCGGCCTTCGATCTTCCGGAGTCAGGTCTTCTGAGTCCGGATGCGCGCGCCGTGCTGAAAGAAGAGCGGAAGCGCGGCAAAGCGGAGGCTGCGGTCGAAAGTCCTTGTCCTCCGGCCAAGAATGCGGACAAGGCCGCCATGCCGGCGATTCGTCGCTGCCTGGCGGAGGAATTTTACAAATCGGATCGCTATCTCGCGCTTCGTCGGCACTATCCCGTCACCGTCGAGACCAAGACCATCGGCGGTGTCCTCGTGGAAATATTCACGCCGGCAGGGGGGATGGCGCGCGAAAACGAGCGCCGAGTGCTCGTCAACCTGCACGGTGGCGCCTTCATCTGCTGTTCGCGTACCGAGAGCCATACGGAATCGCTGCCGATCGCCTCCCTCGGGAAGATCAAGGTCATCAGCATCGACTATCGGCAGGCGCCGGAGTACGCGTTCCCGGCGGCGACCGACGATGTCGTCGCCGTCTACCGGGCGCTGCTCGGAACCTACGATCCCCGGCGCATCGGCATTTACGGATGCTCGGCGGGCGGCCTGCTGACCGCGGAAGCGATCGCCCGTTTCGAACGGGAGAAACTGCCCTTGCCCGGGGCCATCGGCATGTTTTGCGAGGGGGCCGCTTATTGGACGGAGGGCGACTCGGGAAAGTTGGCCGCCGCGGTCGGGTGGTGGGAGCCGGGTGATTCGATCGCTGCGAATCCCTACTTCCGAGGGACGGACCCCGATGACCCCCTGGCCTTCCCCGCTCGCTCCGCAGCGGTGATGGCGGCTTTTCCGGCGTCACTGTTGATCACGGGCACGCGCGATGTCGCCTTGAGTTCCGTGGTCTATACGCATTCGCTGCTGCGTTCGGGCGGGGTGGATGCGGAGCTGCGCATCTGGGAGGGCATGGGTCACGGGTTCTTTCTGGGCGATCAAGATCTGCCCGAAGCGCGCGAAGTCTACGAGGCGGCTGTGAGCTTCTTCGACCGGCATTTGCAGCGCTGAACTCTCGGGCAGCGCGGATCTCTCAATAGGAGTCGTTCGCGCCCGTCGGTGCCATCGGACTGACGTCGGCCGTCACCCCATTGATGGTCGTGCCGCTGCTCGAGAATCGACGCGCCCCCTGCAGGAAATCGTGGGGAAAATTCAAAGCCGGCGCGGTCAGCGCGTCCAGGCGTTCCAAGTCCTGTGGCCGCAGTCGCACGTCGAGTGCCGCCAAGTTGTCGTCGAGCTGTTGCAGGGTTCTTGCCCCGATGATCGTGGCGCTCACGCCCGGACGCTGCTGCACCCACGCGAGCGCCACGCGGGCCGCCGTCGATTCGAGCTCCTTCGCGACCTTCGAGAGCTCGTCGATGACCGCATAGGCCTCGTCGGTCAGCGCCGCGGTCGCCCACTCGCCGCGAGCGGCCTTGATCTGTCCGGCGTTGGCCCGGGTATATTTGCCGCTGAGGACGCCCGACTTCAGCGGTGACCAGGGTGTGACGCCGAGTCCCTGCTCGATCGCCATCGGGATCAGCTCCCCCTCGATCGTACGCTCCAGCAGCGAATATTCGAGCTGCATCGCGATCAGCGGAGTCCAGCCCCGAAATTTCGCGATCATCTGCGCTTCCATCGTCTTCCAAGCCGGAGTGTCCGAAAAACCGATGTAGCGCACTTTGCCGGCTGTTACGAGGTCATCGAGCGCCCGCAGAGTCTCCTCGATCGGGGTGTTCGTATCCCAGCAGTGCATCCAGTACAGGTCGATGTAATCGGTCTGCAAACGTCGCAGCGACTGCTCGCATGCGGCCGCGATGGCTTTTCGGCCCGCGCCGCCGGAATTCGGATCGCCCGTCAGCATCGACCCGAAGAATTTGGTAGCAATCACGACACGGTCGCGTTTTCCCTTCGTTTTGCCGAGATGATCGCCGATGATCTTTTCGGAATGCCCCTTCGTATATACGTTGGCGGTGTCGATGAAGTTCCCGCCGAGGTCGAGATATCGCTCCAGGATGCGCGCGGAATCCTCCGGGGAAGCACCCCAGCCCCAGTCAGGACCGAAGGTCATCGTGCCGAGACAAAGCGGACTCACGCGCAGACCGGAGCGACCTAGGGTGACGAAATGATCGAGGGGCATGGTGTCCTCTGTGGCCGGCACGAACAGTCGGCCGAGACGGGCGCGCGCTGGTTCGCAGGATTGTGGATCCGCGCCGGCAAGACTGTCGGCGGCCGCCCTATTTCTTCGTAGGGAATCTGGAGATGCGGCGCTGCAGAACCCGGCGGCTGTGTGCGCTTGCGAACACAAGGCAGACCATTTCGAGCACAGCATGCAGCATGCACATTCCCACACCCCGCGGTACCGAATCATGACGGGTGGCCTTGCATTCGGCAAACCGGGTGTCGCGCCGACCTGGTGCTCCAGCGACAAAGATTTCGTCACGACGGCTTTGGGTCCGTCGCGCCTTTGGGCGACGGTCGGACATGGGATCGTCAATGAGGTCTACTGGCCGTCCACCGGACAGCCGCAGGTGCGGGATATCAGCTTCTACCTCGTGGGCGCGGACCGGTGGATCGATCTGAAGCGCGAGCGGCGCTATGTGCTCGCGACACCGGGGCCTTATTTGCCGCTCGTCACCGTCACACACACCGGCGAACAGTACTCGCTGACCTTGGAGATCCTGCCAGACCCGAGCCGCGATGTCCTGTTGATTCGCTATACGCTCTCCGGTCCCTATCGGCTCGTCGTGATCGTCGCACCCCACTTGGGAAGCACCGGGCGGGAGAACGACGCCTGGCATGACGGCCACGATCTTTATGCGCGGCGGGGCGACGCGGCCCTGTGCTTTACGGCAAGTATGCAGCTTGCGCACGTCAGCTGTGGCTACGTCGGTTACTCGGATGGCTGGCAGGACCTCGCGCGCCATGGAGCCCTGAGCTTCGATTTTGCCGCGGCCGACTCGGGTGCGGTGGCTTTGACCGGGGAGGCACGCGATCCGCAAGGCGTTCTCGCGCTCGGATTTGCCGCCACACCGAGCGGGGCAAGCACCTTGGTGCACAGCGCGCTCGCGGACGGCTTCGACGGTCTGCGCGCCGAGTTTCTCGACGCATGGGAAACCTGGGGCAGGCGACTGCGTCTGCCGCGGCCGACACCGCGACTCGGGGACGCCGGGCTGCTGTCCGCGACGATTCTAAAAATCCACGAGGACCGCAACTATCCGGGGGCCGTGGTTGCGAGCCTGAGCGTACCCTGGGGAAATACGACGGACACTCTGGGCGGATATCACTTGGTCTGGCCGCGCGATGCGACCCTCAGCGCCTTCGCGTTGCTGGGTGCCAATCAGGTGCAGGACGTGAGGCGGATCCTCGGCCACCTGCTCGCGACCCAGACCGCGGAAGGCCGCTGGCCGCAGAACTACTTTCCGGACGGCGTGCCGTTCTGGACGGGAACCCAACTCGACGAGACGGGCTTTCCCGTGCTGCTCGCGGCCAAGCTGCGCGAGCGGGGACTACCGGAACTCGGCGGCACGGGGCCGATGGTTCGAGCCGCCGTCGGGTTCATCGTTCGCACGGGGCCGTCGAGCGAGCAGGATCGTTGGGAGGAAAACCCGGGCGTGAGTCCGTTCACGGTTGCCGTCGCGATCGCTGCGCTGATCGCCGCGTCGCCATGGCTCGACGCCGACGAGCGGGCCTACGCGGAGTCCGTCGCCGATGATTGGAACACCCGCCTCGAGTCGTGGTGCTACGCCGAGGGCGGCGCGCTCGCCGGACGCGCCGGGGTCACGGGTCACTACGTGCGCATCGCCCCGGCCGGCAAATCGGGAGGTCTCACCGAGCGCATGCAGTTGCGCAACCGGAAAGGCGAGACGATCGCCGCCGCGGCCCTCGTGAGCATGGACTTTTCGTACCTCGTCCGGCTGGGCCTGCGCAGCCCGTACGATCGGCGCGTCGCCGAGACCCTCAAGGTGGTCGACGCCGTGCTGCGCGTTGGGACACCTTCCGGGGATCTGTACCATCGTTACAACGAGGATGGTTACGGCGAGCATCGCGACGGCAGGCCGTTCGACGGCAGCGGCATCGGCCGCCTGTGGCCGCTGCTGGTCGGGGAGCGAGGGCACCTTGCCCTGCAGGCCGGCGAGCAGGCGCTCTCCTACCTCGAGACGATCTGGAACTGCGCGAGCGTTGGCGGCCTTCTGCCGGAGCAAGTCTGGGACGCGGCGCCGATTCCGGCGCGCGGCTTGGCGCCTGGCCGTCCCTCCGGCAGCGCGATGCCGCTGCTGTGGGCGCACGCCGAGTTTCTGAAACTCCTGATCGCATCCGAGGATGGGCGGCCTTTGGAACTCTTGGAAGCGGTCGCGGCACGCTACGGCGGGGCCGAACTCAAACCTGCGGCGGCCTGGCATTGGCGTGATGAAGTCCCGGTCGACTGCCTCGAACGCGGCGTCGGCTTGGTGATCGAGGCGCGCGCCCCGTTCACGCTGCATTTCGGCTTCGACGGCTGGAGGGCGGTTGCGGAGCGTGAGGCGGCTTCGCAGCCGTTCGGCATGTGGGGCGTGCGTTTCGCACCGACGGACCTCGCAGGCCACGACAGTTTGGATTTCACGCGCCGGTTTCCCGAAGGGTGGGAGGACCGCGACCATGCGGTGCGGTTCCTGGCGGAGCCGATCACGCACCGCTTGAACCGACGGTAAATCCTCAATTCGTCCAGCGAATCGCCGCGCGCAACTGCAGGGCGATCCGGTCCAGGGCTGCTGCATCCAGCGTCTGGTTGCGTGTCAGGATCGCGATCGCGCCATGGCCGGGCACGGGCAGTATTTCGCCACGGTAGCCCTGCTCGTCGAAATCGTCGGCGGAGCGTGCTGATTCGTGAACGAGCACCATGACGGTCACGGGTCCGGAGGGATCCTGGACGACCAAGTGGGGCACCTGATGGCCCCGAAATCCACAGCTGCTGGCATAGCTGACGAGTCCGGCGGTCGCCGCTGTCAGGCGCATGTGGGCGTCCTGCATCACGGCGTCGAGGGCGGCCGGCGACACGACGGCCGTCGTGCGTCGCCACGCCTCCGGCTCTTCGGCCATGTGGTGGACGACATCTCCGGCCAGGCTCGATCGGGGCACGGCGAGCCAAAGCAGCCCGCCCACGCTGATTGCGGCGATGAAGCTCGCTGCGATCGCAGTCCAGCGCGGTGTCCGGATCGCCACCCGACGTCCCGACGCGGAGGCCGCGATGGGCAGGGGCGACACACTCGCCCCGCGCCCGACATCCCGCGCCTCGGGCAGCGGCAGAAGCACCGCGCGCTGCAACCGGGCCTCGAACGCCTGAATTCGCTGCGTGAATTGAGCGCATTCCGCGCACCCCCTGCCATGATCGCGCATCTCGGCGGAGACTGACGTCGGGTCCGCGAGCAGGGCAACTCGGTATTGCTTACAGTCCATCATCGTCCGGATCCTGAGAAACGTCTTCTCCGCAAAGCACCCGCAGTTGCTGCCGGGCGCGAAACAGGCGGGTGAGCACCGCCGCCGTCGTCAGTCCGAGCTGCCCACCGATCTCGGCCGTGCTGAAGCCCATCAGGACCTGCAGGACCAAGGGCTCTCGATACTCTTCCGGCAGCCGGTAGATCGCAAGGCGTAACTCCGCCAGTTCCGGGTCTTCGCCGCCTGCGAGTGCGGGTTCCTCGCTCGCGATCAGTTCATCGAGGTCGACCGTGGGCAACCGCTTGCGCTCGAAAGTGCGGGCGTACTCGCGCCGGATGATCGTCAGCAACCAGGGTTTGGCGGCTTTTTCGTCCTGGAGCGCGTCCTGCGCCTTCCATGCCCGCAGGAGCGCCTCCTGGACGACGTCCTCGGCAAGGCTTCGGTCCCGGGACAACCAGAGCGCAAATCGCAGCAGATCCGGGCGCAGGGACTGGCACAAGGCCTCGAACCGGGCGTGCTTCTGGTTTTCGCCGACTCCGGTTCGCATGGTTAAATCGACGTTCGTCCTCCGAATTCCAAGGCCGCGAGTCCCGATGGCCGCTTTGGGCTCATTGGGCTCATTGGGCTCATTGCGCTCACGGGGCGATAGTAACGCATTGCGGCGTGCGTACCGCGACGGCGCCGGTTGGGGGGTGCCGTCGGGTAAAATCGCGACTAAAGCTTGAGCAGGAGACATGTAGAGATGACCGGCAATTCCAATGATTCATTTCCGAAACTTCGATTGCGGCGCATGCGACGGGACGAGTTCTCGCGGCGCCTCATGCGGGAAACCCAGCTGACCGTCGATGCCTTGATCTATCCGGTCTTCGTGGTCGAGAGCGTCGGACAGCGGCAACCCATCGCCTCGATGCCCGGAATCGAGCGATTCTCGATCGACCAACTGCTGCACGAATGCGCGGATCTGGTGCGTTTGCGGGTGCCGGCCATCGCCATTTTTCCCGTGACGCCCGTTGAAAAGAAGAGCCTCGACGCACGCGAATCCTGGAATCCGGAAGGAATCGCCCAGCAGGCCGTCCGGGCGGTCAAACGCGAATTTCCGGGCCTTGGCGTCATCACCGACGTAGCCCTGGACCCTTTCACCACGCATGGTCAGGACGGGATCATCGACGCTGCCGGCTACGTGCAGAACGACATCACGGTGGAAACCTTGATCCGCCAGGCGCGCTCCCACGCCGATGCCGGTGCGGACATCGTCGCCCCGTCGGACATGATGGACGGCAGGATCGGCGCGATCCGTGCGGCGTTCGAGGACGCGGGCCTCGTGCACACCCGCATCCTGGCCTATGCGGCCAAGTATGCCTCGAGTTTCTACGGACCATTTCGCGACGCCGTAGGATCCTCGGGTCAACTCGGCAAAGGCAACAAGAATACATATCAGATGGATCCGGCCAATTCGGACGAAGCCCTGCGCGAGGTCGCCCTCGACATCGCCGAGGGCGCGGACATGGTCATGATCAAACCGGGTCTTCCCTACCTGGACATCGTCCGGCGGATCAAGGACCGTTTCGGCATGCCGACGTTCGTCTATCAGGTCAGCGGCGAGTACTCGATGATCATGGCGGCGGCCCGCAATGGTTGGATCGACGAGCGTGCGGTCGCTCTTGAGGCGCTGCTCGCGATGAAACGCGCGGGCGCGGACGGCATCCTCACCTATTTCGCGAAACGCGCCGCGGAGTGGCTCGCAGAGTGAGCGGGGGAACGGCCGGCGGACCCGACCAGTACGGCCTCGCCGGCCACCCGGTGGCGCACAGCTGGTCGCCGTTCATCCATGGGATGTTCGCAAAGGCGACGGCGCAGAATCTCGTTTACAGGCTGTTCGACATCGCGCCCGATGAATTTCGGCGCGAGACCCTGCGGCTGCTCACGAGCGGCGTTCGCGGCCTCAATATCACGCTGCCGCACAAGCAAGCGGCCGCGGAACTCGTCAACGTGTTGACGCCGCGGGCGGCGCGCGCCCAGGCCGTCAACACGATTGCAATCTTCGACGACGCGAAGCTGATCGGCGACAACACGGACGGCGTGGGTCTGATCGGGGATCTCGAGCAGAATCTCGGGCTCAGCCTGCTGCAAAAGCGTGTGCTGGTCCTCGGCGCCGGGGGTGCCGTTCGCGGCGTGCTGGCGCCTCTGCTCGAGCGCGACCTGGCGCAACTCGTGGTCGCGAATCGCACCGCTGCGAAGGCGCGGCGGTTGGCCGCCGAGTTCGGTGATTTGGGGCCGGTGATGGGCTGCGGCTTCGACGAGATCGACGGTCCGCCCTACGACTTGATCGTCAACGGCACCTCGTCGAGTTTGCAGGGCGAGATGCCGGAAATGCCGGTGGGCCTCGTCGGGGAGGAAACCGTCTGCTACGACATGGCGTACGGACGCGGCCACACACCCTTCACCCTCTGGGCCAAGTCACTGCACGCGAAAAAAACCACGAAGGGCTGGGGGATGCTGGTCGAACAGGCCGCCGCGGCCTTCGCCCTGTGGCGCGGCATTCGTCCCGACACCGAGCCCGTGCTCAAGGCGCTCGAGGCACACCGCTGAGCGTCGAAACTGACGGACCCGAGGGGTTCGCGCCCGGCTCCGGCTCAGCGAGGCTCGCCTGGAGCCGGTAATGATCTTTGATCTTCACGTAATTCGCCGCACCGTAGACGAACTGCTCGAGCTCTCGGGTCGTCAGTTCGCGGATGCGCTTCGCGGGATTGCCGATGTACAAACCGTGTGACTCGAGCCGCTTGCCCGGTGGCACGACGCTGCCGGCCGCAAGGATCACTTCGTCGTCGACGACCGCGCCGTCGAGCACCAGGGCGCCCATGCCCACCAGAACGCGGCTGCCGATGCGTGCCGCGTGCAGCACGGCCTTGTGCCCGACCGTGACGTCCTCACCGAGGATCAAGGACAGTCCGCCCGGCGTGTAAGGTCCGTCGTGGACCACGTGCAAGACGCAGCCGTCCTGCACGTTGGTGCGTGCGCCGATCTCGATCTGGTTCACGTCGCCGCGCACGACGGCGAAGGGCCACACGGAAACGTCATCCGCGAGCGTGACCCGTCCGATCACGAGCGCCGTTTCATCGACATAAACCCGCGCGCCGAGCACGGGGCTGGCTCCGAGATAAGGCCTTATCGTCACGGCATTCAGCGCATCGTGACGAGTTCTTCGGCACTCGTCGGGTGGATGGCGATCGTGTCGTCGAAGTCGCGCTTCGTCGCGCCCATGCGCACCGCAACAGCGAAGCCCTGCAGCATCTCATCGGCGCCAGCGCCGATCACGTGGCAGCCTACGATCCGTTCCTCGGGACCGACGCAGATCAGCTTCATCTCCGTGCGCGGCTTCCTCTCCGTGATCGCATGGAGCATGCCGACGAAGCTGCTCACGTAGATCTTGACGGCGTCTCCGTGCGCCGCACGCGCCTCGAGCTCCGTGAGACCGACGGTGCCGATCGGCGGGTGCGTGAAGACCACGGTCGGTATGAGTCCGTAGTCGAGCTTGCGGCCCGGCATTTTTCCGAAGAGCCGGTCGCTAAGGCGGCGACCCGCGGCGATCGCGACCGGAGTCAGGGGCGCACGACCCGTAACGTCGCCGATCGCGTGGATCCCGGGCACGTTCGTGTCCTGGAACTCGTTCGTGGCGACGAAACCCAGCGCGTCGATCCGGATCCCGGCTTCGCTGAGGCCGAGACCCACGGTGTTGGGTGAGCGGCCAACCGCCCACAGCACACAGTCGAAGCCGGCCGCCTGGCGCCCGTCGAGCGCGCTCAAGGCATGCGCTCCGTCTTCCTGCCGCTGCACTTCGGCGGGTACGAATTGCTCGTGGATCACGATGCCCTGAGCCTTCAGTTCGCGCATGAGCGCCGCACCGAGCATCGCATCGAATTGGTTCAACAGGTGCGTCTTGCGAACGAAGATCTCCACGGCGCTCCCGAGTTCATGAAAGGCGCCGGCAAGTTCGCAGGCAATGTAGCCGCTTCCGACGACAGCGACGCGACGCGGACGGCGCTGCAGCTCGAAGAACCCATCAGAGGTGATGCCGGCATCGGCGCCGGGCACATCCGGGACGGTTGGGCGCCCGCCCGTGGCGATCACGATGTGCTCCGCCGTCAGGCGCCTGCTGCCGACCTCGATCGTGCGGGCATCGAGAAAGCGCGCGTTGCCCTGGATGTGCTCGATCGATTTCGCGGCGAGATTGCGGGCATAGATGCCGTTCAGGCGCGCGATATAGGCGTCGCGCTTCTGCTTCAGGGCGAGCCAGTCGTGATCCTCGCGCGAGACGGCAAAGCCATAGTGGGCGGCATCTTCAAGGGATGCGCCGATGCCGGCCGCATTCCACATGACTTTCTTCGGCACGCAGCCGACGTTGACGCAGGTTCCGCCGAGACGGCCTGACTCGATGACGGCGGCTCTGGCGCCATACTCGGCCGCGCGCTGCGCGCAGGCGAGTCCGCCGCTGCCGCCGCCGATGGCGATCAAATCGAAGCTTGCGATGGACACTGGTAAACTCCATTCCGAGGGTTGCGGCCGCGCGACTGATATAGTGGGGGTCCCGCTGGTTGTCGTAAAGTGTCACTTGCGCCCGCATCGGAGCGCGGATGCTTTCAGGAGGCGGCGTGTTTGATCTGATCGTCATCCTCGCTTTGGCTCTGGCCTGCCTGGTCTATTTCGTGAGGATCTACAAAGGACTCGCCGGTTTGCGCGAGGGTGTGATGAGCGCCTGGGTGAACGTCGACGTGTTGCTGCAACAACGCCACGACGAATTGCCGAAACTCGTCGAGTCCTGCAGGCCTTACATGCAATTCGAACGGGAGACGTTCGAGAAAGTCATGCGTGCCGGTGCCGCGGTCAGCGAGGCGAGCGCAGCCGGCAACGTCGCCGCTGTGGGCGCAGGCGAGCAGCAGCTTCGCGGCGGCATGAGTCGTTTGTTCGCGGTCGCGGAGAACTACCCGCAATTGAAGGCCGACGCGTCTTTCCGACAGCTACGGAGCCGCATCTGCGGACTCGAGGATGCCATCGCCGAGCGACGCGAGTCGTACAACCAACAGGTCAATCTCAACAACATCCGGATCAGCGTGCTGCCCGATGCGATCCTCGCCAATTGGTTCGGTTTCAAACCCGCGCACCTGCTCTACGCCGCACCACGGGCGACGCTTGCGCGTCGGCTGGTTGGTGTCTGATAGACTGTGGCCGTGAATAATCCACTCCTTGAACTGGACTCCTTGCCGGCCTTCGATCTAATCGAAGCCGCCCACGCCGTGCCCGCGCTCGAGCGGGTGCTGGCCGAGAACCGCGCGCGCGTCGCCGAGCTGATCACGCAGACCGCGCCGAGCTTCGCGTCGCTGGTCATTCCGATGGAGGAGCTCAGCCACCGTCTCGGCAGGGTCTGGAGTCCGATCGGTCATCTGAATGCCGTGGTGAACTCGAGCGCGATGCGGGAGGCCTACAATGCCTGTTTGCCGCTGCTGACCGCCTACGCCTCCGAACTCGGTCAGAACACGGAACTGCAGAAGGCCTATGCCTTCGTCCTCGAGCACGAAGGGGAGCGACTCGAACCTGCGCAACGCAAACTCGTCGAGAACGCGCTGCGGGACTTCAGGCTCGCGGGCGTCGACCTGCCGCCGGATCGCAAGGACCGGTTTCGCGCCGTGCTGCAGCGGCTCGCGCAGCTCGCCAGTAAATTCTCGGAAAACGTACTGGATGCGGCGGGTGCTTACACGCGCGCGGTCAGCGACGCAGCGGAGCTCGCGGGTCTCCCGGGCAACGTGATCGATCGCGCCGCGGCCGACGCGCGCGAGGCCAAGCTGCACGGATGGCTGTTCAAGCTCGATCAGCCCACGTACATGACCGTCATGACCTGCGCGCAGAGCGAGGCTCTGCGGCGTGACATCTACGAGGCCTGGGTCACCCGCGCCTCGGACATGGGGCCGAGCGCGGGGAAGTTCGACAACCAAGCGCTGATCGACGAGATCCTGCCGCTGCGACACGAACTCGCCTCGATTCTCGGCTTCGGGAGCTACGCGGATTATGCGCTGGCCACCCGCATGGCGAAGTCGAGTGCGCAGGTGCTGGCCTTTCTCGACGATCTGGCGAGGCGCTGCCGACCCTCGGGCATGCAAGAATTTGCGGATCTTGAGGAATATGCCGGGCGGAAGCTCGCGGCGTGGGACGTCGCGTTCTACACCGAACGATTGAAGGCGCACCGCTTCAAGGTCTCGCAGGAGGAACTGCGCCCCTACTTTCCGCTGCCGAAGGTCCTGGCCGGGCTCTTCGGCTTGACCGAGAAGCTCTATGGCATCCGCGTGCGCGAGCGACCGGCGGTCGCCGTATGGCATCCGAGCGTTCGCTACTACGATCTGCTCGACAGCGAGGATCGGCCGGTCGCCGGTTTCTATTTGGACCCCTATTCACGCGGCGAAAAGCGCAGTGGGGCGTGGATGGACGAGTGCGTCATCGCCAAGAGACTGCCCTCGGGCGATTCGCTGCCCGTCGCACAGTTGGTCTGCAACTTCACCGCGCCCGTGGGTAATCTCCCTTCGCTGCTGACGCACGACGAAGTGACCACCCTGTTCCACGAATTCGGCCACGGCTTGCACCACATGTTGACGCGGGTGGCTTACCCCAGCATTTCGGGCATCAATGGCGTGTCCTGGGATGCGGTCGAGTTGCCGAGCCAGTTCATGGAGAATTTCGTCTGGCGGACCGAAGTGCTGCCGCTGATTTCCGCTCACGTCGAAACGGGGGAACCGCTGCCGCCGGAGTTGCTGAACCGGCTGCTCGGTACCCGTACCTTCAACGGCGCGCTTGATACCCTGCGTCAGCTCGAGCTCGCCACATTCGATTTTGAATTGCACGTGAACTTCGACCCTGCCCGGGGCGCGCGAGTGGCGGACTGCCTGGCAAGCGTACGGGAGCGCGTCGCCGTCGTGCCCGCAGCCCCGTTCAATCGGCTGCCCTCCAGTTTCGCGCACATTTTTGCCGGGGGCTATGCCGCCGGTTATTACAGTTACAAATGGGCGGAAGTGCTCGCCGCCGATGCCTTCGAGGCATTCGAGGAAGCCGGCGTTTTCGATCATGCAACGGCGACCCGCTTCCTCGACTCCATTTTGTCGCGCGGCGGCAGCGTGGATGCGATGGATGCCTTCGTGCGTTTTCGCGGCCGCGAGCCCGACGTAAGGCCGCTGTTGCGCCAGACCGGGATCGCGGCGTGAGACGCTGGCTGCCGCTCTTGCTGGCTTTGCCAGCGGCGGCGTATTCGGCCACCGCCTACGTCAGCGACGATCTGACCCTCGGCGTCTACGCCGGGGAGAGCCCGCAGAGCGCGCGCCTGGCGACCTTGCACTCGGGGGCGAGCGTCGAGACGCTCTCGACCAGCGGCGAGTTCACCCAGGTACGCCTCGGTGACGGGACGAGCGGTTGGGTCAAGAGTTCCTTTCTCGTGTCACGCGAGCCGGCGGCGGCGCGCGTCAGGCAACTCGAGGAAGAGTTGGCCCGCGCGGAGGCAACGACGCCGGAGCTGAGCTTGGCTGCGGCGCACAGCGAAGTCGACCAGCTCAAGGCTCAGCTCGCCGAGGCGCAGTCGGAACTGGTGAAGGCGCGCAGTGTGATTTCCCCGGCCTCGGTCGCAACCGAGTCCGGCGGCTTGAGCCCCGACTCGCCGAGTAACTGGCGGGCGCCGCTGTGGGCGGCGTCCGTGGCGGCGCTCGTCGCGCTGTCGCTCGGCTTCTGGCTCGGCTATGAGTTTCTCGCTCGGCGCGTGAAGCGAAAGTTCGGCGGCATCAAGGTCTATTGACATGCTCAGCGTCGCGACCTGGAACGTCAACTCATTGCGCGTCCGTTTGCCGCAATTGGTGGAGTGGCTCGCGGCCAACCCGACCGACGTGATTGCGCTGCAGGAGACGAAGCTCAGCGATCCGGAGTTTCCGCGCGCCGAAATCGAGGCGCTCGGCTACCGGGTCGCGTTCGCTGGGCAGAAGACCTACAACGGCGTCGCGACCTTGTCGCGTCTGCCGATCGAAGACGTCGTCATGGATCTGCCCGGCCTCGGCGATCCGCAGCGCCGTCTGCTGGCGGCGACGATAGCGGGCGTGCGGGTGATCAACGTTTACGTGCCCAACGGGCAGACCGTTGCTTCCGAAAAATATCGTTACAAGCTCACCTGGCTCGCCGCGCTCGAGAACTTCGTTCGCGATGAAATCAAGGAGCACCCGAAGCTGCTGATCGTGGGGGATTTCAACATCGCGCCGGAGGATATCGATGTGCACGATCCGGTGGCCTGGGCAGGATCCGTGCTGGTCAGCCCCGAGGAGCGCGAAGCTTTGAACCGGATCCGGTCTCTCGGGCTGCGCGATCTCTACCGGGAATTCGAACAGGCTGAGCGCTCGTTCAGCTGGTGGGATTATCGGCAGGGCGCGTATCGGCGCAATAACGGACTGCGCATCGATTTGATCCTGGGCAGCAGCGCGATGGCCGTGCGTTGCAGAACGTGTCGGATCGACCGGGAACCGCGTGCCCTCGAGCGTCCGTCGGACCATGCTCCCTGCAGGGCGGACTTTGACATATGACTCGCTGCGGCGCGGCGTCGGTCTGAGAAGGAGAACCAGGTCGATGGCGCGCGCAGCAAGTAGGGCTTAAACTCCCCGGGATGCAAGATTTTCGCCGTAACGATTACGACGTTACGAATACCGTCCAAGTAAGTTCCACGACCGCGGTCGCCGCGGCCGTCAAGGAATTGTTTCTGGCGACCTGGCCCGGCGAGTCGTTCGAGCGCGTTGCGGTCACGTTCGAACAGTTCGATCGCCTGTTCACCGGGCGCATGCCTGGTTACCACGGCGTCGATACGGTCTATCACGACCGCCAGCATTCACTCGACATGACCTTGGCGATGATGCGCCTCCTGGTCGGCTATGAACGAACGACCGAGGGGGCAATGCGTTTCGGCGGCGAGAGGGCCGTGATGGCGCTGGTGACCTCCCTGTTTCACGACGCGGGCTACATACGCGAATACGACGATCGGCAACATCAGAACGGCGCCGAGTTCACGCTCTACCACGTGACCCGCAGCGCGCGATTTCTCGCGCGCTTCCTGCCGACAATCGGCATGGAGGCCTGGGTGCCGATCGCGACCCGGATCGTTCACTACACGGGTTACGAGATCAAACTTTCGCAGATTCCGCTCGCCGATCCTCGCGATCGCAAGTTGGGCACCCTGTTGGGCACCGCGGATTTGATCGCCCAGATGGCCGACCGATGCTACCTGGAAAAGTGTCGAGACCGGCTCTACCCGGAATTTGTGCTCGGCGGTATCGCCGCCGCCACGGGGACCGACGGCGCGCTGCAAGTGCGTTACAGTTCCGGTTTGGATCTGCTGCGACAGACGCCTCAGTTCGTACGCGACACGCGCTTACGCCGCATGGAGGGCGAATTCGAGCATGCGTACCAGCATGTCGAACCGCTGTTCGGGGGTCGCAACCCCTACATCGAGGCAATCGACCGGAACCTGCAATATCTCGACCGCGTCCTGCGCGCCGAGCGTTGGCCTCTACTGCGGCGCAACCCGCCCTTGTTCACCGCAGTGCCAAATCAGCTGCCGCAAGTCCGTGGTCTCATGCTCAATCACCTGAAGACGCTCTGGGCCTGAGAGTCTGATCTCTCAGGGCCAATCGATGCGTGCGACGTAGCGGGCGTGCAACTCGTCGAGATTCCGCAGGACGGCTTCCTTACCGAGCAACGGTGCTGCATCGAGCACCTCGCGCAGGATGGCCGGGCTCAGCAGGCGCCGCGCCGGCTCGGCCAGCGGCGCGAAGCTGTAGTGCCATGGTTCTGCCTGCACACCCGACCGAACGCCGCGAAACGGCCGAAAGAATCCGTACCTCGAGGCATTCGCCTCGAGCCAGGCATGCATCGCTGCAAAGGGTCCATCGGCTGCGAATTCCTCCGCGACGAGTCGGACCGTATACCCGTCCCGCAGCGCGTTCCGGTCGACGACGTCGAAATCCGTGCCCCAATGGTGGCGACTCGCGCCCGGCAGCGCGGACCAATGCAGGATCGCGGCCACGCGCTCCGGCGCCGTGAGTCGCGTTATGTCGAGTGGACGTCCGTTCGCATCCCGCACGGCCCGCGCACCCGAGAACTTGTCGTTCCAAATCGCGATCTGCCGCTCGAAATCGCGGAAGCTGCTCCAGGGATAGGGATCGAAGCCGGCCGCTCGCGCGGCACGGTGCAGGCTGCGAAAGGCGGCGGCGGCATGAACGTGCAAGCTGCGGTCGAACTCGGGGAGATCGCTCAGGTGCGTCCGAGTCCTGCCGGTCAACTCGGCCGGAGTCACGCCTTCGCATCCCGCGTCGCAGCGAGTCCGGCGACCTGGTCCAGCACACGCACGAGCACGTCGGTCTCTTGAGCCCCGGAGAGAGAATATTGGCCGTCGAACACGAAGGTCGGCACGCCGTTGAACCCCAGGGACTGCGCATGACGCTCGGCGGCGATCAGGGCATCGTGGCCGAGCCGCAGAACGAGCAGCGAACGCGTGTCGTATTCCGACAGGCCGACCTCGGCGCCGAGGCGCGCGAGCTCGTCGATGTCGCCGATGTCGCTACCCTCCTCGAAATAGGCGCGCATCAAGCGCTCCTTGAGCTGGGACTGCAGGCCGAGGCGGCCGGCATGGGCGATCATCAGGTGCGACCGCCGGGTGTTCGGAATTCGCTCGATCAAATCGAAACGAAAGCCGATACCCACGGTCTCACCGAGGGAGACCAAGGTTTTCTGGGCCTCCATGAATCGTTCCGCGTCACTGACCCGGTTCGCGAGGTACCAGGATCGCTCGACCCCTTCGCTCGGCAGGTCCGGGTTGAGCTCGAAGGGCCGCCAGGTGATGCGGGGCTCGAGATGGGGACGTTTGCCGAGCGCGAGCTCGAAGCGCCTCTTGCCGAGGTAGCACCACGGGCAGATCGTGTCGGAAAAGATGTCGATGCGCATGGGATTGCATTCTACCCGGGCCCTTATGGGGTTTGGCGTGAACGAGTATCATTCCAGCGGTTACGGGGACCCCACAGGCCAGGACCATAAATGGCGCAAAGCCTCAAGACAAATTATGTGATGCTCGCGCTCGCCGTGGTCGCACTGCTCGCGTCCGGGCTCGGTTCGCTGGCTTATTACGAACATCGCAGTGACACGAATGCCGTGAACTACCTCACGGCCGCGACCGTCGGTCAAAGGCTCGAGGCCGATCTGGCCGAGCGCGCACAGCATTTGGCGGCGCGCGCCGGGTCGCTTCTTTCCGGCACCTTGAGCGCGGGCAATGCCGCGGGCACCCGGGCTATCGCCGATCGGCTGCTGCAAGAATCCGATGTCGAGCGCGTCGAAATCGCGGATGCGAGCGGCCAGAACCTGTTCACGGGCAGCCATTCGGAGAAGGGACGCACTGGCGACGCCGCGGTCGATACCGGGCCGCCGGAGGTGTCGCCGCCGACCTACGAAGCGGCGGTGGTCTCCCCGCGTGACCCGCACGCGGCGCCCATCGGCAGCCTGCGGATTTGGATGAGCCGGACCAAACTCGACGAGACGCTCGCAGGCTTGCGCTCGAATCTGGAGGCGCATCAGGCGATCCAAGGCAAGCGCATGAGCGGCGGATTGATCGGCTTGATCCTGCTCCTGCTCGCGCTGGCTCTCAGCGGCGCGTGGCTCATCGCGCGCCAGCTCGCGCGGCCGATCCGTGCACTCGTCAAGACCGCGGACCGGATCGGCGAGGGTGACTATACGCAGCCGCTGGCGGTGGGCCGTCGCGATGAACTGGGCGAGCTGCAATCCGCGCTCGAGCGTATGCGCCAGAACTTGCGCGAAACGACGATCACGAAGAACTATTTGAACACGGTACTGAACAGCTTGAGCGATGCCGTGCTGGTAGCCTCGCCCGAAGGCATCGTGCGCAGCTGCAACGAGGCCGCTCAGCAGCTGCTCGGCTACACGGAGCCGGAACTGCTCGGCAAACCCCTGACGGGTTTCATCGACGACGCGCATCTCGAGGCTTTCCTCTCGACACCGACCTCGAGCGAAGCACGCGAGACGGTATTGCGCACGGCCAGTGGTCAAACGATCCCTGTGTCCATGGCCGGATCCTCGATCACCACCGACGATCCGCAGTTTCAGGGCCAGATCTACGTCGCGCGCAACATCACCGAGCGGAAGCGGGCCGAACGCCGCATCCGGTATCTCGCGCGCTACGACACCCTGACGAAGATGCCGAATCGGATGCAGTTCCAGCATCTGTTGCAACAGGCCATCGCGCGGTCCAGGCGCAACAACCGCTCCCTCGCCCTGCTCTATCTGGATTTGGATCGCTTCAAAGAGGTCAACGATACCTTCGGGCATTCGGCCGGTGACCGCACACTCGAAATCCTGAGCGAACGACTGACCCGCAACCTCAGCAAGGACACGGTCATAGGCCGTCTGGCCGGCGACGAGTTCGCGATGTTCGTCGACGATCTCCCCATCGAGGCGGACAACCGCGCGGGTCTTGCGGCGCTCGCGCGCACGCTGCTCGACGAAATCAGCCGGACTTTCTACGTCAATCAGCAGGAGGTCTATCTGACCGCCAGCGTCGGCGTCGCCATCTGTCCCTACGACGCAGAAAACGTCATCGACTTGATCCGCAACGCGGATGCCGCGATGTATCACTCGAAACAAAACGGCGGCAACTCCTGCGCGTTTTACGTGCCGGAAATGAACGCGGCGGCTGTCGAGCGGCTGATGCTGAAGAGCAAACTGCGGCGTGCGCTCGAACGGGACGAACTGGTGATTCTCTATCAGGCCAAGGTCGACCTGCGCGACGGGCGCGTCGTGGGCGCCGAGGCCCTGCTGCGCTGGCGCCTGCCGGGTCATGGCGACATTCCGCCGTCGCATTTCATCCCGCTGGCCGAGGAGACCAGCCTGATCATGGATATCGGCGAATGGGTCATGAACCATGTCTGCGCCGACTATCGCGAGTGGCAGAAGACCGTCCCCGTGCCGGGCCGTATCGCCATCAACCTATCGCTGCGGCAATTGAAGCAGTCCAGCTTCATCGCCCGCGCGCGCGCCGTGTTCCGCAAGAACGAAGTGTCGCCGACCTGCTTCGAGTTGGAGGTCACCGAAACGACCTTGATGACCGACCCGAAACGCACGATCGGCCTGCTCAACGAGCTCTACGCCATGGGCTTGCACCTGGCGATCGATGACTTCGGGACCGGCTACTCTTCGCTCTCAGCGCTGCAACAGTTTCCCATCGGCACGCTGAAGATCGACCAATCCTTCGTGCGCGACGTCGCGGTCGATTCGGACGATGCGGCGATCGTGCGCACCATCATCGACATGGGCAAGAGCCTCGGGCTCGAGGTGATCGCGGAAGGGGTCGAGACCAGCGAACAATTGGAGTTCCTACGGCTGCATGGCTGCAATTACGCACAGGGCCGGCTCTTCGGTGAGGCCATGGACGCCGACAGTCTGCTGCGCATCTTGGCCGATCAGAGTCGCGGCTCAGCAACGCCGCATCACGCCGTCCTGTGTGCACCGACGGCCGATCAGTCGGCTGCGGCCTCCTGAGTCGGCGCCGCGGTTGCTGCATGGCGGCATAAAGCACCGCCGTCTAGAATCCACCCATGTTATCTGCTCGGGATCTTACGTTGCGGCGCGGCGCGGAGCCGCTCTTCGAGCGGGTCGATTTCACGATCTTTCGCGGTGACAAGGTCGGGATCACCGGCGCGAACGGCGCGGGAAAATCCAGCTTGTTCGCCGCCCTGCGCGGGGATCTCTCCCCTGACAAAGGCGAGATCGAGCGACCTGGAATTCTGCGCATTGCCTACGTCGAACAAGAAATCGAGGCCAGTGAACGTGCCGCGATCGATTTCGTCCTGGACGGGGATGCCGAGCTGCGGTCTGTCGAGGCGGCGATAGAGACGGCGTCGCTACGCGATGATCCCATGGCCCTCGCGGAACACTATGCGGCGTTGCAGGCCATCGACGGATATCGTGCCCGCGCCCGCGCGGCCGCGCTGATGCATGGACTCGGGTTCGCCGCTTCGGATCATGAGCGGCCGGTATCGGCGTTCTCAGGCGGGTGGCGCGTGCGCCTCGGCATGGCGCGGGCGCTCGCCGCGCGCGCCGAGCTGCTACTGCTCGACGAGCCAACGAATCACCTCGACCTCGATGCGATCGTCTGGTTGGAGGAATGGCTCACGGCATTTCCTGGCACCTTGTTGATGATCTCCCACGACCGGGAGTTCATCGACGCCATCATCGGCCGCGTTCTGCACATCGAGAATCGGGCGATGCGTTCGTATACCGGGAATTACTCGCAGTTCGAACAGAAGCGAGCCGAAGATCTTGCCCTGCAGGGCGCTCTGCAGGTGAAGCAGGCGCGGCGCGTGGCGCACATGAGCGCTTTCGTGACGCGTTTTCGCGCGCAGGCGAGCAAGTCGCGTCAGGCCCAGAGTCGCCTCAAGATGTTGCAGCGCATGGAAATCATCGTGCCCGCCCACGTGGACAGCCCGTTCGAGTTCGAGTTTCAGGTCCCCCTGAAGACCCCGCGTCCGCTGCT
>Ga0116226_10000993_pt1 | contig 24723 bp, 19 predicted proteins | sample S1TSphfallax_FD_89692 | JGI IMG/M metagenome (GOLD analysis project Ga0116226, IMG submission 89692) | Host-associated microbial communities from peat moss isolated from Minnesota, USA - S1T2_Fa - Sphagnum fallax MG | ecosystem: Host-associated > Plants > Peat moss > Unclassified | place: USA... | reverse complement strand
GAAAGCTTTGCCGACGGCGAAGGCGCGGCCTGGGTGGTGGCCTGGAGCGAAGAGGGTCCGCTCTTGCGCGAATCCTACGTCAACCTGATCCCGACACCCGCCGGCGGCACCCATGAAGCTGGCTTGCGCGATGGCCTGTTTCAGGCCGTCAAGAGCTTTGTCGAGCTGCACAATCTGCAGCCCAAAGGCGTCAAACTGCTGGCCGAAGACGTCTTCGCGCGCGTCTCGTTCGTCTTGTCCGCCAAGGTGCTCGACCCGCAGTTCCAAGGACAGATCAAGGAACGCCTGAATAGCCGCGATGCGGTGCGTCTGGTGTCGTCGTTCACCAAGCCAGCGCTGGAACTATGGCTGAATCAGCACGTCGAGCACGGCAAGAAGCTGGCCGAGCTGGTGATCAAGCAGGCACAGGCGCGCACGCGTGCCGGCCAAAAGGTCGAAAAGCGCAAAAGCTCGGGCGTGGCCGTATTGCCCGGCAAGCTGACCGATTGCGAATCCACCGATATTTCGCGCAACGAACTGTTTCTGGTCGAGGGCGATTCCGCTGGCGGTTCGGCCAAGATGGGGCGCGATAAGGAGTTCCAGGCCATCCTGCCCTTGCGCGGCAAGGTGCTGAATACCTGGGAAACCGAACGCGACCGATTGTTTGCCAACAACGAAGTGCACGATATCGCGGTCGCGATCGGGGTCGATCCACACGGTCGCGACGACCAGGTCGATCTGTCCAATCTGCGCTACGGCAAGATCTGCATCCTGTCGGACGCGGACGTCGACGGCTCGCACATCCAGGTGCTGCTGCTGACGTTGTTCTTCCGCCATTTCCCGCAATTGATCGAGCGCGGCAACGTGTGCGTGGCGCGTCCGCCGCTGTTCCGCGTCGATGCGCCCGCGCGTGGCAAGAAGGCCGCGCAGAAGTTGTACGCACTAGATCAGGGCGAACTCGAAGCGATCCTCGACAAGCTGCGCAAGGACGGGGTGCGCGAAACCCAATGGTCGATCAGCCGCTTCAAAGGCCTGGGCGAAATGTCGGCCGAGCAGTTGTGGGAGACCACCATGAATCCGGACACGCGGCGCCTGATGCCGGTGCAACTGGGCGAACTCGACACCGACGCGACCATAGGCATGATGAATATGCTGATGGGCAAGGGCGAGGCGGCGGCCCGGCGCAGCTGGCTCGAAGAGCGCGGCAATCTGGTCGAAGTCGATATTTGAAGGCAGTGGCCGCCCGCGATGGCGGCCCGTCGCACACTCTGCATCGGATAGAACACACGCATGGAACAACAGGATATCGAATTCACCCAGCCCGGCGCTGACGATAGGCTGACGCTCGGGACTTACGCCGAGCAAGCCTATCTCGATTACGCGATCAGCGTGGTCAAGGGCCGGGCCCTGCCGGATGTCTGCGATGGCCAGAAGCCGGTGCAGCGCCGGATTCTTTTCGCGATGAACCAGATGGGCCTGGGCCCGGATGCCAAACCTGTCAAATCGGCTCGGGTGGTGGGCGACGTGCTGGGTAAATACCATCCGCACGGCGATCAATCGGCGTACGACGCTTTGGTGCGCCTCGCGCAATCGTTCTCGATGCGCTATCCGCTCATTGATGGTCAGGGCAACTTCGGGTCGCGCGACGGCGACGGTGCGGCGGCGATGCGTTACACCGAGGCCCGCCTGACCCCGATCGCCAAGCTGCTGCTCGACGAAATCGATATGGGCACGGTCGATTTCATGCCGAACTACGACGGCTCGTTCGAAGAACCCAAATTGCTGCCGGCGCGTTTGCCCATGGTGCTGCTGAATGGCGCATCGGGGATCGCGGTCGGCATGGCTACCGAGATTCCGTCGCACAATCTGCGCGAAGTCGCGGCCGCCGCGGTGGAACTGATACGCAATCCGAAGTTGAGTCACGCCGACCTGATGGCGCTGGTGCCGGGGCCGGATTTCCCGGGCGGCGGTCAACTGATTTCGAGCGAAGCCGAGATTGCCGCCGCCTATGAAAATGGCCGCGGCAGCCTGAAAGTGCGGGCGCGCTGGAAGATCGAGGAGATGGCGCGCGGCCAGTGGCAGCTGGTAGTGACCGAATTGCCGCCCAACACCTCGGGCCAAAAGGTGCTGGAAGAAATCGAGGAACTCACCAATCCCAAGATCAAGCTGGGCAAGAAGACGCTGACGCCCGATCAGCTGCAAACCAAGCAAACCTTGCTTGCGCTGCTCGATGCGGTGCGCGATGAGTCCGGCAAGGATGCGCCGGTGCGACTGGTGTTCGAGCCGAAATCGAGCCGTATCGACCAGGCCGAATTCATTACCACGCTGTTGGCGCAGACCTCGATGGAATCCGGCGTCGCTTTGAATCTGGTGATGATAGGCGCGGACGGTCGCCCGCGTCAGAAAGGGCTGGCCGACATCCTGCGCGAGTGGATAGGGTTCCGCCACGGCACGGTCACGCGCCGCACCCGCTTCCGCCTCGACAAGGTGAATGACCGCATCCATATCCTCGAAGGCCGTTTGATCGTCTTCCTGCATATCGACGAGGTGATTCGCATCATCCGCGAGTCGGACGAGCCCAAGTCGGCCTTGATGGCAGCCTTCAGTCTGAGCGAGCGGCAGGCCGACGATATTCTGGAAATCCGTCTGCGCCAGTTGGCCCGCCTGGAAAGCATCAAACTCGAAAAAGAACTGAGCGAGTTGCGCGACGAGAAGCTCAAGCTGGAAGAGCTGCTGGGCAGCGACAGCGCGCTCAAACGCCTGCTGATTCGCGAGATCGAAGCCGACGCCAAGCAATATGGCGATGCGCGCCGGACTCTGATACAAGCCGAGAAGCGCGCCACCTTCGAAGCCAAGGTCGTCGATGAACCGGTCACGGTAGTGGTATCGCAGCGCGGTTGGGTGCGCACTCAAAAAGGCCATGGCCTTGATCTGGCGTCGCTCAGCTTCAAATCGGGCGATGCGCTGTATGGCGCATTCCAGTGCCGCACGCCCGACACGCTGATCGCCTGGGGTAGCAATGGCCGGGTCTATTCGGTGCCGGTCGCGGCACTGCCGGGCGGCCGCGGTGATGGGGTGCCGGTGACCTCGCTGATTGAACTCGAGTCGGGTTCCAATCTGTTGCACTACTACGCGGCGGCATCCGACCAGCAGTTGCTGCTGGCGAGCGACAACGGCTACGGCTTCTGCGCCAAGATCGCCGATCTGGTAAGTCGGGTCAAGGCTGGCAAGGCTTTTATGACAATAGACGCAGGGGCCCGGCCGCTGACGCCGATGCCGCTGTGGGCTGGCGCCGAGCAGGTTGCCTGTCTGGCCGACGACGGCCGCTTGCTGGTGTTTTGGCTGGAGGAGGTCAAAGCGCTCTCGGCGGGCGGACGCGGGGTCACGCTGATCGCGCTGGAAGGCGCGCAGAAGCTGGTGCAGGCCATGCCTATCGGTCCGGGCGGCGTGACGCTGCTGGGCACCGGGCGTGGCGGCAAGGCTCAGGAAGCCGTTCTGCGCGGGGATGCGTTGGAGCCGCATGTGGGCAAGCGGGCGCGCAAGGGCCGCGCGCCGGCGGTGAAATTTAATGTCGAAGCGCTGCGCCCTGCCTTGTCGGCGAACGCTTCTTAAGCCGCGGCGACCTCATCCGGTGAGGCGCGCGGTACAAGCAAACACTTTAGGGATGAATCGATGAATAACGGGTACCAAACGCTGCTGATACTGCTGCACGTGTTCGGCGTGGTGATCTGGGTGGGTGGCATGATCTTTATGCACTTCTTCGTGCGTCCTGCCACCGCCGATCTGCCGCCGCAAGTGCGCTTGCCGCTGTTGCAGAATGTGCTGGGTCGCTTTTTCGTCTGGGTGGCGGGCGCCATCGTCGCCATCCTGGTGTCGGGTGGCGTGTTGTCGGCCGGGATGGGCGCCAATATGCCCCTCAGCATCAAGTTGATGGCGGCCATCGGCATCGTCATGATGCTGCTGTTCGGCCATATCCGCTTTGCCTTGTACCCGAAACTGCGCCGCGCAGTGCAGAGCCAGAACTGGGCTGAAGGTGGGCAGCACATGGTGCAATTGCGCCGCTGGGTCAGTATCAATCTGCTGTTGGGCGTGATCAATATTGTGGTGGCGATCGCGCTTTGAGTGTCGTCGTCTCAGCGGATGCGGCAGCGCCCACAGAGGCGCGGCCGGTTCAGCGCTTAATTTTGCAATGCGCTTTGTTCTAGTCCGTATCGGTCGATCAGCCCAGCTACTTCGCCGACCGGGACCGGGCGCGAAAACAGATACCCCTGCGCTTCGATATCGCCCAAGGTCGAGAGCCAGCTGATCTGTTCCTCGGTCTCGGTGCCCTCGACCACCACCGTCAGACCGAGCGACTGAGCCAGGCGTATCACCCCCGCCACCATCACGCACACGTGATGGTCGTCGGGGATCACGTGCACAAACGATTTATCCACCTTCAGCGTGTCGACCGAGAAACGATTCAGGAACGACAGCGAAGAGTAGCCGGTGCCGAAGTCGTCGAGCGCGATGCGCACGCCCAGCTTCTTCAGCGCGGCAATCTTTTCGGCGGCCAGATCGGTATGCTCCATCATCGCGGTTTCGGTGATTTCCAGCTCCAACAGCCTTGGCGGAATGTGGTACTCGCGCAGGCAGCGCGACACGGTACCGACAATATCGCCGCGCCAGAACTGCACCGGCGAAATATTCACGGCCATTGAGAGCTCGTCATGCCCGGCTTGCTGCCATAGCTGCAGTTGCGCGCAGGCCTGTTCGAGCACGAAGTCGCCCATCGGCACGATCAGGCCATTGGACTCTGCGATGGAGACGAATTCGACGGCGGCGATCAAACCCTGCTGCGGATGGTTCCAGCGTATCAAGGCTTCAAAGCCGGTGATGCGGCGCGTGGCCAGATTGATCTTGGGCTGGTACACCAACAGCAGCTGACGTTCGGCGAGCGCGATGCGCAGTTGGCGTTCCCAGCGCATCAGATGATCGGCCTTGTGCGCCAGCTGTGGCGAATAGAACTGATAGCAGTTTTTGCCGGCGCTCTTGGCGCCATACATGGCGAGGTCGGCTTTCTTCAGCAGATCGATCTCGTTTTCAGTCATCGACGAGTACAGTGCGATACCGATACTGGCGCGCAACACGAAAGAGCTGCCGCGCACGTCGATTGGTTGGCGCAGGGTTTCCTCAATGATGGAAGCCATTTCGATGGCGGCGGCTTCGACGTCGTCCGATTTCACCATCGCTAAAAACTCGTCGCCGCCAATGCGCGCCAGCATGCCGCGCGCACCTACGCTTTGGATCAGACGCGCCGCACAGGTCTGCAGCACGATGTCGCCGGCGTTGTGGCCCAGGGTATCGTTGACCGTCTTGAAGTTGTCCAGATCGATAAACAGCAGGGCCAGCTTGCCCACACTGTCGCCCTGTGCCACTTCGCCATGCAGTATCTTCAGGGTGCGGAAACGGTTGGGCAAGCCGGTCAATAGATCGGTCTCGACCAGTTGCACCATGTCGCGCTCGCGCACCAGCAGCTTGTCGATCAAACCCGTGGCAACCCCGAAGAAGCCGATCATGGCGAGCGAGATAAAGCCGGCCATCAACAGATAGATGCTGCGGGTGTGGTTGTAGTCCGCCAGTTCATCGGCTTCCGACAGCCCGACCAGCACGCCGAGCGGATAGCCTTCGATATGCCGATACGAGACGAAGCGCGTGACGCCATCGATCGGATCCGCATACAGTCCGGTCGTGCGTTTGTCCTCGGGATAGCTGGCGGCGATGGGCTGGCCATCGTTGCCGACTGTGGTGGGCACGTTTTCCTTGTCGCCCGAGCGGCGCGACAGGATGGTGCCATCGTCGCTCAGCACGGCGATTACGCCGTTATGACCCAGCACCACGTCGTTGTAATAGTCGTTCGTGAAGTAGGAGGGGTCTTCCGAAACCACCACCACACCGGCAAAGGAGCCATCCGGATGGTTGATGCGGCGCGTCACCTGCAACGTCCATTGTTTGGAGTAACGCCCGATCACCGGTTTGCTGATGTACAGGAAATCCTCGCTGCTTTTCTTGTGAACCAGATAATGTTCGCGATCGGACAGGTTCAGGGGCGGCGGTCGTGAGGTGGCGGTATTAGCCTGGAACATGCCGTGGTCGTCTATCATCGACACCTGCACCAGCGTGTCGCTGGGTGCGACGCTGGTTTCCACCACGCGGTTCAGATCGAAGCTTTGCGGCGCGCGCTCGTACTCGAATTTGACGAAGCGGGTGATTTGATCGACCTGACGGATCGACTTCAAGGTGTGCTGTTCGAGTGCGGCAGAGAGCAGGCCGGCTTCGGCTTGCGAATCGCGCACCACGGCATCGCGCTCGTTGTCGAGACGGGCAATGATAGCGGCCCACAGGGCAATCAGCACCACGCATCCCAGCGCCGGTATCAGCAGCAGGGCCAGCTTGCGTGACGTCTGCGGCGAGCGCTGGCGCCAACTATCCCGGATCGAACGAGAGGCCGGGACAGGTGCGATGTCACGAGCCGAGTCTTGCAGCATGCGATCTACCCCAGATCGAAATGGATTCAGACCAGGCGCTGACCCGCAAAGTACGGATCATGCTCCAAGCGACGTGTGCCGGTAAATTATTGGCGCGGCGACCAGTAATCTGGACGAAAAACCACTCCATATTAATCAATATGGAAATAATAAGAAATAGCCTGGCCTGGCAATTTGGGAAATTCGTCCCTTGGGCTTGGCATCAGCGGTTTTCCGCCGGTCTGGTGATCGGTGTCGGCACCGTGGCCGATGCACGCGGGCACTGCATACAGGCCTGCGTGGCACCCTTGCAGTCTACTGCAGGATTGCGGCCATGAGATGACGGCCGTTGCGGCGTGTTGACGCTACTGCAACGGCTCAATGCGCGGCTCAACGCGCGGCTCAATGCACGGCTGAGCGCGGCGCTAAGGCGGGGACTTCTCGGCCCGCTCAGGCCACTTCGGCGATCAATTCGATTTCGACACAGGCACCGAGCGGAATTTGCGCCACGCCGAAGGCCGAGCGGGCGTGCTTGCCAGCGTCGCCGAACACCGCGACGAATAGTTCGGAGGCGCCATTGGTGACCAGATGCTGCTCGGTGAAGGTCGGCGTCGAGTTGACCAGGCTCATGACCTTGACGATACGTTTGACCTTGTTGAGGTCGCCGGTGTGGGCGTGCAAGGTGGCGATCAGATCGATCGCGATGGCGCGGGCGGCGGCCTTGCCGTCTTCGGTGCTCAGCGTATCGCCCAGCTTGCCGGCCCATACCTGGCCGTTTTTCTTGGCGATATGACCGGACACGAACACGGTATTGCCGGTTTGCGCACTCATCACGTAGGCAGCCGCAGGGGCGGCGCTTTGCGGTAGTTCAATGCCCAGTTCTTTCAGGGTGTCGTAGACGTTGGTCGTGCTCATGGGGAATTCCTCGGTGGATAGGGCTAGCCTGCTCAGTGTAAGGCAGCGCAGCGTGGCCTGCGCATGGGCCGAGCATATCCGACTTCGCGTCGGACCGGCTCGGCTCTGGCGGATGGGTTTACAAGCGGGTAGCGATCAGCTTGCCCAGACGTTCGATGCCAATGGCGATCTTTTCGGCCGGCACCGTGACGAACGACAGGCGCAAGGTCTGCCGTGCATCGCTGGCGGTCGCCGGGGTTGCGTAGAAAGGCGCACCCGGGACAAAAGCGACGTTTTCCTGCAAGGCTGCCGCCAGCAGTTCAGTGCTGTCAATTTTGGCCGGCAGTTGCAGCCAGACAAACATGCCGCCTTCCGGTTGGTTCCAGCTGACACCCGCCGGCATCCATTGCTTGAGCGCGCCCAGCATGGCATCGCACTGCGCGCTGTAGAGCGAGCGGATGGTCGGGATGTGGGTATCCAGGAAACCGTTGCGTACCACTTCATAGACGATCTGCTGGTTCAGGCTGGGCGTGTGCAAATCGGTAGCCTGCTTGGCTTGCACCAGTTTGAAATGCAGCGTCGGCGGCGCGATGATATAGCCGACCCGCAGGCCCGGCGCCAGCACCTTGGAGAAGGAGCCGAGGTAGACGACATGGCGCGGTGCCAGCGACAGCAGCGACGGCAACGCATTGCCGCGGTAGCTGAGCGCGCCGTAGGGGTCATCTTCCACCACCGGGAAGGCGCTGCTCTGGGCGAAGGCGGCGAGCGCTTGACGGCGTTCGAGCGACAGTCGGCGACCGGTCGGATTCTGGAAGTTGGGCTGGGCGTAAAGCAGACGCGCCCCTTCGATCAGATCGGTAGTGAGGGCTGAGGGAATCAAGCCATCGGCATCGGTCGGCAGCGACACGAATTCGGGTTCGTAGAGCGAGAACGATTGCAGCGCGCCAAGATAGGTCGGCGTTTCGACCAGCAGCTTGCTGCCGGTATCCAGCAGCACCTTGCCCAACAGTTCCAGCGCTTGCTGCGAGCCGGTCGTGATCAGCACATGACTCGGGTCGATGGTGACGTCGGCGCTCGAGTGGCGTGCTGCAATCCATTCGCGCAGCGGCATATAGCCTTCGGTGGGGCTGTATTGCAGCGCGCCGGTCGGCGCGTCGCGCAGGATGCGATCGGCGGCGGCGCGGATTTCCGCGACCGGGAAGCTGGCGGGCGAGGGCAGACCGCCGGCGAACGAGATCACTTCCGGACGTTCGGTGATTTTCAGGAGCTCGCGGATGGCCGAGCTGGTCAGCTTGCGTGCGCGTTCAGACAAAGTCCATTGCGGCGTGGGCAGATCGTTTTGATGCATGGTGGTCTCGAGTTGTTCTTGTCTATCAATAAATAGCGGGAAAAGCGTGTTGCGCGAGTTACGACGAGTCAATCTTTTATACGGGGCGAGGCAGCGCGCGACCGGACTTGCGTCCCAGCGCAACGCAGGCGACCACGGCGGCGGCGAAAATCCAGGTGACGGGCTCCACATGCTCACCGAAAAATAGCGCCGAAAATGCCAGCGTGAAGAAGATTTGCAGCAATTGTACCTGTCCGACGCGCGCGATTCCTCCTGCGGCCAGACCGGCGTACCAGACGAAAAACCCGATCAACTGCGAAAATAGCGTGACATAGGCAAAAGCCAGCCAGGTATGGGGCGAGACCGGCTCCTGATGATGCCAAGCCAGCCAGGACACCGGCAGCAGCAGAAATGGCGCCGACAGCACCAGCGCCCAGCAGATCACCTGCCAGCCACCCATCTCGCGGGCGAGCCGGCCGCCCTGCGCATAGCCCAGGGCACCGATCACGACGGCTACCAGCATCAATAGATCACCGCTTTGCAGGGCGCCGCCCCCGCTTCTGAGGGTAAAGCCGACCACGATGGCGCTGCCCAGCAAGGCGCACAGCCAGAAGCGCAATGTCAGCCGCTCATGCGCCAGCCAGGCGGCATAGAGCGCGACACAAAGCGGCAGCAGGCCGACCAACATGGCGCCATGCGAGGCCGGTAGTGTCTTCATCGACCAGGCGGAGAAAACCGGGAAAGCGACGATCACGCCGGCCGCGACCCAGATCAGCGTGCGGCACTGGGCGCGCGTCGGCAGCGGGCTTTTGCGCCACCAGAGCAGGAGTCCCGCCGGCAAAGCCGCCAGCAACGCCCGTCCCAGCCCGTTGAGCAACGGATCCAGCTCACGCACCACAATATGCGTCATCGGTAAGGTGAGGCTGAACATCAGCACCCCGGCCAGCCCCAAGGCCAGGCCGCGCCATTCTGCGTGCGCCTGCGTCTGACCCGCGATCGGAGTCGAGGCCGCGTTGGCGGCGAGGGGAAGGGGCTGGCTGGCGCTCATGGCAATGGTCTCGATCAGGGGAAAGTCGGTGGCGTGGCGCCGGGCGGCTTATTTGAGGACCCGGATACCGTGCGGGGTCTCGAACTCGGCGATCAGGCTGGGTTCGACCAGGGTGGCATCCAGCGCCAACAGGTGGCGCGCGCCCAGCCAATCCAGTTCCTGCTGCAACACCGGCGCGTCGCGGTGAAAACCGCGCAGCGCGCGCAAGGTGGCTTGGGGTTCGGGCAGTCGCTGGCTAGGGTGAAGTGGCGTGTCCCACTGGATCAGGGTCGGCAGCAAGCCGTCGCCGGCCAGACGGCCGTCCTCGGCGACGGTCACCTGCCAATGAAAATCACCGCGCTGCATCGCTAGCACCGGTGCCAGCCGTGAGGGGTATTGGGCGCGCCAGCGGGCCAACTGCTTGGGTCGCTCGACCCGCGCGACCCAGTGCGCCAGAAACGGCCCTTCTGCCAAACGCGCCTGCAGCGCCGGTTGATCCAGTCCAAACCAACGCGGCCGCGCGGGTGCCGGTGCCTGCGGATCGATGGCGATCACTTCGATATATTGATTGCCCCACAGATTCAGCAGACGGTTGTGGGTACCCATGCCGGGATGCTGTCCACCCGCGACCGTGTCGCAACCCAGTGCGTCGGCGACATGCCGGGCCCCCTCGTCGAGCGAGGCGGCCAACACGACCAGGTGGTCCATTTGCAACGGTAGGGCGGCAGTGGTGAAAGATGTCATGTTCTCAAGGTAGCGTGCGGGTCTATCGAGGGATCGCGCCAAGCCGGGATGCAGACTTGCTGGGCGCGCCCGGGCGCGAGTGTGACGGAGTTTACCGGCGCCGGATAGAGGGCCGACGCAGGGCTGTGCGCCGGCGACCGTGCCCGGCGCATGAGGACGCCCGGCACGGATATCAATGTACAGACACGGACCAGAACAGTAACGGTACAATTCACTTAATACTTTTCGGTACAGTTGAGCGCCGCGCCGCGGCTGCGTCACCAGGAGCGCCACCATGAAATTCGTGTCGGATCAAATCCCCACGCCCGTGGAGTCGTCGCAACTGACGCTGGTCGATCAGTTGGTGCAGTGGGGCCGGCGCCGTATCGACGAGCGCGTGTTCCGGCCTGGCATGCGTATGCCGTCTATCCGCAAACTGGCCGAAGACAAGGGCGTGTCACGCTTCACCGTGGTTGAAGCGTACGAGCGGCTGGTGGCGCACGGCTACCTCGATTCGCGACGCGGTTCGGGCTTCTATGTGCGGGATCGTGGCGCGGAACCCGTGCGGCATGCGCGGCCCAACCCGATCGAAAGCACGATTGATGTGGTCTGGTTGCTGCGCAACATGCTGCATACGTCCAGCCCGGAAAAAAGTCCCGGCATCGGCTATCTGCCCAACCGCTGGCTGGACGGCGAAATGCTGGCCAATGCGCTGCGTGCGCTGGGCCGTCAAGCCGGCGCGCAACTGCTGATGTACGGCACCCCGCAAGGCTTTTTTCCGCTGCGCCAACAACTGCAGACGCGTTTGGCCGAACTCGAAATCGGCGCCTCGCCCGAACAGATTCTGATGGTGTCCGGTATCACCCAGGGGCTGGATCTGATCGCCCGCATTTACGTCCAGGCGGGCGATACCGTGCTGGTCGGCGATCCTGCCTGGTATCAGATGTTCGGTCGCTTTGCTTCGCAAGGCGCGCGCGTGGTGGGCGTCCCCTACACGCCGGATGGGTTGGACCTGGAAGCGCTCGAAAGTCTGATCGAAACCTGGAAGCCGCGCATGCTGGTACTGAACTCGGTGCTGCAGAATCCGACTGGCACTTCGCTCAATGCGCGCCAGGCGTTTCGCATTCTGCAACTGGCCGAGCAACACGATTTCATGGTGGTCGAAGACGACATTTATGGCGATCTCTGTCCCCCGGGCTATGCGGCCACGCGCCTGGCCAGTCTGGATCAGTTGAAGCGCGTAATTTATCTGAGCAGCTTTTCCAAGACGCTGGCGGCGAATCTGCGGGTCGGCTTTATCGCCGCGGCGCCCGATGTGATCAAAGCACTGACTGACCAGAAAATGCTGGCCGGGATGACCTCGCCCGAAATCAACGAACGGGTGGTGTTCAAGGTGCTGACCGAAGGACATTACCGGCGCCATGTCGAACGCCTGCGCAGCCGGCTCGATCTGGTGCGCGATAAGACAGCGCGCATGCTGGAGCGGGTCGGATTCCGCCTGTTCAATCTGCCCAACGCCGGCATGTTTCTGTGGGGGGATGCGGGTGTGGACACCTCCGCGATGGTGGCGGCGGCGATGGAGGCGGGGTATTTTCTGGCGCCCGGCGCGCTGTTTTCGCCGCATCAAAGTGTTTCCACCTGGATGCGCTTCAATGTCGCCAATTGCGGCGATCCAGGTCTGCCGGGCTTTCTGGCCGCGCAATTGGATCGCGCCTAGGCAGGATGTCGGGCCGCACATCGGGCACCGTCGAGCATTGGCGCAAAAATTCAAAAACGCTCGATCGCCCTCTTGAAACGACGGTCATCGCCCCCATATCGGTGACATTCGCGCTTAACCCCGTTTTTGCGGCTTACCGCCGCTGTTCATTCCTGTCGACGATATAAAAGAAAAGAGGTCTGTGCCATGGCGCAAGAAACGATGAGCTTTCAGGCTGAAGTCAAACAGCTTCTGCACCTGATGATTCATTCGCTGTACAGCAACAAGGAAATTTTCCTGCGTGAGCTGGTGTCCAACGCATCCGACGCAGCTGACAAGCTGCGTTTCGAGGCGATCGCCAACGGCGCGCTGTACGAGAACGATAGCGAGCTGAAGATCCGCGTCAGCTTCGACCGTGAACAACGCACCATCACCATCAGCGACAACGGTATCGGCATGAGCCGTGACGAGGCGGTGGCCAATCTTGGCACGATCGCGCGTTCCGGTACCCGTGAGTTCTTCCAGAAATTGTCGGGCGACGAGCAGAAGGATGCGGCGCTGATCGGCCAGTTCGGCGTCGGTTTCTACTCGGGTTTTATCGTGGCCGACAAGATGACGGTTGAAACCCGTCGCGCCGGGCTGAGCGCGGGCGAAGGCGTGCGCTGGGAAAGCCACGGCGATGGCGAATTCAGCGTCGAGACGATAGAGCGCGCCCAACGCGGCACATCGATCACCCTGCATTTGCGCGAAGGTGAGGACGAACTGCTGTCGGGCTGGCGACTGAAATCCATCATCCAGAAGTATTCCGACCATATCGCCTTGCCCATCCTGATGCCCAAGGAAGAGTGGGATGCCGAGAAAAGCGCTTATGTGCTGAAGGATGAGGACGAAACCATCAATCAGGCCAGCGCGCTGTGGACTCGTTCCAAGAGCGAGATCACCGACGAGCAGTACACCCAGTTCTACCAGCATCTGACCCACGATCACGAAGCGCCGCTGTCGTGGACCCACAACCGGGTCGAAGGCCGCAGCGAATACACCCAGTTGCTGTACCTGCCGGCCCGCGCGCCCTTCGATATGTGGGACCGCACTCAGCGCGGCGGCCTCAAACTGTACGTGAAACGCGTCTTTATCATGGACGATGCCGAACAGTTGTTGCCGAGCTATCTACGCTTTGTGCGTGGGGTGGTCGATTCCAACGATCTGCCGTTGAACGTATCGCGTGAAATCCTGCAGGAAAGCCGCGACGTCAAGGCGATCCGCGACGGCGTTAGCAAGCGCGCGCTGTCCATGCTGGAAGATCTGGCCGAAAACGCGAAAGACAAGTACACCACGTTCTGGAATGCGTTCGGGCAGGTGCTGAAGGAAGGCATAGGCGAAGACCAAGCCAACCGCGAGCGTGTGCTCAAGCTGCTGCGTTTTGCCAGCACGCACACCGATACGGCCGAGCAGACCGTGGCGTTGGCCGACTATGTCGCGCGCATGAAGGAAGGCCAGACCAAGATCTATTACGTCACGGGCGACAGCTGGGCGGCGGCGCGCAATAGCCCGCACCTTGAAGTGTTCCGCAAGAAAGGCGTCGAAGTCCTGTTGCTGACCGATCGCGTCGACGAATGGGCGCTGTCCTTCCTGACCGAGTTCGACGGCAAGCCGCTCGCCAGCGTGGCCCGTGGCGACCTCGATCTGGGCGCGCTCGACGACCAGGAAAAAAAGGCTCAGGAAGCGGCCGGGGAAACCTTCAAGCCGTTGCTGGACAGCATGAAGGAAGCACTCAAGGATCAGGTCAAGGAAGTGCGCCTGACCTTCCGCCTGACCGATTCGCCGTCCTGCCTGGTGGCGGACGAAGGCGATATGAGCGGCTATTTGCAGCGCATGCTGAAGGCCGCCGGTCAGAAAGCGCCGCAAGCGCGTCCCATCCTCGAGATCAATCCCGAGCATCCGCTCGTCAAGCGCTTGAGCGCCGGGCAAGCCGATCTGGGCGACTGGAGCCACTTGTTGTACGAGCAGGCGCTGTTGGCGGAAGGCGGTACGCTGGAAGATCCGGCCAGCTATGTGAAACGCGCCAACGCCTTGTTGTTGGCGAGTCTGGGTTGAATTTGGTGGCGGACTCGTCCGGTTTAGACGGAAGTATCCCCCAAGCCAAGACCTGACTGCATGACCGAGTGGCAATGAAAGGCCGGCAATCCGCAATATGGATGCCGGCCTTTTTTGTCATTTTCGCGACCACTGGGGCACTGACTGAGCGTGGCGGACGGGTGCCGAATGGATCAAAGTTTCATGTTGCTGGTCTGCCGATTGCAACCGTGGGCAGTATTGTCACGTACCGCGATGGAGGCGAGGCGGTCATCGTCGATGGTGCGGGCTGTGCCTTCGTTATTGCCGACCGCCCAGCCGCAATTCGGTATTCCGGGTGATAACCGGGATATGTATGCGGTTGCCCGCAACCTGCTGGATAACGGCGATCTGACGGAAGTTAGGGAACTTCAAGCATGGAGAATTCGATAATCGGCCCCGATCGCGAATTGATATGGCAGGTGTTGTCAGAATTTTTTGTCGACAACGAAGTTGATGGTGACCACTGGGCCGGGAAGATTTCGCGCTTTCCGCTCGATACGTTGAAGGAAATTTTCTTTAGAGAGGTTGTGCCGGTTTGTGGGCCCAATGTGTTAACGCCTATCCCTCCTGTTTGGACGGCGTTCGATACGGATTGGGTTGTAAGCCAAATAACGAAAAATTTGGCAAAGCGAGAAAGTTCTTTGATATATCGAATGCATTACGATGCTTACGTCATTTACTATCGCATTCGGTGCCGCGATCGCTGGCTTGATGTCGAAAACGCCATTACACGAAACCGTGCAAAGCCGCTCGCGGCGGGGAAGCCCGCACCGTAATACTCACGGTAGTTCCGCCTTGCGCATTGCCCCGGGCATGGATTTTTCCCGGGCGCGGCTCCTTCTAGCGAAACACACCGCGTGACGCAGTAAAATCCCGCTTTATGAAGATTCGATACGACGATCATCGCGCCGATCTGGAGCCTGTCGGCTCGCTCTGGCGCTTGCAGCCGCCCGCGTTAGCGACGGCTGCTCAGCAGGACTGGTTGACGCGCCCAGGTTCGCTGACGCGCCATTTGAGCCGGTTGGGCCGTGTCGAAGTGCGGGTAATGCGTGAACAGGTGGCGCAGCCCTGGCCGGACGAAGCCGCTTGCTTGGGTGTGTCGCCGCGTGCGAGCGTGTGGCTGCGCGAGGTGGTGCTGTATGTGCACGGCGTACCGATGGTGGCGGCCCACAGCATCGCTTCGCTCGCGCATAGCCGTGGCGTATGGCGCGCCATGCGCGCACTCGGCACTCGGCCGCTGGCCGAGTTGCTGTACGCCGATCCGACCGTGCGCCGCTCGGCGTTAAGCAGCCGCCGCTTGAACGCGCGCCACGCGCTGTTTCGCTACGCCACGCAGCACGACGCCAGCGTGGCCCATGCGCTGTATGCGCGCCGCTCGGTATTTGTGCGCGGCGGGGCGCCGTTGATGGTGACCGAGTGCATGTTGCCGGCGCTGTGGGCCCGGGTGGCGCATCAAGCCGATAACGCGAAGGCGATGAGATGATGCAGAAGCGATGCTTTGCGCCGGTGGTGGACAGTCAGACGCGGATTCTGATTTTGGGCAGTCTGCCGGGGGAAGCGTCGCTGGCGCAGAATCAATACTATGCGCACAAACAAAATCAATTCTGGCGGCTGGTTGGTGAGGTGATTGCACGCGATCTGGTCGAGATGGACTATGCGCGACGCCTCGAGACGCTGTTGGAACATCGCATCGGCCTGTGGGATGTGGTGGCAGAAGCGCAGCGTGCAGGTAGCCTGGATAGCCAGATTCGAGATCATGCCAGCAACGATCTTGTCGCGCTGGTTGCGACCTTGCCCCATTTGCAAGCGATCGCCTTCAATGGCGGCATGGCTGCCAAGATAGGCGTCAAGGCAATGGGCGAGACGGCAGGTCGATATCAAATATTGGCTTTGCCGTCCAGCAGTCCCGCCCATGCGTCGATGTCCTATATCGAGAAGCGCCAAGCCTGGTGTGCATTAGGTCGTTTTCTGGAAAGTCAGACCTGAGCGAAGTCCCGTCTGTTAGGCAGCCGGTACATACAGATTGCTTGTTGCGGCTCGTGTGCGTCTCGCGTGCGTCTCGTGCGCGTCTCGTGCGCGGGCCCGAGCGGCAACAATGCTATGCTCTCGTTCGAACTCAAGCTGAGCGCCTGGCGCGCCATACCCGCATGATCAAACTGATACGACGAGCCTCGGCCGAAGCGCGCGCGTTTTTGCGCGGTGAGGGCGACGATGCGGCGGACAGCGCCGATGAGGCGGCGCCGGCGACGCATCCCGCCGCCCCCACCAGAATCCCTATGCAAAACAAAGTCAAAATCAAAACCCGCAAGACCAAGCACTTGAGCGACGACGCACCGGAAATTGAGCCGGTCGGCCGCAAACCGCGTTTTGCGCCGGTCACGTTCTCGGAAGAGGGCGGGGTGCGCTTTCTGCATTTCGGCACCGAATGGGTGCAAGGCGCCATGCGCCTGCGTCATCCGTGGCGGCTGGAACTCGAATATGCGCAGCAGATGATGGCTTGGTTGCTGTTCCTCGATGCGCCAGCGCGAGTGGCGCAGTTGGGGCTGGGCGCGGCTGCGCTGACCAAGTTTTGTTATAAGCACTTGCCGCAGACCCGGGTCGAGGTGGCTGAGCTGAATCCGGCTGTGGTAGTCGCCGCCCACAGCATGTTCGGCTTGCCGCCCGACGATGCGCGCTTGCGCGTGATCGAGTGCGACGCCTGGGACTATGTCAACGATCCCGCCCAGCACCAAGCCTTGGGCGTGCTGCAGGTCGACCTGTACGATGCCACCGCGCGCGGTCCGGTGCTCGATAGCGTGGCATTCTATCGCGCCTGCCGACAGTGCCTGAGCGCGCCGGGGATGATGACGGTCAATCTGTTCGGTGATCATCCCAGCTTCGAAAAAAACCTCAAGCATCTGCAGAGCGCATTCGACGGCCGGGTCATCGCCTTGCCCGAGGTGCACGAAGGCAATCGCATCGTGCTGGCCTTCAACGGGCCGGCGCTGGCCTTCGACGCCCAGCAACTGGCGCGCCGGGCGCAGCAGATCGAGAAGCTGTATGGCCTGCCGGCGCGTGGCTGGCTGACCAAGCTGGCCGAGGTGGCCGGGCGCGACGACTTCTCCATCTGAGCGCCATTCACCAAGAAGCGTGCATTGAGTTGCAGGGGCCCCTGACGCGGCGTAAACCAGGGTTGCCCCCGCTTGACCTGCCGTCCGACGGTCCGATACTCTCTTCGGGTAAAGCTGTCTGGGTTGTGCGGGCACAAGAAATCCTAGCGCTGTATAGCCTCCCGCGGCCCGACAATGACCAATGGCGTGAGGAGACCTCTATGGCGCACAACGCTTCATCCTCGAACAGCAACAAACGTTGGCTCTGGTTGCTGCTTCTTCCGTTTATCGCGATGCTGTGGGTGCCCTGGTATAACCGGATCGATCCGCAGTTGGGCGGTTTTCCGTTCTTCTACTGGTATCAGCTGCTGTGGGTGCTGATCAGCGCGATCATCACTGCCTTGGTCTATTTCAAGACCAAGAACAAGTCGCGCACGGGAGCTCAGTCATGAATCTCGTCGCTACCGTTATTTTTGTGGTGCTGTTCGTCGGCGTCGCCATCCTGGGTTTCGTCGCCGCCCATTGGCGTCGCGCCGATCTGGGTCTGCTCGATGAATGGGGTCTGGGCGGACGCCGGTTCGGCACTGTGGTGACCTGGTTTCTGTTGGGCGGCGATCTCTACACGGCTTACACCTTTGTGGCGATACCGGCACTGGTGTTCGGTGCCGGCGCGGTGGGCTTCTTTGCGCTGCCGTACACCATTCTGATCTACCCGTTTGCCTTTGTCGTGTTCCCCAAGCTGTGGGGCATCGCCAAACGCAACGGCTATGTGACGTCGGCTGACTTTGTCAGCGCCCGCTACGGCAGCCGCATGCTGGCATTGGCCGTGGCGGTGACCGGCATCGTCGCGACCATGCCCTATATCGCACTGCAACTGGTCGGTATCGAAGTGGTGATCGGCGGGCTCGGAATCCAGACCACCGGTTGGGCCGGCGATCTGCCCTTGATCATCGCCTTCGCGATCCTGGCTGCCTACACCTACACCAGCGGCCTGCGCGCGCCGGCGATGATTGCCATCGTCAAGGATGTGCTGATCTACATCACGATCGCCGCTGCCATCGTCGTGATCCCGCCGCAGTTGGGTGGTTTTGGCCATATCTTCGCCTCGGTGCCAAGCGCCAAACTGCTGCTGAAGGCGCCGGACGCGGCCAGCTTGAACGGCTATAGCGCGTATGCCACGCTCGCACTCGGCTCGGCGCTGGCGCTGTTCCTCTATCCGCACTCGGTGACGGCGATCTTGAGCGCCTCGTCCGGCAACTCGATCCGCCGCAATATGGCGATGCTGCCCGCGTACTCGCTGGTGCTGGGCCTGCTCGCGCTGCTCGGCTTTATGGCGCTGGTGGCCGGGGTGGCGACGATGCCGGAGTTTGTCGATCACTTCAAGCAATACGGTGCCAACTTCGCGGTGCCGGCGTTGTTCCTGCATTTCTTCCCATCGTGGTTCGTCGGTATTGCCTTTGCGGCGATCGCGATCGGTGCGCTGGTTCCTGCCGCCATCATGTCGATTGCCGCGGCCAATCTGTACACCCGTAATATCCACAAGGAATTCTTCAATCAACGGGTGGATGCACAGGGCGAAACGCAGATCGCCAAGACCGTGTCGCTGGTGGTCAAGGTCGGTGCGCTGGCGTTTATCCTGTTCCTGCCGCTGACCTATGCGGTACAGCTGCAGTTGTTGGGCGGGATCTGGATCATTCAGACTTTGCCGGCTATCGTGCTGGGTCTGTACACGCGCTTTCTCGATCACCGTGGCTTGTTGCTGGGCTGGGCCGTCGGTATCGTGTCGGGCACCTGGATGGCCGTGACGCTGCAGCTGAAGGGCTCGATCTACGCGATCCACGTTGCTGGCCTGGCGGTGCCGGGCTATGCGGCGATCTGGTCATTGCTGGTGAATCTGGCGGTGGCGATCGTCGTGAGTATCGCGGTGCGCGCGATAGGCATGCAGCACGCGCAGGACAGGACGCGGCCCGAGGATTATCTGGACGTGGCTTGACGTGGTTGCAGTAGTTGCAGTGGTGAAAGATCACCACTGCAGATTGCCACGGTAGTTTGCCGCGGCACCGCCCCGAATACGCAAAAGCCACCGCGCAAGCGGTGGCTTTTTTGTTGAGCGCATCGCAAGGATGGCCCGCGATATTGCGCAAGTCGACGCGACTTGCGCATCGCCCGATACAATTTAGCGCAAAGCGTCGATCAGTTTTTCCAGCTTGATCGCATCGGCCGAGAACTGACGGATGCCTTCTGCCAGCTTCTCGGTCGCCATCGCATCGTCGTTCAACAGATAGCGGAAGGACTTTTCGTCGACGGCGATACGCTCGATCGGGTTGTCGGCAGCGGCGGCAGGGCTGAGCTTGCGCGTGACGGTTTGCGTGCTGTCCTGCAGTTGCTGCAGCAAGTCGGGACTGATGGTCAACAGATCGCAGCCGGCCAGCTCCAGGATCTGACCGACAGAGCGGAAGCTCGCGCCCATCACCTCGGTCGCATAGCCGAACTTCTTGTAGTAGGCATAGATGCTGCGGACCGACAGCACACCCGGATCATGGGCACCGCCGTCGCGTGCTTCATCCCACTGGCTGCCGGCGTTTTTCTTATACCAGTCGTAGATGCGGCCGACAAACGGCGAGATCAATTGCGCACCGGCCTCGGCGCACGCCACAGCCTGCGCCAGCGAGAACAGCAGGGTCATGTTGCAACGAATGCCCTGGCGCTGCAGCAGTTCGGCGGCGCGTATGCCTTCCCAGCTGGAGGCGATCTTGATCAGCACGCGTTCGCGCGGAATGCCGGCGGCGGCATACAGGCGTATCAGTTCTTCGCCCTTGGCCACGGTGGCGGCGGTATCGAATGATAGACGGGCATCCACTTCGGTCGACACACGCCCCGGAATGATCGAAAGGATCTCGGTGCCAAAGGCGATCAGCAGGTGATCGATAATGGCGCCAGCCGGTTTGTCGCGATGTGCGCTGACCACTTTCTCTAGCAGCGGCCGGTAGGCGTCGAGCTGGACCGCTTTGAGTATCAGCGACGGATTGGTGGTCGCGTCGTGCGGCTGGTAGCGCTGCATCAGTTGAAAGTCGCCGGTATCGGCGACCACCGTCGTGTACTGTCGGAGCTGTTCGAGTGCGGTCATGGTCGGTTTTTAGTAGAACAGAGTAGCGAGTGGCGCGGCGGGTAGGGCGTAGTCGGCATGTGCCTCGAGACCGGTCGGCGCGCCGGGTCGGCTTTGCCGCTGCCGCATCGGGTGGATGCGCAAACAGCTTACCGTTGCGGGGACGCCGGGTTGCCGGTCAGAACCACCGCACGCTCTATTGTAGCGCTATCGCGCTCGCACTTTGTGTCGAATCGGACCATGCCGTCGAGTAATGCGCCGCTTAAGCGGTCTCCCCCTGAGACGTCAAGCGCGGCGCCAGTTCAGAATCAGATGCGTCAACAGTCCGGCCACCAGTCCCCAAAATGCCGAGCCTATCGTCAACAGGGTCAGTCCGGAAGCGGTCACCATGAAAGTGATCAGCGCCGGCTCGCGTTGGCGTGCATCGCTCATGGCCTGAGTCAAACCGCTCATGATGGAACCGAGCAACGCCAACGCCGCAACCGATACCACCAGGGCTTTCGGAAAAGCGCCGAACAAGGCCGCAATGGTGGCGCCGAAGATACCGGCGATCAGATAGAAAATGCCACACCACACCGCAGCGGTATAGCGCTTGGCGTGGCTTTCGTGCGCGTGCGGACCGGTGCAGATGGCCGCGGTGATGGCGGCCAGATTGACGCCGTGTGAGCCGAATGGCGCGAGCAGTAGCGAGGCCACGCCCGTGGTCGAGATCAGCGGCGCCGAAGGGGTTTGATAGCCATCACCGCGCAGCACGGCGAGCCCGGGCATATTCTGTGAAGCCATGGCGACGATGAAGAGCGGTAACGCGATGCCTATGGTCGCGGAGATCGAGAAGGCCGGCATGGTGAAGATCGGCTTGGCGAGGGTCACGTGAAACTGGCTGAAGTCGAGCAGACCCAGCAGTTGCGAGCACAGCGTGCCGATCAACAGGGTCGACACAATGGCGTAGCGTGGCGAAAAACGTTTCATCACCAGATAGGTGGCGAACATCACCAGGACCAATGCGCTTTGATGCTCAACAGCCTGGAAGATTTCGATGCCGATGCGAAACAGGATGCCGGCCAGCAGTGCAGCCGCAATGCCAGTCGGAATGCGCCGCATCAATGCGTCGAACCAGCCAGTCAGCCCGACCGCCGTGATCAGCAGCGCGCACACGATAAAGGCACCTATCGCCTGCGCATAAGGCACGGTCGGCAGGCTGGTGATGAGCAAGGCCGCGCCCGGGGTGGACCAGGCGATCACGATAGGCGCGCGAAAACGCAGTGACAGACCGATGGTGGTCAAGGCCATGCCGATAGACAGTGCCCAGATCCAGGAAGAAATCTGCGCGGGGCTCAAGTGCGCGGCCTGACCAGCCTGGAACATCAGAATGATAGAGCTGGTATAGCCGGTCATCATGGCCACGAAGCCCGCCACCACGGCGGCTAGCGAAGTGTCGCGCAACAGTCCGCGCGGGGCTGCGTTGGGTGCATCGGATGCGGGTGTGGCGTGAGCAGGGGAATTCATGGCAGGTAGCGTAGTGCGACGAAGAAGACTAACGTTGAATGGGCGCGCCACACCGCACAGCTTGGCGAGCGCCGAAGGCACAGTGTAATGCACAGGCCCCGCGCGCGACAGCGTGCGCTACGTCATGTCGTGCAGGTGCGCACGGCAAACATTGGGCTAGTGGCTGAGTTCGCGGATGGCGCTTTCCAGACCGGCCAAGGTCAGCGGGTACATGCGGTTGGGCAGCAGATTGCGTATCAGGTCTATCGATTGGCGGTAGGGCCATACGGCTTCGGGCTCGGGGTTCAACCAGGCGTGATGCGGAAACTGATGCGCAAAGCGCTGCAGCCACAGCGCCCCGGGCTCGGGATTGTTGTACTCGACCGAGCCGCCTGGTTGCAGGATTTCATACGGACTCATGGTCGCGTCGCCGACGAAGATCAGCTTATAGTCTGGGGTGTATTTATGCAGCACGTCCCAGGTCGAGAAGCGTTCGGCATGGCGGCGCCGGTTCTGTTTCCACAGGTAGTCGTAGACGCAATTGTGGAAGTAGAAGAATTCGAGGTGCTTGAATTCGGTGCGCGCGGCCGAGAACAGCTCTTCGGTACGCTTGATATGATCATCCATCGAGCCGCCGACATCGAGCAGCATCAATACCTTGACGCGATTGTGGCGCTCCGGCACCAGCTTGATGTCGAGCCAGCCTGCGTTGGCCGCGGTGCTGCGGATGGTGTCGTCGAGATCCAGTTCTTCGGCGGCGCCGTCGCGGGCGAAGCGGCGCAGACGGCGCAGCGCGACCTTGATATTGCGCGTGCCGAGTTCGACCTCGTCGTCGTAATCGCGATAGCTGCGCTGATCCCATACTTTGACCGCGGTACGATTACCGGCCGATTCGCCGCCTATGCGCACCCCTTCCGGGTGATAGCCGCCATTGCCGAAAGCCGAGCTGCCGCCTGTGCCTATCCATTTGTTGCCGCCCTCGTGGCGTCCTTTCTGTTCCTCTAGCAGCGCCTTGAGACGCGCCATCAATTGATCGAGGCCGCCAAGCTTTTCGATCAATGCTTTTTCTTCCGGACTCAACTGGCGCTGCAGATTCTTGCGCAGCCATTCGAGCGGTACCTCGGGGTTCAGGTCTGCCAGGGTGGTGATGCCTTTGAAATAGGCGCCGAAGGCCTGATCGAACTTGTCGAAATGGCGCTCGTCCTTCACCAGCGTCAGGCGCGCCAATTGATAGAAATCGTCGATGGACGGATCGATCAGGCCAGCCTGCAGGCCTTCCAGCAGAACCAGAAACTCCTTGATCGAGACTGGAACGCGGGCATCGCGCAGGGCGAAGAAAAAGGGGATCAGCATGGCCGTGCGTGGCGTTCAGTCGGCTGCGGCGCTGCGCGCGGCCAGTTTGAATTGCAGATTGTTACGCACCGCCGGCCACTCGGCCGCGACGATGGAGAACACCACGGTGTCGCGATAACTGCCGTCCGGCATGATCTGATGATTGCGCAGTATGCCGTCCTGCTTGGCTCCGAGGCGCGCAATGGCGGCGCGCGAAGCCTGGTTCATATAGTGGGTGCGGAATTCGACCGCAATCGCGCCCAATGTTTCGAATGCATGGCCAAGCAAGAGCAGTTTGGTTTCGGTATTGACCGCACTGCGCTGCACGCTTTTGGCATAGAAGGTCGAGCCGATTTCGCAGCGGCGATGCTTGGCGTCGATATTCATGTAACGGGTACAGCCGACGATGGGGCCGGGCTGACCGTCCGCATTCAAGCGACGCACCACGAACGGCATGGCGCTGCCCTGTTCGCGCAAGCCGAGCGCGGTGGCGACATAAGCGTCGGTGTCCTGGGCGCGTGGCACCGTGGTGTACCACAAGCGCCACAGTTCACCATCGGCGGCGACGGCGCGCAGGGCATCGGCGTGCCCGGCTTGCAGCGGTTCCAGGGCGACTTCGCGGCCCTGCAGTTGGACGGGGGTGATCCAATGACTCATCGATTCAGGCTCGTAGTCTGGCGTAGCGGGCTTAGCGGTTATTGCGATTCATGAAAATCAAGCGCTCGAACAGATGCACGTCCTGCTCGTTTTTCAGCAGGGCGCCGTGCAAAGGCGGGATCAGTTGCTTGTGATCGGTGCTGCGCAGCGCTTCAGGCGGAATATCTTCGGCCAGCAGCAGCTTCAGCCAGTCCAGCAGTTCGGAGGTCGACGGCTTCTTTTTCAGACCGGGCGCCTGGCGCAGTTCGAAGAAGCTTTCGAGCGCGGCCTGCAGCAAAGCCGGTTTGATGCCAGGAAAGTGGACGTCGACGATCTTGCGCATGGTGACCGCGTCCGGAAACTGGATATAGTGAAAGAAGCAACGCCGCAAAAACGCGTCCGGCAGTTCCTTTTCGTTGTTCGAGGTGATGATGACGAGCGGCCGATGGCGCGCCTGGATCAACTGGCGCGTCTCATACACATAGAATTCCATCCGGTCGAGTTCGCGCAGCAAATCGTTGGGGAACTCGATGTCGGCCTTGTCGATTTCATCGATCAGCAATACGGTCGGGGTATCGGCTTCAAACGCCTGCCACAGCACACCCTTGACGATGTAGTTGGCAATCTCGCCGACGCGCGGGTCGCCCAGCTGCGAATCACGCAGACGCGAGACTGCGTCGTATTCGTACAAGCCTTGCTGGGCCTTGGTGGTCGATTTGATATGCCATTGCAGCAGCGGCATGCCAAGCGCGGCGGCAACCTGTTCGGCCAGCATGGTTTTGCCGGTGCCGGGTTCGCCCTTGATCAG
>Ga0116226_10000992_pt1 | contig 24727 bp, 25 predicted proteins | sample S1TSphfallax_FD_89692 | JGI IMG/M metagenome (GOLD analysis project Ga0116226, IMG submission 89692) | Host-associated microbial communities from peat moss isolated from Minnesota, USA - S1T2_Fa - Sphagnum fallax MG | ecosystem: Host-associated > Plants > Peat moss > Unclassified | place: USA... | reverse complement strand
CAGAAATCGAGCAATACGGGGCGATCGGACTTCAGCACGTCCTTATCGAAATTGGCGTCGCTGGTATGGACGATACTAGGGTTACTCACTGCGGACAGGCCTCCTTTTGGAGATGGATACGGGTTTGAACGGAATTTACGTTTCAGGAAGAAATGCGCTTTTAGCTCGCGCGAAGTGACGATGCGCGGCCGTTCGGGCACAATACAGCGGCTTTAGCGGTGTTGATTACCTTAAAAGGTTACCGGCGATACGGTTGACGGGAGCGGTAAGACCGACTCCGAATTGGCTGTATTGTTAACCGGTCGCCGATCATTTTGCAAGTTTCTGCGGTTCGCAAAGAGAAAATGTCAGACGCCCATCTCAGTCAGCTTACGTTCGATTCACTCCAAATTCCCGATTCCTTGAAGCGGGGTATTGCCGAACTGGGGTTCACGCGCTGCACGCCCATCCAGGCGCAAACGCTGCCCGAAGCGCTGACCGGGCACGACGTGGCGGGCCAGGCCCAGACGGGCACGGGCAAGACCGCGGCGTTCTTGGTCGCGCTGTTCAACCGGCTGTTGACCGACGAGTCGCCTGAGGGTCGGCCGCAAAACGCCCCGCGCGCGATCGTGATCGCACCGACGCGTGAATTGGCGGTGCAAATCCATTCGGACGCCGAGGGCATCGGCAAGTACACCGGGCTCAAACTCGCCATCGTCTTCGGTGGCGTCGATTACGAAAAGCAGCGACGGGTTCTCGAGGAAGGCGTCGATGTGCTGATCGGCACGCCCGGACGCATCATCGATTATTTCAAGCAGGGCGTGTTCGACCTGCGCCACGTGCAGGTTGCCGTGATGGACGAGGCGGATCGCATGTTCGATCTGGGGTTCATCAAGGACATACGCTTCATTTTGCGGCGTTTGCCCCACCCGACGCTGCGTCTCACCATGCTGTTCTCGGCAACGCTGTCGCACCGCGTGCTCGAACTCGCCTACGAGCACATGAACAACCCGAGCCTGATCCGCATCGAGCCGGACAAGATGACGGTCGACCGCGTCCGCCAGGTCCTGTATTTCCCGGCGACCGAGGAGAAGATTCCGCTGCTCATCGGGCTGCTGCGACGTATCGATGCGGCACGCACGATGGTATTCGTCAACACGCGGCGCATCGCGGAGGTCCTCGAGCGGACGCTCACGGCGAACGGCTTCGTCGCGCAGGCGCTGTCCGGCGACGTGCCGCAAAACAAGCGCTTGAAAATGATGCGCGATTTCCATAGCGGCAACGTTGCGGTCTTGATCGCCACCGATGTCGCCTCGCGCGGCCTGCACATTCCCGACGTCAGCCACGTGTTCAATTTTGACCTGCCGAATGACGCCGAGGATTATGTCCATCGCATCGGCCGTACGGCACGCGCGGGCGCCGAGGGCGACGCCCTCAGCTTCGGCTGCGAGGAATACGCGATCTCGCTGCCGGACATCGAACGTTACATCGGCCATCAGATCCCGCGTGCCGCCATCGCGCCGGAAGACTTGGCTGCCGTTATCGCGCCGCCGCCGGCGGAATGGCGCGAGCGAGCGCCGCGTCATCCGGTGCGCGGCGGCGGACGCCCCGGCGGCGGACGCAGCAGCGGCGGTCGCCCCCCCGGCGGCGGCGGTCGCTCCGGGGCGCCAAGACCACCGCAACGCCCTGTCAGCCGCGGTCCCGCGCCGCCGCCGGCGCGGCCTGCCGCCGCAGCGAACGCTGCGCCCGGTGCTGGACCGTCCGGCGCTTCTGCGCCTGTTGGCGGCGAAGCGGCTTCCGGAGAGCCCCCGCGTCGACGGCGACGGCGCCGGGGCGGGGGCGGTCGCGGTCCCAACGGCGGCACCCCGAATCCTGGAACCGGCGGCCCGGCGACCCAGGAGCCGTCGGGCTAGAGCAATTCGGCGACGCCGTCGACCGCGGGGAATTCCGTGACCGCCTGCGGCGGCCGACCGGAGTCCGGCTGACGCACAGCCCTTAGCCACTTGATCCCGTAGCGGCGCGCCGACTCGAGCACCGCGATGCTGTCATCGACGAACAGGGTTCGCGCCGGATCGAACGGCTCGCGGGCGCGAAACCGTTCCCAAAAACGCGGATCCTCTTTCGGCACCGAAAACGAATGCGACGAGTGGCTCGCGTCGAAATGCTCCGCCAGCGGCACATGGCTGGTCTTGATCGCGAGCGTCTGCGGATGGGAGTTCGTGACGAGCACGCGACGCTTGCCGCTGCGCGCGAGCCGGCGCAGGAACTGCTCGGCGCCGGGCAGGAACCGCACTTCGTGGCGAACCTCGCGCTTGAGTGCGGCGATGTCGAGTTGCAATTCACGCGACCAATAGTCGAGGCAGTACCAATTCATCGTGCCCGTGACGGCCCGAAACTTCGGTTCCAGCGCATCCCATGCCTCGGCCGGATCGAGACCCCGAAGGCGGCCATAATGCGCAGGAACGTGCTGCCGCCAGAACCAGTTGTCGAAACGCAAATCGAGCAGCGTGCCATCCATGTCGAGCAGCACGGTATCGATGGCCGACCAGTCGACCGCGGCGTGATTGTCCATCCCCCGGTATCATAGCATTCATGCAAGACCTCGAGACCCTGGCGGATGCCCTGCTCCCGCTGACCGCTCGCGCCGGCGCGGCCATCATGCGTGTTTACGAGGATGATTTCGCCGTTCAACGCAAGAGCGACGATTCGCCGCTGACGCTCGCCGATCTCGAGTCGCAGCGCGTGATCCAGGAGGGCCTAGCGTCTTTGACTCCGGGAGTTCCCGTGTTATCCGAAGAGTCGGCGCAGGCGCCCTGGGACGAGCGGCGCTCCTGGCGCGAATTGTGGGTCGTCGATCCGCTCGACGGCACGCGGGAATTCGTCAAGCGGAACGGCGAGTTCACGATCAATATCGCGCTGGTCGTCGACCACGAGCCCGTGCTCGGCGTGATCAGCGCACCGGCGATCGGCATCGTGTACTGGGGCGCCGTCGGCGTCGGGGCGTTCCGCCGCCGGCCGGGCGAACCGCAGACGCGGATCGGCATCTCGAAATCGGCGCAACCCCTGCGGGTCGTCGGCAGCCGCTCCCATGGCAGCCGCGAAACCGAGGAGTATCTGGCGCGTCTGGGCACTCACGTGCAGACCGGCGTGGGCAGTTCGCTGAAGTTTTGCCTGATCGCCGAGGGCAGCGCGGATCTGTATCCCCGCTTCGGACCGACTTCGGAATGGGATACGGCGGCCGGGCAGGCGGTGCTGGAATCGGCGGGCGGACACGTGACGAGGCTCGATGGCCGGCGTTTGACCTACAATCGCCGTGAGACTCTGATCAACGGCAATTTTCTCGCCTTTGGCCACGCGAGCGTCCTACCGCCGTAGACGCCAGTGTGGCGCCAGCGTGTGGCGCTCAGGCGTTCCCGACAGGCTCGCAGAGTTGCAGGGTCGCATCGAGCAGGGTCGGGATGTCGAACACGACCTCATCCGCCGCCACGGTCAAACGAGCAACGCCCGCCGCTGCAATCAGCGCCGCGGGAACATGGATCTGATCGCGACGCCGCGGCGTGGTCCAGGTGCTGACGCGCGCGTCGCCGAAAGCGCGATTCAACGCCGTCCAGCGCAGCTGGGCGGCCCGCGCGACCGGCGTGTCTCCGCCCCACTGCCGGCGGGCTACGCGCGAGGAGTTGTCAGAATCCGCGCCGAGCAGAGGGCTGGTCATCAAGGCATGGACGTACTGGACCATCTCCTCCGGATCGACCCGGACCGCCAAATTCGATTTGCTTTCGGTGCTCATGGGCTCAGTATGGGGCGTCTTGCGAGAAAAACCAGACCGAAAAGCCGCCCTCGCGCCTGCCGCCCCCCTGCGTCGCCACCCATTTGCGATGCGGTAGCGGTAAGCTTCGCGCCATGAATGACGATCTCTTCTGGCTGATCGTGGTCGCGGGCCTGCTCGCGGCATTTTACAAGCTATGGCAATGGGCGATGGATGCCCGGGAGACGGCCAATCGGATCGCCCGGGAAACCTGCTCCCGCGCCGTGGTCCAGCTATTGGATGAAACAGTGGCCTTCGCCGGCTTTCGGCTGCGCCGCGACCCGGAAGGACGGCGCCAACTGCTGCGGACCTACACGTTCGATTACACCGGGGACGGCGTCGCCCGGGCGCAAGGATTCATCGTCCTGTCGCGCGGGCGACTCGAGGCGGTCGGTCTCGCCGGCGGCGCCTCGTGAACGGCGAGCCCAGCATCGACCTGCACACGCATTCCAATTGTTCGGATGGCTCGCTCACACCGACCGAACTGGTCTCGCGTGCCGCCGCCGCCGGCATCGACGTCCTCGCGCTGACCGATCACGACACGATCGCTGGCCTCGCGGACGCCGCCCTGCGTGCGCAGGAACTGGGCCTGCATCTGGTCGCGGGTGTGGAGATCTCCGCCGGCTGGCGCTCGCAGGCGATACACGTATTGGGCCTGTGGATCGATCCGGCCAACCCGGCGCTGCAACGCGCGCTGGCGGGACAAGCTGAGCTGCGCACCGTGCGCATGCAGCGCATCTGTGCCCGGCTCTCGGCCGTGGGACTGCCCGGCGAGCGTCTGCTCGCCGCGGTCGAGGCGAATCCGGGACTGCCGACGCGTTCGCACCTCGCCGCGGCGCTGGTCGCGGAGGGCATCGTGAGCCGCAGCGACGAGGCTTTTCGCAAATACCTGCGCCGCGGGCGGGCGGCGCACATCGCGGCGGAGTGGCCCGCGCTCGCCACCGTGGTTGGCTGGATACGCGAAGCGGGCGGGATCGCCACGTTGGCGCATCCCGCCCGCTATCCCCTCTCCGCGGCCGCGCGCCGGCAGTTGCTCGCAGAATTCGCGGCAGCGGGCGGCACGGCGATCGAGGTCATCACCGGCGCCAATGCCGCGCACTCCATCGAGGCGTGCACACAGTGGGCGATCAAGGCGGGTTTCAGCGCGAGCGTGGGTTCGGACTTCCATCACCCGCAACATGCTTGGAATCCCTTGGGCCGCTTGGCTAAGCTACCGTCCGGGCTCACGCCGGTCTGGCGCAGCCATGGCATCTAGATCCAGAAAAGCAGCGACTCCATGAGCGACGAAGAGAGTAACGTCAATACCGATCTGTTCAAGAACATCGAGCGCTTGCGCCAGCTGCGCATCGAGCATCGCGACCTCGACGACATCATTTCGCGCCTCACGCTCGACTTCAAGGTGGACGAACTGCAGATGAAGCGCCTGAAGAAGCGCAAGCTGATGCTCAAGGACCAAATCACGCGACTCGAAAGCCAGCTGATTCCGGATCTGAACGCCTGATGGATGTCTGGACGCGGATCGAACGGTGGTCATCGGCCCTGTTCACGCGCGACGTTCTGGCCGACCTGTTGATCGTAGCGCTCTGTCTGCTCGCGGGATGGCTGCTTGCCGGCGCCCTGCGTCGCCGCCCGCTGCCGGCGCCGGCCGATCTGAACGGTCGCCAATTCGCCGCGCACGGCGCCCTCGTGATCGCGCCGGTGCTCTTGTCGACCCTCCTCGTGTTGCTGGCTCGCAGCCTCCTGCAGACCGTGCCCTGGGACGTCGAGCTGCTCGACGTCGCGCTGCGGCTGATGATCTATTACGCGCTCGTGCGCCTTGCGGTGTTTGCTTTCGCCGCGACGCTCAGCGACAAATCCTGGGTCCAGCGTTGGGAGACCCGCGCGACGCTCGTGCTCTGGTTCGCATTGGCCGCCCATCACCTGGGCTGGCTGGATCCCATCATCGCAACGCTGGAATCCGTCGGGGTCGCCGCCGGGGAACGGCGCATCACCCTCTGGTCGGTGCTGAAGCTGTTCTTCATCCTGACCGCGTTCGTGCTCGCCGCGGCGTGGATCAGCCGCTGGATCGAGCATCGCCTGAAAAAATTCTCGACGCTCGCGCCGTCGACGCGGATCGGCGTGGCAAAGTTCGCAAATGCGTTCCTGATCGGCCTGAGTGTGCTGCTGGGCCTCGACGCCGCGGGTGTCGATCTGACCGCGCTGACGGTTCTGACGGGCGCGATCGGCCTTGGCCTGGGATTCGGCCTGCAGTCGATTGCCGCCAACTTCGTCAGCGGCTTCGTGCTGCTGATGGATAGATCGATCAAGCCCGGCGACGTGATCAGTTTCTCCGGCCAGAGCGGCACGAGCACCGAGAACTTCGGCTGGGTTTACGAATTGCGGGGTCGATACGTCGTCGTGCGCGACCGCGACGGGATCGAGACCCTCGTGCCGAACCAGCAGCTCATATCCAACCCGGTGATCAATTGGAGCTACACCGATCCCCGCATTCGCCTGAAACTCCCGGTGCGCATAAGCTACCGCGACGATCCGGAGCTGGCGCTGAAACTCCTGGTGCAAGCATGCGAGGGACAGTCGCGCGTGCTGCGCGACCCGACGCCGGCCTCGCGGCTCATGCATTTCGGCGACAGCGGCATCGAACTCGAGCTGCGCTTCTGGATTTCCGACCCGCAGGAAGGCGTCAACAACGTGCGCTCGGAGGTGAACCGGACGATCTGGCGCTTGTTCAAGCAGCACCGGCTGACGATGCCGATGGCGCAGCGCGAAGTGCACCTGCATTCCGCGCCGCCCGCTGCACCTGGACTTTCGGACTGATCGGGCCGTCGTGCCGCTGAATCTCACCGACGGCTTCGTGGTCCCCGAGGAAGACCTCGAATGGAAATTCGTGCGCGCCTCGGGTCCCGGCGGCCAGAACGTCAACAAGGTGTCGAGCGCCGTCCAGCTGCGCTTCCTCCTGGCGCAGAACACGACACTGCCGGCGCCGGTCAAAAACCGCCTGCGCCGGCTCGCGGGACAGCGGCTCAACGAGGACGGCAGCATCCTGATCATCGCCCGCAACGAGCGCAGTCAGGACCAAAACCGCCGCGAAGCCCTGGATCGCCTCGAGGCGCTGATCGCGGCGGCTCTCGTTGCCCCGAAGATCCGCAAGAAGACCCGGCCGACGCGCGCCTCGCAGGAGAGGCGCATCGAGACGAAGAAGCAGCGCAGCGACACCAAGCGCGGCCGCCGCGGCTCCTGGGACTAAAAGCTCCTACCCCAGGGTCACCTGCAGGATGCTGTTGCGAATCTGTTCCGACAGAACCAGTTGCGCATCCGCGCCCACGCCGAGCATCGGATCCCCGTAGATCAGTTTCTCGTCCGGCGCGATTTGCACGACGCCGCGCCGACGCAGCAGTTCGATGAAATTGCGAAACAGACTCTTGTCGAAGAACTCGGGAGAGTTGAGCCCGTACAGGAGCGACATGCGCTGCGCCATGAGGTGGCAGCGCTCCTCGAGCGCCTGCGGCCCGATCGTGCCGCTGCCGGCCTGCAGCAACAGCGCGATGACGAGGTAGTAACGTTCTATCGTCTGGATGGTCGCCGCGGCGAGCAGCGACAACCGCAGAGATTCGAGCTGAGTCGCGGCCGGACGGCGCCATTCGCTGCGATCCGCATTCGAAGTGAGCAGCCGCAGGCGCTCGAACGTATCGAGCAAACTGTCGACGACGCCGGGCATGTCGGCTTCGCTCCAGCGCAAATGCAGCTCCGCGCGGATGTAGGGATAGACGCGCCACACGAGCCGATGAATGTCGACCGTCCGCATGCATGCATTGCTCGTGAAACAGCAGGCGAGCAGCGACGGTAGCGCGAACAGGTGCAGGATATTGTTGCGGTAATAGGTCGTGAGCACGGCATTTTCGGCCGTCATGCGCAGTATGTCCCCGAGCGGGTGGCTCTGTCGTTCGAGCAGACCCATGCCCTCCACGTAGCGAATCAGCGCCTCTCCGCTCGACGCCGGTCGCGTTACCAGGGGCGAATACGGGGCTTCGCGCAGCAAATCCAGATATAGGTCCATCTGCGCGGCGAGATCGGTTTCCGGAATCGCCTGATTGGGGGTGGCAAGGACCGCCATCGCGACCAGGTTGACCGGGTTGACCGCCGCCGCCGCGTTGATGCCGGTGATGATGTCGCCTGCCAGCTCGTCGATCGCGGGCTTGATCCAGGACGCGCTCGCCTCCTCCTCGCCTCCTCGTTCGCGACGCCAGTCGGCCGCGTGTCGCATGAGCCACGCATCGAGCGGGATGGGCTCGCCGAAATTGACGTGCACCTTGCCGAACCGACGGCGCAGCGCGGGCAGCGTGCCCAGCAGTCCGAAGATGCTCTCCTTTTTCTTCGGCCTGCCCGAGAGTTCTCCGATGTACGTGCGTGCCTCGACGATCCGTTCGTATCCGAAGTAGACGGGCATGAACACCACCGCGCGCGTCGGATCGCGCAGATAGCTGCGCACGGTCATGGACAACATTCCGGTCCGCGGCTCGAGGAGGCGCCCCGTCCGGCTGCGGCCTCCCTCGATGAAATATTCGAGACTGTGGCCGCGCGCCATCATCACGCTCAGATAGCGGTTGAAGACCGCCGCGTACAAGGCGTTGCCCTTGAACGAGCGGCGCAGGAAGAACGCCCCACCTTTGCGCAGAAAGCGCCCGATCACCGGCATGTTCAAATTCACGCCCGCGGCGACGTGCGGAATCGCGAAGCCTTTGTGATAGATCACGTAGGACAGGAGAAGATAGTCCATGTGGCTGCGGTGACAGGGCACGTAGATGATTTCCGCACCGTCGCCGACGCCGCGCAAACGATCGACGTTTTCGACTTCCACGCCGTCATAGAGCTGATTCCACAGACGCCCCAGGGCGAGCGACATGAAGGTCACGAAGGTCTGCGAGTAGTTCGCGGCGATCTCGTCCGCGTAGCGCTTCGCCGTGAGCAGCGCGGTCCGCCGGCTCTGTTTCTCGCCGTGCATCTCGAGCCGCACCGCACGGCGCACGGCGTGCGTCTTCAGGACCTGCACGACGATCGTGCGTCGATGCGAGAGGTCCGGACCAATCGTCGAGATGCGCTGCGCGGAGAGCATGGCGCGCAGCTGGCGGGCGACGCGACGCACGTCGCGCGCCGCCGCGACCCCGGAACCCCGGGGCTCGTGCAGGGCATCGCGCAGACGCAGCGGCTCGCCGAAGGACAACAGCGTGTTGCGGCCGTTCACGACCACGGTCAGAAAGCGTCGGAAGCGTCCGACGAAGACCCAATTGTCCGTGAACAGCAGGCGCCACCAGCTCGCCTCTTTGTGAGCGGCCCGGCCCCAGAACACGATCACGGGCACGAGATCGACATCGAAGTCCGGATCGGCGAGCGCGGCGGCGACGAGCTCGGCGAGGTCGGCGGGAGGACGACGATCGGTCCGCAGGCCGAACAGGCCGATACGCCGCTCCAGGGCGAAATACGCACGCTCCGAGCGCTTCCCGGCAACCAGCAGTCGCCGCGCGGGGCGCGGCATGCGCAGGCGGCCGCAGGCATCGCCGAGCACGGCGAGATCCGCCTCAGCCTCGCTCTCGAGGACGTAGCACACGGGGCGCGACCGCGCTGCGACGCGTTCGGCGGCATCGTCCGGCTTGATCGCCACCTTGACCCAGGCCCCGAGCAGCTTGCGGACGACCCACTGACGTGCGTGATCGAAACCGACGAAACTCGACATGGTGACCAAAACCGTGATGCTGCGCAGGTGGGTCGAAGCCGCCAGTGTACAATCCGTTGCCACTAGTCGTCATCCGGAGTTCGCGCATGATTCGCATCGTCCCGCCGTGGCTACTTACGGCGTTGCTCCTCGCGTCGCTGCTCCCCGGGAGCCAGACCGAAGCCGCTGCTCCGCCGATCGACGCCGGCTCGGTCAACATCGAGACCGCGGCGGACCTGTATGCGGCCGCGGCGGTGCGCGATCAGGTCAGTGCGTCGCTGGACACGATGCCGGCAAAGATCCGGCAGATGTTCGCCGGCGATTCCGGCGCGGGTCTGACCGCTCCACAACTCGATGCCGTCAGCGCGGCGGCGAAACGCGGCTTTCGCATCGTCGTGTTCGAGCCGCCGGCCTTGGGCGCATTCGCCGGCAAACTGGATCCGGAGACCGTGAAGAAATCTCTCGCCTTTCTCTCCAGCGACGTAGGGCAGCGCATGGTCGCAGCCGACGTCGCCCTGGCGCGCCTCGATGAGAAGGACGTCGACAAGGTCATGAGCGGCGAAATCAAGTTCTCCTCGACGCCCGAACGGGACGCGCTGACGAGGAAACTGGAGGCGGAAACGGCAGCCACGGATTCGGCGGTCGAGGTGTACCTGCGCATCGGGCGCGCACTCGCCGTCGGAACGGCGATCGGCTCGGGGATGGATCCGATCGCCGCCGGCGAGCGGGCGAGCAAGGCGGCAACGAGCGCCGAGGTCAAAGAGTTGCGCAATAATCTGCAGGCGCCGCTGCTGCGCTACCTCGGCTACGGGTATCGCGACCTGTCGAACGCGGATCTCGAGCGATTGTCGCAGTTCCTGGGATCGCCCGCCGGCAAACGCTACATCGCGGCCTACAATGCTGCGATGAGCGCCGGCTTCGACGCGATGAGCGAGCGATGCGGCGAACAAATCGGCGAGAGCTGGCGGGAGCTGGCGAATGCCCGGCTGCCGCCGCCGGCCGATACGCCGCGCTAGGAGACCTAACCGAGGGATTCGAGGAAGCGGCGAAACAAGGCCGAGATATCTTCGATGCGATCTTGCAGGCGATGATCCGAGTCCAGCACGGTGAGGGTCGCGCGTTGTTCACGCGCCCACCGGACGCTGTTCTCCACCGGCACGATGTCGTCATTCCAGCCGTGCACCAGGGCCGCGGGACAGCGGACGTCGCGCGGCGTATGAGCCTCGAATCCCGGCATGTAGAAAGCGGGCGCGAGCAGAAACAAGCCCCGCACCGGCAGCGAAGAAGAGGCCGCGGCCGACACATGCCCGCCCATGCTCGAACCGATCAATACCAAGGGGCCGGGCAACTGCGCGCCCTGGACGAGCAATTTCTCGACGCGCTCGCGTGGATCGTCGATGCCCTGGTAATCGATGGATTCGACCGCGACACCGAGGGAGCGGGCCACGGCAGCGAGCGCGACGATCTTCGCGCCCCACGGACCGCTCTCCTTGCCGTGGGAAAAAACACAGGTCTGGAAGGATCGCGACATGGAATCCTAGGGCGCGTGCGGTGCTTGCGGCGCGAGATCGCCGGCGAGGCGCTCGAGCAAACCCGTATCGATCGGACTGCAGTGTTGCCGCGTCAGGCGGTTGAGCGTCACCGTCGCGATCTTGGTGCCCGCCGGATCCTGGCTGAGCCGATAGACTTGGAACTCGCCGGGTCGCTCAGCGGCGAGCCCGATCAGCAACTGGATGCCCGGCGACCCGCGCTCGGTGCCTGAGTTGAGGCGCCAGTCACAGAGCACGAAATAGGAGTCCTCCCGCGCGCGCGCACCGAAGCAAGCTTCGTCGTGCAGACGGCCGAGGAAACTTCGAACCGCGGACTCGATCTCGGCCAGGGCGGCCGCGGCCGGCGTCACCTTGGCCGCCCAACGCGTGCCCGCGCCGACGCTCGCGAGCACGGAGAGCACGAAGCGGCGGGTCGAAAGATACTTGCCGTGGGCCATACTCGAGCCGTTCGGCGTCAAGGTTCGCGCCGGCAGTGGGTTGCGCATCGCAGACCGCACGGCATGCAGGGTGTTGACGCCGAGAGCCGCGAGTTTGATGCGCCGATCCTCGGGCACGAGGCAGCCCGGGCGGTGCCCAGGGCGCAGCACCGGCTCTTCGGGGTCGCCCCGGGCCCACGCGGGTGCCGGTGCATCCACCCGCGCGAGCATGCCCGCGACCGCGCCGGATGGGGCAAAGGTTTCGAAACGCCCCCGTAATTTGTCATGCGCCAAGATGCGCGGGAAATACATGCAGGCATCCTCACTGGTGAAGCCCCAGGAGCGGGCCCCGGCGAGCGCGTCATCTGCGGTATGCCATTCCCGCGGCGGATCGACGAGGAGGATTGCCTGCCTTCCACGACAATAACGCGCCGCGACGAGCAAGGTGGTGAAGCCCAGGTCCTGCTCGCGCGAAATCGGCGGTATGGTCAGGAAACTGAAATGCTCGGCCGAATCGAGGGCAAACACGCCCGTTCCCTCGCTCGCCGAACCGATCAGATCGTAATCGGTCAGTTGCGCACCATCGTCACCGTCGCAGCTCGAGTACACATAGCCGGTCGCGAAGCCGGTCCCGGGATCGACGGTGCGGTCGGGGCGCTGAGACGGCGCGGCTCCGTGCACGCGGACCAGCCGGGACTCTGCGAGCACGGCGCCGATGTATCGCGGCTCGGCGACGCGCACCGAGAGCGCGCGATAAGACTCTTGGTCCTCGATTCGCGGGTTGCCCTGCGAATGCACGCGTTGCAGGGTCAAATTGAACTCCGCGGTATCGTCGAGATTGTCGTAGTCGACGGCCGCGCGCAGGAATTCGCGCGTGCCGGGGCGCAAGGCTTGCAGGGTCAGGCGCTCGGCACCGGCGATCAGGGTGAGAGTCGCGGCCCGAGCGCCGTTGACGACGCGCACGACGAGCGCTTCGCGGCCGCCGTTGTCGAAGAACTGCTCGACCGCGTAACCCAGGAGACTCGGCTGCCACAGGCCGCCGAACACTTGTTGGAACTCGGCAAAATTGCGGACGAGGGTTGGGGCGTTTGGCGGACCGCGCAGGGTGCGCCCGACGAAGGCCGTGCGGGCCGAACTTGAACGTGCGAATGATGCCTTCCCGCCCTGTTCTTCGTGGACCTGGATCTCCAGGTTGCTCGGCATCGCCAATAGCTTCCCCTCGACGTCTTGCCGCGAATTTAACACAACGGCAACGGGCTGCCACCTAGCGGCAAGATGGCCCTGAACCTTCAATGCGCGAACAGCAGGACGTCGCGCCGTTTGAACACCGCGACCAATACGATGCCGGCGAGGAAGCCGCCGATATGGGCGCGGAACGCCACGCCGGCGCCGCCTCCCTGCACGGCGAAATCACTGATCAACTGCGCGGCGATCCACAGCAGCAGCAGCAGCATCGCGGGGATGCGCAGGGTCGTGAAGAAAAACGGCAGCACGACGAGCGTCAACACCTTGGCCCGCGGAAAGAGCATCAGATAGGCCCCGAGAACGCCGGAGATCGCGCCGCTCGCACCGATGATGGGGTAGGCAGAATGGGTGTTCTGCAGGGATTGGGCGAACAAAGCGAAGGCGCCGCAGCAGACGTAGAAGCAGAGAAAGCGCAGATGTCCCATGCTGTTCTCCACCTTGTTGCCATAGACCCAGAGGAATAACAGGTTGCCGAGCAGATGCGTCCATCCGCCATGGAGGAACATCGACGTGAGGACCGCCCCGTAGGGCGGAAGCCAGCGCAAATCGACGGGCAGCCGCGCCTGGCCGCTCAGGACCGCGGGAATCGCCCCGAGGGCGGCGATCGCGCGACGGCTCGCCGGCGGATCCAGCGATTGCTGCCAGGCAAAGACGAGGCTGCAGGCTGCAATCAGAGCGATCGTGACCAGCGGGCGAAGCGCGGCCGGCGAATCGTCCTTGAGTGGAATCACCGCTTGGAGCCTGTCCAAACGACAGGCTCCTTGCCGCGCTCCGCCGACCCCGGGCCTTCCTCGCAGCGCCGACGCCGCTCGGCCTCGGCCTGCTCGGCCTCGGCCTTCTTGCGCGCGATTTCTTCGAGCATGACCTTGAGCCACTCTGTCGTCATCGTGAAAGTTCCATCCTGATGTCGGTTAGGGTTTTACGAACGCCTCGATGGTGCGGGCGACTCGCGGATCATAACCGCTGCGGGCAAGCGGGAACGTGCGGCGCGCGAACGCCGCTCCCGTCGGCGTCTTGACGAGATCGCGGTACAGCGGCACCACGAGGTCGGCCCGGCCGTTCGCACGCAGATATTGATCGAGGAGCGGAAAGGCGGCCCGGTAATCGTTGCGAATTACCAGGGCCAGCCAGCTCTTCGTCACCAGCGCATTTTTCGAACTGCTGAGATCGAAGGCCTTGTCCAACTCGGCGAGTTGCGCCGGGGTCAGCGGGGTCGACAAACCATCGAGGAAATAAACCCAGACGCGCGGGATCCAAGCGTGCGTGTCGAGCTTCTTCGCGCCGATGTGACCCGCGCTCCACTCGGCGCGCGCAGCGTCGACGGCGGTCAGAGCGCCCGTCGTCGGCGTCACGGCATCGCTCGGCAATCCGGGCGCGCGCAGCCACTCGTCGACCTGCGCCGCCGTCACGGTACCGGGATAACGCTGGAGCAAATTGCTGTCCAGATGGGCGAGGAACTGCTCGGTCGAAATGGTCTCCCAGGCGAAATGATCGAAGTAGCCCCGGAGGAATTCATCGAAGTGGTCCCGCCCGAAGTTGGTCTCCAGCCAGAACAGGAAGGCGGCCCCCTTCGCCGCCGTGATGTCGGCGCAGCCCGCGTCGAGGTCGCGAGCCTGATCGTCGTTGGTGAGAATCTGATCGTCGACGTCGCAAGTCGCAAGCCGGGCTTGCAGCGCCGAGAAGTCCAACACCGCCTCGATCGCGGCCCGCTGCGCCCCCCAGGCTTCGGCGGAAATGCGTTGTCCGAGATAGCGGGAGAACGCCTCGCTGAGCCAACGATCGCGCCAGGCGACGGGACTGACCAGCCCTCCTGCCCAGGTTCGGCCGACGCCGTCTGCGGCCGGTGCGACGGAAGTCCCGTCGTCGGCGAGCAGCGTCGGAGAGGCAAAGAGAAGTCGCGGAAGTCCGGCGGCGGCGATGGGAAACTCGGCCGGCAGCACGACCTCATCGAAACGCTGCCATTGATAACTGCCGAGTATCTTCTCGGCCGACGCGATCAGCGCCTCGGTAGAGCCGAAATCCTTGGCGGCGGCCTTGAGCAACGACTTGTCGGCGTAGACGCCCGTGCGCGGGCCCGTCGGCCGGTATTCGAAGTGTCCGACCGCCAGCGCGAGCGTATACGAGGGGACCTCCTGGGACATCAGGAAGGGATAGGTGCCGTTGTGCCTGGCCTTCGGATCGTTGGCGGCGCCCATGACCGCGAACGAGTCGTCGACGGTCCTCACGAGAACTTTGTACGCCATGCGAACCTGCGGCGTGTCCTGGAGCGGAATCCAGCTGCGTGCGCCGATGCCGCCGGGACTCGTGTACAAAAACGGATGACCTTTGGCCTTGGGCCCCTGCGGCACGATCCAGTGCAGCGCCGTCGACTTCGGGGTGGTCTCGTATTCGATCTTGACGGCCACGGTCGGTTCTTTCGAAGCAGAGACCTCGATGAACAGGGGACTGCCGCGCGTCGGATCCGCCTTGCCGACACGAAACGGTACGGTGTTCCAGATCGGCGCCATCTTCTCGGTCGCGCCGTAAAAATTTTCCGACAACTGGCTCACGGTCAGCACGTTGAGTCCCTGGGTGTCGAGCACGATCTCCGTCGACTTGGGATCGATGCGCTTCATCTCGACCACGGCCTCGCCGTCCAATTCCTGGTTATGGAAATCCACGTCCAACACCACTTCGAGTCGGGTCGTACGGAATTCATCCACGTTCGCGTAGGACTGGGCATCGGAATCAGCGCTGCCGAGCGTGATGGCACCGGCACCCGAACCCAAACCTGCGCCGGAAAGTACCGCAGCCGCGGCCCAGACCACGCGCGCGGACGGACCCGGGTTCATTGTGCTCGAGGACTGATGGTGCTCGCGTGGGCAGGCGAGGCGTTCGGCTGCGGCGGATTGCGCCCGTCGAGCAATTCGCGGAACGTTTTCTCGTCGATGAGCAGACCCGACGATCCGTTCCAGTTGGAGCCGGTCGGGATCGTATTCTCGACCAGTCGCGCTCCGGCGAGCGCCGCCCCCAAGCCGGGTGCACCGTTCGAGACGGCAACCGGCACCCCCGGCGGCTTGCGCACGATTTCCGCCACGCGCGGCCAGTCGATCTCTTTGTCGTGCGCGGCGATCCGCTTGCCCAGGTGCGACTTGATCAGCCGGTCCAACAAAGCTTTGCGGTCGCCCGCGGCGTCGCGCTTGTCGTCCTCGAGCACGGCATAGGCCTGCAGGTAGAGGGTACCGTCGCGCCACCCGAACAGGTACGGCTGATTGACCACCGTGACCTTGGTTCCGATCGGAATCAAATCGAAGAACACCGCAATGTCCTCGGGATACAGCCGCATGCAGCCGTGACTCGAGCGCATGCCCACCCCATAAGGCTTGTTCGTCCCGTGAATGAGGTAGCCCGGCCAATCCAGCCGAAACTCATAGGCGCCGAGCGGATTGTCGGGTCCGGCCGGAATCTTGGCCGGGAGCAGGTCGCCGTCCTGCGCATGCTCGGCGCGCACCGACCTCGGTGGTGTCCACACCGGATCCTTCTGCCGCGCGATGATCTTGGTCGTGCCCTCGGGGGTCTGCCAGCCCACCTTGCCGATGCCGATCGGATGGGTGTAGACGATTTGGGGCTCGCCTTTCCTGTGCGGAGGGAAATAAAAGATACGCATCGCCGCCACGTTCACGACCACGCCCGCGTGGGGTGCGGCCGGGAGCACGAACTGCGTCGGGACGACGACTTCGCGGCCGACGCCGGGCAGCCAGGGATCGACGCCTGGATTGGCGAGCAGCATTTCCTCGTAGCCGACGTCGAAGCGTCGCGCAACGTCCGGCAGCGTGTCTTCCTTTCCGATCACCGTCTTCTGGAGGTAGCCGACGACCTCGACGTTGGGGTCGATCTCGAAGTGGTGCGTCGCGGTCGGCTTGGGCAGTACCGGCTGGGGCGCCACGACGACTTTGGGCAAAGCGGGCGCCGGCGGTGGCGGCTTGCGGGTCAGAGAACAAGCGGCCAGGAGGAATAGGCCGCTGAGCAACAGGGGAGCACGTGTCATCCCGACACTATTACAAGAAAGACGCGCGACGGCAAAGTGGCGCCAAACGGCATCGCGCCGCGGCAGTCAGCGCAGCGTCGGGCGGTCGGGTAATTGATTGACCGAGCCCCTTGCTGGAACCGCGGGAAAATACCGCGAGAGCAGAGCACCGACCGCATCGACCCCTGCGATCGCTCCCTGGTGAAATCTTCCCGCGCGAAAGTGCTCTTCCATGAGCCGACAGGCGCCCTGCCATTCGGCGGCACCGACACGCGCGCCGAGTCCGCGGTCCGCGACGATTTCGACACCGCGATCGGCCAGCTGCACATAGATGAGCACCCCGTTGTTGAGTGCGGTGTCCCAGACGCCGAGGCGCGCGAACAACTCGATCGCGCGGGTGCGCGCCGTGACGTCGTTCAATATCTGCAACGGCGTCAACGCGGTTTCGATCGCGAAGCGGATTTGTCCGGCATGGGTCCGTTCGGCTCGGACGATGGCCTCCTCGATCGCATCGAGCGTGACGCGGGGGAAGCGCAACCGGGTCCGCCAATGCGTCGCCGCGACGTGCCGGAAGAGTCGGGCCGGCCGCATCACCATCCTCCCGAGGCGCCGCCGCCGCTGAAGCCCCCACCACCACCGTTGAAGCCGCCCCAACCCCCACCCCACCCGCCGCCGGCGGACCAGCCGCGCGTGGCACCGAGGAACAAAGCCACGGCGAAACCGAGCGCACCAGCGAACAGCCCGACGATGATCAGATGCGTCATCAGCCAGGCGGCGCTGCCCGCGAGCACGCCGGTCGCGATCGAACCCAGCAAGCGGCCGAGCACCGTGCGCAGCACTCCACCGACGACGACGATGCCGACCAAGAGCAGAGGCAGCAGATTCCCGAGCGGAGCCGGGTGATCCCATTGCTTGTCGGGCACGGGAAGGGCTTCACCATTGATCACCGCGGTCATCCGCTCGACGCCCGCCTCCACGCCGCCGTCGAAATTTCCCTGCTTGAACAGGGGCGTGACCGTGTCCCCGACGATCCGGCTCGCGATCACGTCGGGTAACACCCCCTCGAGCCCGGTGCCGACTTCGATGCGGGCGCGCCGATCCTGCTTCGCGACGAGCAGGATCGCGCCGTCATCGATGCCCTTGCGGCCTCGTTTCCACTGGTCGGCGACGCGTATGCCGAATTGCTCGATGTCCTCCGGTTCGGTCGTCGGGACGATCAGCACGGCGACCTGGGAACCCTTCTTCGTTTCCAAGTCGGCGAGTTCGGTTTCGATGCGAGATACGGCGGCGCCCGACAGGGTTCCCGTCAGATCGACGACGCGGCCCGTCAGGGCGGGCACCGCGACCTGCGCAATCGCCGGGCCGGCGCCGAGGCAATGGCCCAGAGCAAGGGCGAGAATCGCCCACGGTGCCGAACGGGTAGTTTGCAATTTAAGGTTTTGCAGAGGGCGCCGCGAACGAGCCCCAGAAGCCCGCACGTCGCTTCGTGTTCGCCAGCATCGCCTCCCTCCTCCGGCGCTCCGGATGGTGGGCGCCGTTGCGAGTTTAGCACTGCAAAAAAAAGCCCCGAGAACTAATCTAGGGGCTGAGGTGCGGACTTCGATGAAGGGAAGTAAAGCCCGCTAGGGGATCTTGCGTCGGCGCATCAGTGGAGTTGGTCCCACTGGAGCACTTGAATGTCGTTTTCCTCGACGTCGAAGCTGTTCGCCAGCACCCGGGCGATCTCGCGGTCTTTTTGAACGCAACCGGACTCGCCGAGCAATTCGACGACGCCTCGGTATTCGCTGTATTCCATGGCGCCTTTCAGATGCGCGATGAAGTGCGTGTAGTATTTGAGGCTCATGGGTCCGAAGCTTAGGAATCTTCAGGCCGCTTTGGCTGTGAACCCATGCTCAATGGCTCCCGTCCCGCCCGGAAGCCCGTCACAGTCCCGACTATCCAGCCATTCCAAGGTCCCGCAGCGTGTCCAGATACCGACCACCGACGCCTCCCGGCTCCCAGTACATCACCCCGGAGGGCGCCGCCCGCCTGCGCGCAGAGTTGGACCGACTGTGGCTCGAGGAACGCCCGCGGGTGACGCAGGCCGTATCGGAGGCGGCGGCGCAGGGAGACCGGAGCGAGAATGCGGAGTACACCTACGGCAAGAAGCGGCTGCACGAAATCGACGCCCGCGTCCGCTTTCTGCGCAAGCGGCTTGACGGCATGACCATCGTCGATGCATCCGCCGCCGGTCAGCGGCGAGATCCGACGCGTGTCTATTTCGGCGCATGGGTACGGCTGGAGCGCGAGGATGGGGAATTGCACTGGTATCGGATCGTCGGGCCCGACGAGTTCGACATGGCGGACGACTACGTCAGCATGGATTCGCCGCTTGGCAAGACTCTCATGGGCAAGCGCTTGGGGGACGAGCCGACGGTTACGCTGCCGCAGGGACCCCAGCGGATGATCATCGTCGACATACGCTATGGGTCCCGGCCGCGGGAGCCCGCCTGAGGACACTCAGACAGCCCCCCCTCGACGGCTCAGACCACCCGGACGTTCTTGAACTGCCAGGGGTCGTCCAGATCGAGATCCTCCGCGAACAGCTCACCACGCTGATGCAAAGGCGTCCAATCCGTGTACTGCCCGACCAATTTACCGAGATAGGGGCGGCAGATCTGAAGGGGCCGCTCGAAATCAATCTCGTCGGGCTCGACGATGCCGCGATCGGGATTTTCCATGGCCCAGATCATCCCCGACAGGGCCGCCGAGGTCACCTGCAAGCTCGTCGCGCTGTTGTAAGGCGCCAGCGCGCGCGCCTCGCCCACGGACAGCTGCGAACCGAACCAATACGCGTTCCTGGCGTGCCCGGCGAGCAGGACGCCGAGCTCATCGATCCCCGCCGTGATCTCGTCGAGCATGATCCGCTTGTGCTCCTGCAGATGCCAATTACGCCCGGCGAACTCGTGCACGGACAGGACAGCCGCGTCGCTCGGGTGATAGGCGTAATGCGCGGTCGGGCGGTAGACCGCATCGCCCGTGGTCGGATCCCGCACCGTGTAGTAATCGGCGAGGGAAATCGCCTCGGAGTGGGTGATCAAGAAGCCGTGGAAATGTCCGGCCTCAGGGGTCCAAGTCCGCACGCGGGTGCTCGCTCCGGGACGTTTCAAATAGATGGCGCAGCCGGAGCCGTGCGTATGCCGGCCGCCGTCGACCGGAAAGTGCCGCTCGTGGCTGCCCCATCCCAACTCGGCAGGCTGCGCGCCTTCGCTGACGAAGCCATCGACCGACCAGGTGTTGACGAATTCGTTCGCGAGCTTAGGGCGGTTCGCCACCTGACTGTCGCGCTCGGCAATGTGGATAACCTTGATGCCGAGCGTCTGCGCGAGCTGCGCCCAGTCCTCGCGCCGCCGCGGCGCGCCGGCATCGACACCGGTGTCATGTGCGATGTTCAGCAAGGCCTGTTTGACCAGATGCGAGACCAGGCCGGGATTCGCGCCGTGGGTCAGCACCGCGGTCGGTCCCCGGGCGCTCCCGTCGCGCAGCGCGAGCGCGTCGAGGCGCATCCGATAGTTGCTGCGATCCGCCACCGACAGCTTGGCGTCGGTGTAGCCGCCGGCCCATGGCTCGATGCAGGTGTCGAGGTACAGTGCCCCGCGCTCCCTCGCCAGTCGAATCAGGTCGATGCTCGAGACGTCGACGGACAAATTGAGCAAAAAATCACCCTCCCCGAGCAGAGGCTCGAGGATTCGGCGGTAATTGTCGCGCGTCAGCGGCGACTGCACGAATTTCACCCCGAACCCTTCGGCTTCGCTGCGTCCTTTGGCTTCGGCGGTGACGATCGTGATGCGGTCGGACGAAGTGCCTATGTGACGCAAGATGAGCGGCAGTACGCCCTGGCCGATGCTGCCGAAACCGACGAATACGATCTTGCCCGCAAATTTCACATGCACTTCGTGTTCGCTCATAACGTCATTCTCATCATGTTTTTGTCCCTCATGCTGCGTTCTCCTCAGGTCAAAAGACAAACAGGTTACCCGCCCGCGAGCGCAACTCTCAAGCTTCGCGCCAATGTGGCGGGTAAGTACGCTGATAACCGGGGAGGGACTCGATGCGCTCGATCCAGCGGGCCAGCGCCGGATAATTGCGTTCCATCGGCAGGAAACGGGCGCCGAGTTCGGCCGCCGCGCTGCGATCGAGCGCGCGGCGAAGGACCTGAATCCAGGGAAAAACGACCATGTCGACGGCCGAATAATTCTCGCCCACGATCCAGCTCTCCTTGCTGAGCCGTCCTTCGATGGTGCGAGCCTCGCGTGCGACGACGTGCATCGCATCGGTCAGCTCGTCGATCTGGTCGGCGACCCGGTCCGCGAAGATCGCAGCGGTGATCTTCGCCAGCGCGGGTTCCGCGTAGGCCTGGAATTCACAGATCACGCGCATGATCACACCGGCTTCTTCGGGCGACAGGCCGAAGATGGGAGCCTGCGGGTATTTCACGTCGAGGTAATAGAGCACCGCGATCGATTCGAAGACGACGTAGTCGCCGTCGCGCAGGACGGGCACCCGCCCGCGCGGATTGAGCCGGAGCATCTGGGGGGATTGATGTTCCTGTTTGTCGAAATGCAGCAGCTGCGACTGGTATTCCAGCCTCTTGTGCTCGAGCGCGAGCAAGACCCGCCACGAGAACGGGCTGCCGCTGCCCCAATAGAGAGTCATCGCCATACGGGAGGATTGTAGCGGATGAACTCGCGGCGCAGCCGCGCTAAGCTCGAAACATGATACCGACGACGCTCATCGATGTTCCCACCCTGGCGGCGCGGCTCGCGGGCGGATCGCTGGTCATCGTCGATTGCCGCTTCGACCTGGTCAACCCTGCGGCAGGCCGCTCCGCTTACCTCAGTTCCCGCATCCCCGGCGCGGCCTACGCCGACCTGAATCTCGACCTTTCCTCACCGCCCGGTTCCCGGACGGGCCGCCATCCCTTGCCCGCGGACGATGATTTCCGGGCTTTTCTGCAACGCCTGGGCGTGGGCGCGCAAACCGATCTCGTCGCCTACGATGCCGGCAACGGCGCGTTCGCGGCGCGCCTATGGTGGCTGGCGCGCTGGCTGGGGCACAGCCGCACCGCCGTACTCGATGGCGGATACGCCGCATGGGTGGCCGCGGGCGGCGCGATCGAAGCCGGACCGCCGGTGCCGGTTGCGGCGCCCACCGCCGGCGATGTGGTGCGCACGGGAGGATCAGCGCGGACAGCGGGCGCCGCGCTCGCACTCGCGCTCTCGAGTGAGGCGGTGGTGGAGGCGATCGGCGCGGGTCGGTCGCTGCTGGTGGATGCCCGTGCACCGGAACGTTTTGCCGGAACGGTCGAACCGCTGGATCCGATCGCCGGCCACGTGCCGTCGGCACGAAATTTCCCGTTTACGCAGAACCTCGCCGCGGATGGGACATTCCTGGCCGCGGCCGCGCTGCGCGAGCGCTGGCTGGCGTTTCTGCGAGGAACGCCCGCAACGGCGGTGATCGCGATGTGCGGGTCCGGTGTCACGGCGTGCCACAACCTGCTCGCCTTGGAACACGCCGGACTGCCCGGTGCGCAACTCTACGCCGGATCCTGGAGCGAATGGATCCGGGATCCGTCTCGTGGAGTCGCGACGGGCAGCGAGCCCTGAGTCGCGCAAAAACCTTCATTTACATGTGGCCGCAATTTGTTATCGTTCGCGCCACATGAACACTCCCGCGCGCAAGCTTTCCGTGAACCAGCCCTGGAAGATCGAGGAATCCTTGGACCTCTATCAGGTCGAGGCCTGGGGCAAAGGTTACTTCTCGATCAATGCCGCCGGGCATGTCGTGATCAGGCCGAGCATGGATGCAGCCCACGAAATCGATCTTTACGAGGTCGTGCAAGGGCTCAAGGCGCGCGATCTGCACACGCCGGTCGTGATCCGCTTCTCCGACATCCTGGCGCATCGGCTACGACATCTCGCGGACGCGTTCAGCACGGCGATCGCGGAGAACGAATACAAGAACCGTTACGCGGCGGTTTTCCCGATCAAAGTGAATCAGCAACGCCTGGTCGTCGAGGAGGTCTACCGTTACGGCAAGGAATTCGGATTCGGGCTCGAAGTGGGATCCAAGCCGGAACTGCTCGCCGTGATGTCGCTGACCGAGGACGCGCCGGATCGCCTGGTCGTCTGTAACGGCTTCAAGGACGACAGCTACATCGAAGCGGTGATCATCGCGACGAAACTCGGCCGCACCATCATCCCCGTGATCGAGAACTTCGAAGAGATTCATTTGATCCTGAAGCATGCCGAAAAGTACGGCGTGCGACCGAGGCTCGGGGTGCGCGTCAAGCTCGCGAGCGAGGGTGCCGGTCGGTGGCGCGAATCGGCGGGCGAGAAATCCAAGTTCGGACTGTTCATCAGCGAGATCCTGGATCTGCACGCGCTGCTGCGCGAACGAAACATGCTCGATTGTCTGCAGCTCGTGCATTGCCACCCGGGCAGTCAGCTGCAGGACATCCGTCGCGTCAAGGATGCGATCAACGAACTGGCGCACGTCTACGCGGAATTGAAGCTCATGGGCGCCGGACTCCAGTACATCGACATCGGCGGCGGCCTCGGCGTCGATTACGACGGCAGCGGCACCAATTACGAGTCGTCGATGAATTACACGCTCAACGAGTACGCGAGCGACGTCGTCTACCGCATCAAAAGCGTCTGTGACGCCCGCGACGTGCCGCATCCGATGATCGTGAGCGAGTCCGGACGGGCGATCGCGGCGCATCACAGCGTGCTGGTCTTCGACATTCTGGGTTCGTCGAAATTGGACCGTTTCAACGTCACGGGACGGCCGGAAGACGACTACCACGGCCGCGAGGAGGTCCCTCAGCCCGTGCGCGATCTGTTCGACAGTTATCGCTCGGTCAACGAGCGCCGTTTGGTCGAGTGCTATCACGACGCCTTGCAGGCGCGGGAACAGGCCCTGCAAATGTTCAATCTCGGATATCTGAGCCTCGAGTTTCGCGGCCTGGCCGAGAAGCTCTACTGGGCGACGTGCACGAAAATCCGCGAATTCTGCCGGAAGCTCGACAAGGTGCCCGAGGAACTCGAAAACCTCGAAGCCATGCTCAGCGACATCTATTTTTGTAATTTCTCGATTTTTCAGTCGCTGCCCGACAGCTGGGCCATCGGACAGCTCTTTCCGATCATGCCGATCCAAAGATTGGACGAACGGCCGAGCCGCAACGCCGTGCTCGCGGACATCACCTGCGACTCGGACGGCAAGATCGATCGCTTCGTACACCCGCGCGAGACCAAACGCACGCTCGAGCTGCATGATCTGCTGCCGCCGAACCCCTATTACCTGGCCGCGTTCCTCGTGGGCGCTTACCAGGAGACCCTGGGCGACCTGCACAATCTGTTCGGCGATACCCATGTCGTCCACATTCGCCTGCAGGAGGCCGGCGGGTGGTGGATCGAGGAGATCGTCAAGGGCGACACTGCGACCAAGGTGCTCGAATACATGGAGTACGACACGGACGAACTCTACCCCCGGTTGGCCAGGGACTGCGAACGGGCCGTTCTCCATGGCCACATGACCCTCGCCGAGGCGCAGGCGGCCAAGCGCTTTTACGAGAACGAACTCAACGGATATGCTTATTTAGAAGTGGAATAGGCCCGGGAAAAGCTCGAGCGTCGGAGTCTTCCGACAGGTCCCAAGGGGCTGCCGATGTTCGGTTTGCCAACCAGAAATCCCTGGCGTAGCATCGGGACGAAGGTTCGTTCCCTTGGGTCAACGCGGGATTTCGTTGTGATTACCCAGCCGAAGTTGATCGGTGCACGACCGGAGGTACAGGCCTTCGTCGCGGATGTCGCGGGTTGGTCTGCGTGTTGAAACCGCGCGCGAACGGGACCAGCCCGCACATTGCGCGCACTGTCAGTGAGACCAGTTGAATGACGACGAGTTACGTTGGCAATCTGCCATTCACCGCCACGGAAGACGAAGTGCGTAGCTTGTTCGAGCGCTACGGCAAAGTCGACT
>Ga0116226_10000991_pt1 | contig 24732 bp, 19 predicted proteins | sample S1TSphfallax_FD_89692 | JGI IMG/M metagenome (GOLD analysis project Ga0116226, IMG submission 89692) | Host-associated microbial communities from peat moss isolated from Minnesota, USA - S1T2_Fa - Sphagnum fallax MG | ecosystem: Host-associated > Plants > Peat moss > Unclassified | place: USA... | reverse complement strand
TGATCTGCTCGATGGTCCATTTCACGTCGTCCGCGGTCACCGGCGCGCCGTTGTGGAACCGCGCCTCGCGCAGATGAAAGCGCCAACCGGTCTCGCCGTCGCGCGCCCAGCTCTCGGCGAGCTCGCCGCGCACCTGCCCGTCCGGGCCGAACGACAGCAGGCCGCGATGCAGCAGCGTCTTCACGGTCAGCGCCGCGGTGCCCACGCTGGCCCACGGCAGCAGGTTCGGCGGGTAGGAGGACAGGCCGAACACCAGCGTGCCCGGCGTCTGGGCGGCGCGCGCCAGGCGGGGCGCGAACGGCAGGGCGGCGGCACCGGCAACCAGGCCGCGACGGGATAGCTGGATCATCGATGGTCTCCTTGGGCTGTGCTGATGAGAGAGGCTGTGCTGGCGGACGGGTCCAGTTCGTCGCTGCGGATGCAGGCGGACTGATGACTGGCTCCAACGGCGCGCAATGGCGGCACGTCGGTGGCGCAGGCTGCGATCGCCCACGGGCAGCGCGTGCGAAACACGCAGCCGCTGGGCGGATTGCTCGGGCTCGGCGGTTCGCCGGCGAGCAGGATGCGGGTGCGGCGGCGGGCGGCGTCCAGGCTGGGCACGGCGGACAGCAGCGCGCGGGTGTAGGGATGGCGCGGGTCGCGCAGCACCTCGGCCGCCGGTCCCTGCTCCATCACGCGGCCGAGATACAGCACCAGCACGCGGTCGCACAGGCTGCGCACCACGTGCAGATCATGGCTGATGAACAGCAGCCCGAGGCCCAGGCGGGTGCGCAGATCGGCGAGCAGGCCGATCACCTGCGCCTGCACCGACACATCCAGCGCCGAGACCGGCTCGTCGGCCACCAGAAAGTCGGGGTCGGTCGCCAACGCCCGCGCGATGCCGATGCGCTGGCGCTGGCCGCCGCTGAATTCGTGGGGATAGCGCGCGGCATATTCGGCCGGCAGCCCGACCTGTGCCAGCAGTGCCGCCACCCGCGCCGGCCGCTCCCCGGGCCGCGCCAGCGCGTGGATGCGCAGCCCCTCGGCGATCTGCGCGCCGATGCGGCGCCGCGGATCGAGGCTGGAATAGGGGTCCTGAAACACCAGCTGCATCCGCCGGCGCAACGCCAGACGCGCGCGCCGCCGGCGCCCGGCGATGTCCTCTCCCTCCAGCGTCACGCGCCCCTCGCTGGGCGCCAGCAATCCCAGCAGCAGCCGGCCGATGGTGCTTTTCCCCGAGCCGCTCTCGCCGACCAGCCCGACCGCCTCGCCCCGCCCGACGCTGAACGACACGTCCGTCACCGCCTGCACGGCCCGCCCGCCGAACAGGCCGCCGCCACCAAAGCGGCGGGTCAGCCCTTCGGCTGCCACCAGCGGCGGTGGGATGATCCCCTCTGGCATCACGCGATCGCCCGTTGCGGCAGGTCGGCCAGATCGCGCCAGCGCAGGCACCGCGTGGCGCGGTCGTCGGCCAGCTCCACCAACGGCGGCGGCGCCGCCTCGCACGCGTCGATCCGATGGTCGCAGCGTGGCGCGAACACGCAGCCGGGCGGCAGCCGGCCGGGCAGGGGCACCGCCCCCCGAATGCCCACCGGCAGGCCGCCATCCTCGGCCGGCGCGCTGTCCAGCAACGCCACGGTATAGGGATGCAAAGGCCGCGCGAAAATCGCCGCCGCGTCCCCCACCTCCAGCAGCTCGCCGGCATACATCACCGCCACCCGGTCGGCGATCTCGGCCACCACCGGCAGGCTGTGGGTGATCAGCACCAGCGCCATGCCGCGTTCCCGGCGAAACCGCGCGAGCAGGTCGAGCACCTGCGCCTGGATGGTCACGTCCAGCGCCGTGGTCGGCTCGTCGGCGATCAGCAGGCACGGATCATTGGCGACGGCCATCGCGATCATGGCGCGCTGGCGCATGCCGCCGGACAGCTCGTGCGGAAAATTCCCTGCGCGCCGCGCGGGGTCGGGAATCCCCACCTGGCGCAGCAGCTCGGGCACCCGTCGCGCGATGTCCTGGCGCGCCGACACGCCATGCGCGCGCAACGCCTCGCCGATCTGCGCGCCGATCCGGTGCACCGGGTTCAGGCTGCTCAGCGGATCCTGGAACACCATCGCCATGCGCGCGCCGCGCAGCGGGCGCAGCGCGGCGTCGCTCAGCCGCAGCACCTCGAGACCCTCCACCCAGGCGTGGCCCGCGACGATCCGCGCCGCGTCCGGCAGCAACCCCATCACCGCGAGCCCGGTCAGCGACTTGCCCGAGCCGCTCTCGCCGACCACCGCCAGCAGCTCGCCCGCCGCCACCCGCAGACTGACGTCCCGCACCGGGCGGATCGGGCCCAACGGCGTGTCGATCTCGATGGTCAGCCCGCTCACCTCCAGCACCGGCCCCGCGGCGCGCGCTGGTGGCGCGAGCAGCCCGGGCGCCAGCAGGTCCAGCGGGCGCCGGCGGCGCGGCACGCCATGCGGGTCGACGGCATCGCGCAGCGCGTCACACAGCGCGTTCATCGCCAGAATGGTCAGGCTCAGCGCCAGACACGGCCACAGCAGCAGCAGCGGCGACTGCGCCATGGTCGAGCGGCCATCGGCGATCATCGCCCCCCAGGACGGCGCCGGCGGCACCACCCCGAGGCCGAGAAACGACAATCCGCTCTCCAGCACCACCGCGGCCGCCGCGGACAGGCTCAGCTGCACCAGGATCGGGCCGCCGATATTGGGCAGAATGGTGCGCGCCATGATCCGCGCGGAACCGGCGCCGAGCACCCGCATCGCCTCGACATATTCGGCGGCGCGCACCGACAGCACACCGGCATAGGCCACCCGCACGAAGCCCGGCAGATACACCAGCGCCAGCACCGGGATCAGCGTGCTGGCCCCGGGCCCCAGCAGCGTCACCACCAGCAACGCCAGCAGCAGCGGCGGGAAGCACAGCACCACGTCCGCGCCCCGGATCGCCAGCACCTCGGCCGCACCGCCGAGAAAGCCACCGGCGATGCCGAGCGCCGTGCCGAGCAGGCAGGCGATCGCCGAGGACGCCAGCGCCACGCTCAACGACACCCGCGCGCCCCACAGCAGCCGTGCCAGCACATCCCGGCCATATTGGTCCTGCCCCAGCCAGTGCGCCGCCGACGGGCCCGCCAGCCGGTGCGCGATCGCCATGCCCAGCGGGTTGGCGAGCGGCAGCAGCGGCACCGCCAGCGCCAGCAGCGCGATCGCCGCCACCAGCAGGACCGGGCCGGGGCGCAGCCGCGTCACGGCCGGATCACCCGTGGATCGAGGGCGGCATAGACGAAATCCATCAGCAGATTGAGGGTCACGAACAGGATCGAGATCACCAGCACGATGCCCTCGACCTCCGGATAGTCGCGCGCGTTCACCGCATCCACCAGCAGGCCGGACAGGCCGGGGTAATTGAACACATATTCCACCAGCACGGTGCCGCCGAGCAGCGAGCCGAGATTGAGCGCCAGCACGGTCACCACCGGCATCAGCGCGTTGCGCAGCACGTGGCGCAGCACGATGCCGCGGCGGCGCACGCCCTTCGCCCGCGCGGTGCGCACGTGATCGCGCAACGACACATCCAGCACCGCCGCCCGGGTCATGCGGAACACCGTCGCCACCAGCCCGACGGCGATGGTCACCGCGGGCATCGCCAACAGTGCGAGATGGCGGCCCGGCGACGGCCACAGCGGCGCATAGCCGCCGGCCGACACCCAATGCAGCTGTTGCGCGAACACCAGCACCAGCAAGGTGCCGACCACGAACACCGGGATCGCCAGGCCGGCGGCGGCCATGCCCGAGGCCGCCCGGTCGAACAGGCCGCCGCGACGCAGGGCGGCCAGCAGCCCGGTCGGCAGGCCCACGGCCAAGGCCAGCACCGCCGCCACCCCGAGCAGCTCCAGCGTGCGCGGCAGGCGGCGCAGGATGTCGCCCGCGACCGGGCTTTGATCCTCCAGGCTCTGGCCCAGATCGCCGGTCAGCAGGCCCGCGAAACTGTGCAGATACTGCGCCCACATCGGCTGATCGAGCCCGAGCTGGTGATGCAACTGCGCCACCGCGTCAGGGTCCGGCGCCGCGCCGCCTTGCGCCAGCAACAGCTCGGCGGGATCGCCGGGCACGCAGCGGATCGCGAGGAACACGATGCTGGCGACCAGCCACACCAGCAGCATTGCGGTGCCGATGCGCCTGATCACCCAGACCACGCTCGCATGGCCGCCGCCCGCCGCCATCACACGCCGCCGTAGATCGCCTGCGCGGCGGCGGCGGTCAGCCGGCGCTCGGCGATGTCGCGCGTCACCGCCGCCGGGTCGCGGGCGCTCGGCGGTCCGTAGCCCCCCGCGCCGGGGGTCACGATCTCGACGATCTGGCCCCGCTTCAGCACGCCCGATCCATGGTCGAATGGCGCCACATCGGGGCCGAAGGCAAAGCTGCCCATCCCGCCCGGCAGACCGCCCGCGAGCCCCCAGGGCGCCGAGCGCAGCCGCGAGCCGTCGACCCGCAGGCGACAATCGGCCTCGGCGCGGTACACCCGCCGCAGGCCCATCCCGCCGCGGAACTGCCCGCCGCCGCCGGAGCCGTCGACCAGCTCGTAGCGCAGCAGCGTCAGCGGGTATTCCAGCTCCAGCGCCTCCGCCGGCAGGTTGCTGGTGTTGGTCATATGGACATGCACGCCGTCGAGACCATCGGCCGCGGCCCGCGCGCCGGAGCCGCCGCCGATCGTCTCCAGATACACGAACAACGCACCGTCCGGCGTGGTGCCGGTGAAGGTCGCCGAACAGCACGCGCCGTTGCCGGCGGCGGTCACCCGGTTGGGCGCCACCTCGGCCAGCGCGCCGAAGATCAGATCGACCACCCGCTGGCAGGGCGCGATCCGGCCGTTGACCGCCGCCGGATGCACACAATTCACCACGCTGCCTGGCCGCGCCGTCACATGCAGCGGCCGCGCCAACCCGGCATTCGGCAGGATCGACGGATCCACCACCGCCTTGACCGCGTAATACACGGTCGAGAGCAGGGCCGTGTACACCATGTTGATGCCGGCCCGCGCCTGGTCCGGCGCCTCGAAATGCAGCCGCATCGCATCGCCGTCGATGGTGATCTCGCAGGCGAATTCCAGCTCGCGATCGAGCTCGGGATTGTCGAACCGATCGGCAAATCGATAGACCCCGTCAGGCATCGCCGCGATCCCCGCGCGCATCTTGCGCTCCGCGTAGTCAAGCAGCGCGTCGCCCGCGGCGAGCACCACCTCACGGCCATATTTGGCGCACAACGCGCTCATCCGCTCGACACCCAGTCGATTGGCCGCCATCTGCGCGCGCAGGTCCGACAGGCGCTCGCGCGGCACCTGGCAGTTCAGCAGGATCAGCTCCTGCACGTCCTCCTGCAGCACGCCGGCGCGATACAGCCGGACCGGCGGAATCCGCAGCCCCTCCTGATAGATGTGCGCGTGGCCGCGATCGGCGAAGTCCGCGTGATGCGCGGTATTGACCGCCCAGGCCACCAATGTCCCGTCGGCGAAAATCGGTTCCGCCAGCACGATGTCCGGCAGATGCGTGCCGCCGCCCTCATAGGCGTCGTTGCCGACGAACACGTCGCCCGGCCGCATCTGCTCGACCGGATGGCGCCGCATGATATGCGGAATGATGCCGATGAAGCTGCCCAGATGCATGGGGATATGCTCGGCCTGACACAGCGTGTCGCCGCGCGTGTTGAACAAGGCGGTCGAGCAGTCGCGGCGTTCCTTGATGTTGGTGGAATAGCTGGCGCGCACCAGCGCCTCGCCCATTTCCTCGGTGATCGAGGACAGGGTGCTGCCGATCACCTCGACCGTGATGGGATCGATCCGCGTCGCCGGCGGCAGGGTCAGGGCCTCGCTCATGCGACCTCCAGAATCAGATTCAGATAGGGCTCGACGCGGGCGACCATCCCCGGCAGCACGACCGTCGTGGTGTCCATCTGCTCGACGATGGCGGGCCCTGCGAAGCGGTTGCCGGCGCGCAGTCGGTCGCGGTCATACACCGGGCAGGACACGAAGCCGCCGGCTTCCGGCAACCACACGCAACGCCGGGCGATGATCGCGTCGCCGGCCTCCCGTCCCTGATCGGGCTGCGGCTGGAACTGCGCCTTTCGCACCAGGCCGGTCGCCTCGATGCGAAAGGTCACCAGCTGCACCGGCTCGCTGTCGGCGACGAAGCCGTAGCTGCGGCGATGCTGATCAGCGAAGCCCTCGGCCAGCGCATCGAGCGTCGCCGCCCTGATCGGCCCCTCCGGCACCGCGACCGGCAGCTCATAGTTCTGCCCGGCATAGCGCATGTCGACCGTGCGGGTCACGCGGCGGTCGGCGGGCGCGATCGCCTCGTCGACGAACCAGGCCTCCGCCCGATCGAGCAGGGCCGCGAACGCATCGGTCACCGCCGGCCGTGCCGCGTCCGCCAAAGTCAGCAGCCTGGTGCTGGCGAAATCGGCGCGCAGGTCGGTCAGCAGCAGGCCCATCGCGCACAGGATGCCGGGCGTTCGCGGCACCAGAATGCGGCCGATGTCGAGCTCGCGGGCCAGCCGTGCCGCATGCAACGGCCCGGCGCCGCCGAACGCCGCCAGGGTGTAATCGCGCGGGTCATGACCGCGCTGCACGCTGATCACCCGGATCGCGCGCGCCATGTTGGCGGTCACCACCGAGATGATGCCCTGGGCGGTCTCCATCAGTCCCATGCCGAGCAGGTCAGCGAGTTTGCCGATCGCCTGCTTTGCCAGATCCTGCCGCACCGCCATGCGCCCGGCCAGCAGATGGGTCGGGTTCAGCGTCTGCAGCACCACGTTGGCGTCGGTCACGGCGGGCTCGGTCGCGCCATGGCCATAGCACACCGGACCGGGAAACGCCCCCGCCGAGCGCGGCCCCACCTTCAGCAGCCCACCGCTGTCGACATAAGCGAGCGAGCCGCCGCCGGCGCCGACGGTGTGGATATCCAGCATCGGCGCCTTGATCGGATAGCCATGCACCACCGCCTCGCTGGCCAGCCGACACACCCCGCCCGCGAGCAACGCCACATCGGTGCTGGTGCCGCCCATGTCGAAGGTGATGAGATCGGGCAGCCCCGCCATCCGGCCGACCGCCTGGGCGGCCACCACCCCCGTGGAGGGGCCCGACAGCACCGTGCGCACCGGCAGTCGCGCGGCCTGCTCGAAGCCGATCACGCCCCCGTTGGACTGGGTCAGATGCGGCGCCACCCGCAGACCGAGGGCAGCCAGCCGATCCGCCAGCCGACGAATATAGCCTTGCATCACCGGGCCGAGATAGGCGTTCACCACGGCGGTCGACATGCGCTCATATTCGCGAAACTCCGGCGCCACCTCATAGCCGGTGCAGGCGAACGCCGCGGGAAACTCCTCGCCGATGATGCGATGCGCGATCGCCTCATGCTCGGGCCGCACGAAGCCGTAGAGAAAACACACCGCGATCGCCTGCACGCCGGCGTCCCGCAGCACGCGCACCGCCTCGCGCAGCGCGGTCTCGTCGAGACGCGTCTCCACGCTGCCGTCGTGGCGCACCCGCTCGGGGATCTCGAGCCGCAGGTCCCGCGCCACCAGCACCGCAGGCTTGTCGGCCTGCATGTCGTACAGATCGGGCCGCTTCTGCCGGCCGATCTCCAGCAGATCGCGAAATCCGTCGGTGGTGATCAGGCCGGTCTTGACGCCGCGATGCTGGATCAGCGCATTGGTGCCGACCGTCGTGCCGTGGCCGAAATAGCTGATGTCATCGGCCGCGATGCCCACCCGCGCGCTGCCTTCCTCGACGCCCTGGGCGATGCCGCGCGACGGATCGTCGGGGGTGGAGGACACCTTCCACACCTCGATGCGCCCGCTATCGTCCTCGAACAGGCACACGTCGGTGAACGTGCCACCGGAATCGACCCCCATACGCCACGTCATAGCCTGGTATTCCTCACTCGCGCCGCGGTAACGCGGCCTTTATCTGTACCGCGGTGACGCGGCCTTTACCTGTACCGCGGTGACGCGGCCTTTACTCGTACGGCGGTCACGCCGCCTGTCGAAGCTTGTCCCGTGTGCCGCGGAAGCGGGCATACCGGAACGGCGTGGGGTCGACGATCGGCGCATCGCCACTCACCAGATCCGCCATCAGTCGCCCGGCGCCGGGGCCGATGCCAAACCCATGACCGGAAAACCCCGTAGCAAGATAGAAGCCAGGCACGGCATCGACGGGCGAAATCACCGGCACCGCATCCGGCGTCACATCGATCAGGCCGGCCCAGCTCTGCGCCACCTTGAGCGCCTTGAACGCCGGAAACGCCCGCGCGAGGTTGCGCCGCGCCTCGCGCAGCAGCGCCTCGGAGGGTTCCGGGTCCAACACGCGTACCTGTTCGAACGGCGTCGTCTCATCCATCGTCCAGCGCTTCGCCAGGCGCCATTCATCGATGAAGCGCGAGCCGATGCGCAGCCGCAATTCCTGCCGTTGCGACCATAGCGACGGCAGAAATTCCGGCAGCAATTTGAACGAGTCTGGCACGATCGGCGCCGCCGTCGCGCCGCGCCGCGCCACGGTGTAGCCGCCATCGAGGCGTTTGCGAAACGCGAAGTCCGATCCGCCGACCGCGATCTCCGGCGGCCCGCTCATCGGCTCGGTGCGAAACACCGAGCCCAGCACTTTCAACTGCGGCAGTTCGATCCCGGCATTGCCGCAGAACAGCCGCGACCAGGCGCCCCCCGCCAACACCACCGACCCGCAGCCGATGCGACCACGCTCGGTGATCACGCCGGAGATCCGCCCGGCGGTGGTCTCGAAACCGCGCACCGCAGTGTTGGTCAGGATCGTGGCCCCCCGTCGCTGGGCGGCCGCCGCGATCGCCGACGCCGCCTTCTGCGGTTCCGCGCGGCCGTCGCTCGCGGTGTACACCGCCCCCGCCCAGCGCCGCGCGGCACCCGGCATCATGCGCGCCATCTCCTCGGCGCTGAGCATGCGCGTGTCGATCTGATATAATTTCGCCTGCTCGATCCAGGCCTCATGGCGGGCGACATCGCGCGGTTTGTCACACACATAGATGATCCCGGCGCGGCGAAATCCGGTCTCGGCCTGCACCCGCTGGTTCATGCCTTCCCACAGCCGCAGGCTCGCGACACTCAGCGGAATTTCGGCGGCGTCGCGCCCCATCTGCCGACACCATCCCCAGTTCCGACTGGATTGCTCGCCGGCGATCTGGCCCTTCTCGCACAGCGCCACCGAGATGCCCTTCTCCGCCAGCGACAAGGCGGTGCTGACGCCCGCGATCCCGCCGCCCACGACGACGACGTCGGCGCGCGCCGGATGCGAAATATCAGCGGCCACCGGATCGATCGTCAGGCCCATGCTGCGCGCTCCCAAGCGTGAAAGGCCGATGATCGCACCAGCGTGGGCGCGCGGCCAGACTCTTTCTGCGGTGGTGGGACGACAGGAAGATGTGTTCTTTCTTGAAAGAAAGAACCAAAGAACTTTCATCCACTGGGGTTTGCCGTCAGCAACAATTCAACCCCAATGGATAAAAGTCTTTTTGCTTCTTTTTCTTCAGAAAAAGAAGATTCTTCCTTACCCATGCGCCGCCGCCAGCAGCTGCCGCGTATACCCATGCCGATCCGCGGCATTGAAAGCCGCGGCGTCGAACTGGTCGACCACGGCACCCCGGTACATCACCAGGATGCGGTGCGCCATCTGTCGCACCAGAGCGATATCATGGGTGATGAACAGGCAGGCCGTGCCATGTCGTGCCTGCAATGCCAGCAGCAATCGCACGATGTCGGCCTGCACCACCATGTCCAGCGCCGACGTCACCTCGTCGCAGATCACCAGTCGCGGCGAGGCCGCGAAGGCGCGCGCGATGGCGACGCGCTGTTTCTCGCCGCCTGACAATTCATGGGGATAGCGGTCGGCATAGTCGGGCGGCAACCCGACCTCGCCGAGCATCCCGATCGTCGCCGTTCTGATCTGCGCTCGATCCACCTTGCGGTAGAGTCGGAGCGGCCGGCCCAGGATCGTCGCGATGCGATGGCGCGGATTGAGCGAGGCATCCGGATTCTGGAAGATGATCTGCAGGTCGCGCCGCCACGCGGGCGGCATCGCGCCGCCGCCGACCCGGTCCTGGTCGGCAAACCGCACGCGGCCGGTATAGGCGGCAACGCCGATCAGCGCGCGCGCCAGCGTCGATTTGCCCGATCCCGACTCACCGACGATGCCCAGTGTCTCGCCGGCCCGCACCGCGAATGTCGCCTCCCGCGCGGCGGTCACCGCGGCGGGCGCGCCGAGCAGCCGGCCCAGCGCGCCCGGGCGGCCATAGGTCACGCTGACGTCGCGCACCTCCAGCAGGGGCGTCGTGTCCGGTCGCGGTCCGGCCAGTCGGTGCGCCGGGTCCGGCACGGCGTCCATAAGTCGTCGGGCCGCGGCCGATCGCGGCGCGCGCAGCACCTCGGCGGCGGGGCCCTGTTCCACGATCTGGCCGCCATCCAGCACCGCCACGCGATCGGCGATGCGCCCGACCAGCCCGAGGTCGTGCGAAATATACAAGGCTGCAACGGGCATCTCGGCCTTCAGCTCGGCGAACAGTGCCAGGATTTGCCCGGCTGTCACGACATCGAGGGCGGTCGTCGGCTCGTCGAACAGGATCAGCTCGGGTCGGCAGGCGAACGCCGTCGCGATCACCACGCGCTGCTTCTCGCCGCCGGACACCTCATGCGGAAATCGCCGCATGATCGCGCGCGGATCGCGCAGCCCGGTGCGCTCCAGCAGCGCCTCGGCGTGCTTGGCGGCGGCCTCGCGGGTCACGCTTTGATGCCGCCGCATCACCTCGATCACCTGATCGCCCAGCCGCATCGCGGGGTTCAGCGACGTCGACGGGTCCTGGAACACCATCCCGATCCGCCGCCCGCGCAGCCGCGTCAGCTCGCGTGGCCGCATGGCGCGCAGCGCGTCGTGGCCGAGCGTGATCCCGCCCGCGTTTTCGACGGCATTGCCCGGCAGCAATCGCAGGATGGCCCAGGCCAACGACGTCTTGCCGGAGCCGGACGCGCCCACCAGGCCCAGCGTCTCGCCGGGCGCGATCGCGAGATCGATGCCGCGCAACGCCGGCGTCACCCCGCGCCGTGTGCGATACCCCAGCGCGTAGTCGCTGATCCGCAGTGCCGCCGTCATCGCCTGGCCCGGGGGTCGAGCCGGTCGCGCAGCGCGTCGCCGACCAGATTGAAGCCCATCGCCACCATGGCGATCGCCACACTGGGCACCAGCACGGTCCAGATGTTGCGCGCCATATATTGCCGGGCGGCAGCCACCATCAGGCCCCACTCCGTCGACGGCGGCTGTGCCCCCAGGCCGAGGAAGCCCAGCGTCGCGCCGATCATCACCGCGAACGCGACACGGATCGTCGCCTCGATGATCACCGGCCCCATTGCATTGGGCAGGATCTCGCACAGCACGATCCACAACGGCCCTTCGCCCCGCGCCCGTGCCGCCACCACATAGTCGCGGCCGCGCAGCGACAGCACCGTGCTGCGCGTGATGCGCGCCAGTCCCGGCGTGAACGCCACCGCCACCGCCAGCAGCGCGTTGCCCGCGCCGTTGCCCAGAATGGTCACGATCAGCAGCGCGAACAGCAAGTCCGGCACCGCGACCAGCCCGTCCAGGATGCGCATCACGATGGCATCGACCCAGCCCCCGCTGACGCCGGCGACCAGCCCGATCAGCGCGCCGGCGGCGACCCCGGCCGCCGTCGCCCCGAGGCCGAACAGCACCGTCGGCCGCGCCCCGGTCAGCACCCGCGACAACAGATCGCGGCCGAACTGGTCGGTGCCCAGCCAGAACGTCGCTGATGGCGGCTGCAGCCGTGCCTGCGCGTGGAATGCCTGGGGATCGTACGGCGCCAATGCGGGGCCGAACGCCACAGCGATCGCGACGATCAGCAACAGACAAAAGCCGACCCGAAAATTCGGCTGCCGCAGCAGGTCACGCATAATGCACCCGCGGATCGAGCCAGGCGATGACGATGTCGGCCGCGAGGTTGGACAGCGTATAGACCGCCGCCATCACCAACGTCGCCGCCTGCATCAGCGGCAGATCGCGATTCTGCACCGCATAGATCAGCAATCGCCCGAGCCCTGGCCAGGCGAACACCTCTTCCACCACCAGGATGCCGCCGAGCAGATAGCCGACATCCAGCGACAGCACCGCCGCCGCCGGCGCGAGCGCGTTGCGCAGCGCGTGGGCCAGCAGAATGCGCGGCGCTGACAGGCCCTTCACCCGCGCGGCACGGACATAGTCCGAGCCCAGCACGTCGGCCATCTCGCTGCGCACCTGGCGCGACAGATGCGCGATCAGGATCAGCGACAAGGTCGCCACCGGCAGCACCATATGCCGCGCGAACCCGGCCACGCCGTCGGCCAGCGGCGTGAAGCCACCGGCCGGCAACCACCCGCCGCCGGAATCGCCAACCAGCACCAGCAACAAGGTCGCGGTGACGAATTCGGGCACGGAGGCGCCGAGATAGGCGAACAGCCCGATCAGCAGATCGAACCGGCTGCCGCGCCACAGCGCGCCCGCCACCCCCACCGGGATCGCCACCACGCACACCACGATCAAGGTGCCGGCGGCCAGTGCGGCCGAGCGGGCGAGGGCGATCCCCACCAGCGACGTCACCGGTCGCGACAGCCCGATCGACGTGCCCCAGTCGCCGCGCAGAATACCGCCGAGCCAGCGCAGATATTGCTGCCACCAGGGGTCGTTCAAACCCAGGGTCAGTTCCATGGCATGCCGCTGATCGGCGGTCGCGAACTCGCCGAGGATCATCACCGCGGCATTGCCCGGCAGCAGCTGGGTGATGCCGAACACGGTGAACGACACCACCAGCAGCACCAGCACGATGGCGCCCAGCCGCCGCAGGAGCCAGGCCGCCGTCATCGCGTCAGGTCACGACGGTCAGATCGGCGGGCAGGCCGGTCAGCACCTCCGGCGCACCCTCGGTGATCAGCAGCGTGTGCCCGACGCCCATCGCATAGCCGGTGTCGGGATCGCCCAGCATCACATGGTAGAACAGCACCATGCCCGGCCGGCAGATCGTCGGGTTGCCGGTATAGATCATCGGCGGCACATCCATGCTGGTGGGCGCGTAGGTCAGGCCCACGGAATAGCCGGTGGCGCCGAACCGCGCGCCATGATAGCCGCCGGCATCGAGCCCTTCGGCATGCGCGTCGAAAATCTCGCCCAGCGTGGTTCCGGTGCGGGATATCTCGGTCATCCGCGCAAGCGTACCCCGCACCGTGTCGTACATGTGTTTCTGGCGATCGGTGACCTGCCCCAGCAGAATGGTCCATTCCGTCTTCACATTATAGCGGCGCAGCGCCACCGGATATTCGACGACGATCTGATCGATCGGCTCCAGTCGCCGCGGCTGACTGACCCCGCGGCCATAGACCGCCCGCGCGCCCGAATTGAACAACGGCGCGTTCGGCGGCATGTCGCCGCCACCACCCAGCACCACCGACAGATAGGCCGCCATCAGCGAGGCATCCATCACGCCCGGCCGCGCCGCCGCGATCACCGCGTCCAGCGAGCGGTCGAGCAGCTTGCCCGCGTCGCGCATCACCGCGATTTCCGCCGGCGATTTCACCAGCCGCAGCAGGCGGATCATGTGCTGGTCGAACGCCAGCGTGCAGAAACCCTCCATCGCCACCTGAATGCGATGCAAATTCCAGCCGGTCAGCCCGTGCGTGTTCATCTCGACGGCCACGCGCTTGCCGGCCAACCCCTTCTCGCGCAGAATCTCGCGCAGCACGCCGGCCGGATCAGCGTCCTCGGCGTCCCACCACAGCCGGATATCCTCCATCGTGCTGGTCTGGCGCGCCTGCAACAGATCGGGCCTTCGCGTCAGCAGCGTGATCGGGGTGTCGTCGGCGGTGACCACGGCGCACTGGAAAAACACGAAGCCGCCGCTGTCATAGCCGGTCAGCCAGAAATGACTTTCCTGCGCGAACACCAGGATCGCATCGAAGCCGGCGGCCGCGACCGCGCGGCGTAACATCGCCTGTCGCGACAGATGCTCTTCGCGGGCAAACGGCAATGTCGGTGTGCCAGAAAACATGATATTGAACTCAGCAGAGATGCAGTTGCGGGGGAATCGCCGAGAGATTTTCAGCCGCGCCCTCGGTGATCAGAAAACTGCGCCCAAGGCCGGCGGCGACGCCGGAGGCGCTGTCGGGCACCATGATGTGCACGAAGAACACCATGCCTGGCCGCATGATCAGCGGATTGCCGGCATAGATCATCGGCGGCACATCCATCCAGGTCGGCCGGAACGTGCAGCCGATCGCATAGCCGCACGCGGCGAACCGCTCGCGCGCCAGGCCCGCGCGATCCAGCACGCGGCGATGGATCTCGTCGAGCTCGCCGAGCGCGCGACCCGGCCGCGCGTGGTCCAGCACCTGCGCCATCGCGTCCGTCGCCAGTGCGAACAGCTCGCGCTGGCGGGCGCGCGGCGCGCCCACCGCGATGGTCTCCTCGGTGCACACATGATAGCGGTAATAGGACGCACCGAGCTCGATCATCATCTGGTCGACCGGCTCCAGCCGCCGCGGCCCGCCGATGCCACGGCCATAGATCGCGCGCGGGCCGGAATTCACCAGCGGCCCGGTCGCCGGCATATCGCCGCCGTCTGACAGCATCGCCGAAACCCCAGCCGCCGTCGTCACACAATCCAGATTGCCCGCGTGCGTCGCCGCCACCATCGCGGTGATGGCAACATCCGCCAACCGCCCGGCCTCCCGCACATAGACGAGCTCCGCCGGCGATTTCACCAGTCGCAGACTGCGCACGATGTCCGACGCATCTTCCAGCACCACCACATCGGCCAACGCCACTGCCACCCGGCGGTGATTGGCGGCGGTCAGACCATAGGTCGCATATTCGATGCCAACGCGCTCGCCGCGCAACCCGAGCTCCTCCAGGATGCAGCGAAGATCATAGGCGGGATCGGCATCCTCGGCGTTCAGCCAGATCCGGATATCGTCATACAGCGAGGCGTCGCGCGCCTGCGCGAGATCCGGCCGCCGCGTCAACAGCACCGTCGCCCGCGCGTCTGCGGTGATCACGCCCACCTGGAAGAACACATAGCCCGAGGTGTCGAACCCGGTCAGCCAATAATGGCTCTCCTGCGCGAACACCAGCAACGCGGACAGCCCGCGCGTCGCCAGTTCGCCGCGCGTGCGCGCCAGCCGGTCGGCATGCTCGGCGGCGGTGAACCGCAGCTGCACCGGGCGACCGCCGCCCGTCCTGGCGGCCAGCTCCGGCATGCTCAGGCGGCCAGCCAGACACGCTCGATGAAGAACGTCTTCTGCAACGGGCTGACCGTCCAGCCGCGCACCCGGTCGCGATTGGCGGTGAGCACATCTTGAAACATCGGCAGCAGCGAGGGCTTGTCACGCACCATCAGCGCCTGCGCCTGGCGGTAGATCGCGCGCCGCTTGTCGGGGTCGAGCGTCGCCGCCCCGCTCGCCACCAGCGCGTCGAACTCGGCATTGTTCCAGGCGGTATCGGCGAACGCCGCGTGGGTGGTGAACAGCAGCGTGAAGGCGGCATCCTCGGTCGCCTGCATGCCCCAATAGCCGACGTAGAAATTGCCCTTCATCCACACGTTGGCGAGATAGGTGTCGTGCGGGATGGTCTGCACGTCGATATCGAAACCGCCCTCCCGCGCCATCTCCTTCATCGCCACCCCGACGGACGAGCGGATCGCGGGACGGTTCGAGCAGATCAGCGGAATCTTGATCCCATTGGGATAGCCCGCCTCCGCCAGCAGCCGCTTGGCCCCCTGCGGATCATATGGCGTCGCCGGTGCCGCGCTGTAATAGCGATATTGCGGCGAGATCACATTGTCGGACGCGGTCTGTCCGAGCCCCTCCAGCACGAGATCCACCAGACTGTCGCGATCGATCGCCATCGCCAGCGCCGTCCGCACCTTGATGTCATCGAACGGTTTGCTGTCCATGCGCATCACGACATTGACGAACCGGCCGGATTTCACCCGCTGCCCCACCACCCCCGGTGCCGCGGACACGCGCTTGAAATCGGCCTGTTGCACATCCGACATCACGTCGGTCGCACCGGACAGCAGATTTTGCACTTCCGCTGTCAGGTCCGGAAACAAAGGCAGTTCCACGGCGTCGAGATAAGGCTGGCCAGGCACGAAATACTGCGGATTGCGCACCACCCGCAGCAGCCGCGTCGAGTCGAACACATCGAGCAGGAACGGGCCCGTGCCATGCGGCTTGGTGGCCAGCCCCGCCAGATCGGCGAGGCCCGCGACCGAGACGATGCGGGCATTGGAATGCGCGGTGGCGACAGGGAAATCCGCGAACGACGTGGCGCAGGTGAAGCGCACGGTCAGCGGGTCGACCGCCTCGATCGTCTGCAACGAGCCGAGTGCGGCCTTGGCCGGTGACGCGGTCTTGGGATCGAGGATCGCCCGATAGGTGGCAACCACGTCGGCCGAGGTGAACGGCGTGCCGTCATGGAACGTCACCCCCGGGCGCAGCTTGAAGGTGAACACCCGCGCCTCGGCGTCCCCGGTATACGCCAGCGCCAGGTCGGGCATGGGCTGCATGTCGGGCGCCATGCGCAGCAACCCGGAATACAGCATGTCGGCCGCGATATATTCCGAAGGTCCCGATATCTGCAGCGGATTCAGTGAGGCGGTGCGCGTGTTCACCGACACGCGCAACACGCCCCCCGTCTTCGGCGTCGTCGGCGTCTTCGGCGTCGTCGGCGCCGTCTGGGCCGCCGCCAGACCGGGCAGCGCCAACGTCGCGGCGGCCCCCGCGAGAACGGTCCGTCGGGTCGGTGAGACACTGGTCATGCGAGGGTTCCTACGGCAGATGGTCCGAAATGATGCGATGCGGCAACTCTGCGGGGCCGCCTGGGCGAGGTCAATCAGGGCAGGCCGATCAGAAACGGCTTCGGCCGCGGCGCGGGGTCCGGCTCGTTCTGCAGATTGGTCAGCAGAATCTGCGTGCCGGCGTCGATCGCCCGATCGATCGCGGCGCGCACGCCGTCCTGATCGCGCTGTTCCAATGCCGCCAGCAGCCGGTCGTAATTATGCGGCTCGGCGCCCGTCGGTGCCGCCTGCGGATACAGATAATTCAGCGTCGGACCGATCTGCAGCCACAGCCGCTCGATCATGTCCAGCAGCGTCGGCATGCCCGCACTCTCGTACAGCCCGAACCGGAACGCGTAATTATGCCGCAATGCGGCCGCGACATCGCGCGCGTTCTTGGCCGCGATGAAGCGCTCCTTGGTCTGGCGCAGCTCGGCGATCTGCCGCGGCGTGATCCGCTCGGTGGCGCGCGCCGCCGCCAGGCCCTCCAGCGCGCGACGGATCTCGGAGATTTCGAGATACCGGTCGCCGGTCACCCGCGGCACCCGGAACGACTGCGCCGGGCCGATGTCCAGCGCGCCCGCGGCGACCAGCTTCAGCAGCGCCTCGCGCACCGGCGTCGGGCTGGTGCCGAGCTGCTCGGCCAGTTCCCGGGTCACCAGCCTGGTGCCCGGCCGCAGATGCCCCTCCAGCAGATCGCGCTGCAGCGCGCGCTCGACGAAGCCGGCGAGGCCGCCTTTGGGGGCCTGGGTCAAGGGGATGGACATGTCATGGGCCTCTATCGTGGCGACGCCGGCGGGTGGTGACGATCAGACTAGACAAGTTTTCCAGCCGCTGCATAGGATGCACGATATATCGTATGGCAGAATTCTGGGCCCCCGCGCCGTCCGCCCCCAACTCGCCCGTCCCCGCCTCGCCCGTCCCCGGCCCGCCGTCAGCATTTTCGGAGTGTCAGCATGCGACCTCGCTTCCTCTTGGCCGCCGCCGCCAGCGCCCTCCTCGCGGTCGCCCCCGCCCACGTCGCCCCCGCCCACGCCGCCACTCTGGTGATCGCGCGCGCCGCCTCGCCCAGCACCATGGACCCCGGCTTCCTGCGCGAACCCGCCACCCTCGTCGATAATGTGTTCGACACCCTGGTCGGCCGCGACGCCAACCTCAAGCTGGTGCCCGATCTCGCGCTGTCATGGACATCGGTCGACCCGCTCACCTGGGAGTTCAAGCTACGCCCCGGCGTGACCTTCCAGAACGGCGAAACATTCGACGCGAACGCGGTGAAATTCTCGCTCGACCGGGTGCTCGACCCCGCCGCCCACGCGCCGACCATCTCCTACATCAACACCATCGCCGCCGTGGACGTGGTCGACGCCGACACCGTGCGCATCCACACCAAGGCCGCCGACCCGCTGCTGCCCACCCGGATGAGCCGCTACCCCGCCTACATCGTCCCGCCCGCCTACCTGAAATCCATCGGCGCCGAGCAGTTCGCCCGCAAGCCGATCGGCACCGGCCCCTATCGCGTCACCGAGTTCGTGCCGGACGATCACGTCACCATGCAGGCGAACCCTGGCTATTGGCGCGGCAAACCCGCCATCGACACGGTCGTCTGGCGCGCGCTGCCGGAGCCCACCGCCCGGGTCGCCGCCCTGCTGGCCGGCGAGGTGCAGCTGGTCGAGGCGCTCCCGGTCGATCTCGCGCAGAACGTCGCCGCCGACCCCGATCTGCAGGTGGTCAAGGTGCCGCATGGCGGGTTGGTGATCTATCTCGGCCTCAAGACCGGCGAACAGCCGCTGGATGACGCCCGCGTCCGCCAGGCGCTGTCGATGGCGATCGACCGCAAGACCATCGCCGCCCAGATCCTCAAGGACTATGCCGACGCCACCGGCACCCAGGCGGGCCCGTTCGATTTCGGCTACAAGGATGAACCGATCCCGCCGTTCGATCCCGCCCGCGCCAAAACCCTGCTCGCCGCGGCCGGCTACCCGAACGGCTTCACCATCCGCATGCAGACCCCGGCGCATTACATCAACAGCGCCCAGGTCGGTCAGGTGATCGCGCAGGAATTCGCCGCCATCGGCGTCACCGCCCAGCTGGAAACCCCGGAATGGTCGGTCTATGCCCAGCAGGTGCCCGCCGGCAAACAGGCGCCGATCTACATGCTGGGCTGGGGCTCGACCCAGACGCTGGACGCGGACGCCGCCCTCTACCCGATCCTGCACACCGGTGAGCCCTATTCCACCGTGTCGCTCCCCGCGTTGGACAGCCTGCTGACCGACAGCCGCAGCACGATCGACCCCGCGGCCCGCGCCGTCCTGTTCGCCAAAATCCAGGACATGTCGACCGAACTGACGCCGACGCTGCCGCTCTACCAGGAAGATTCGCTCTACGCGAAACGCAAGGGCGTCACCTTCGCCGGCCGCGCCGATGCCCGCATCGTGCTGTTCGACATGCGGATCGCCGATTGAGATTGTCCGCCCGGCCGCTCGCCGCGAGAGGCCTGTTCGCCAACGCCGATCTGGCGGTGGGTGCGATGGCCCTGGGGGCCGTCATCCTCGCCGCCAGCGTCGGTCCGCTGTTCTGGACCGCCGATCCGATCAGCGGCTCGATGCTGACCATGTTTCAGCCGGCGACGTCGGCGCACCCGCTGGGCACCGACCAGATCGGTCGCGACCTGCTGGCCCGCGTGCTGTTCGGCACCCGTCTCTCGGTGGTGATCGTGCTGCTGGCCGGCGCCGTGGGGGCCGTGCTCGGCACCGCGCTGGGGCTGGTCGCCGGCTATTTCGGCGGCGCGGTCGACAGCGTGATCATGCGCCTGGTCGATATCCAGCTCGCCGTGCCGTTCATCCTGCTGATCCTGCTGGTGATGGCGGTGGTCGGCCCGGGCATCTTCAATCTGGTCGTCGTGCTCGGCGTCACCGGCTGGGCGATCTACGCCCGTACTGCGCGCGCCCGCGCGCTCGAACTGCGCGACCTCGAATATATCGAGGCGGCGCGCGCCGTGGGCGCCAGCGTGCCGCGCATCCTGCGCGCCCACGTGCTGCCCAACCTGCTCGGCCCGCAACTCGTCCTGCTGACGCTCGATCTGCCGCGCCTGGTGGTGCTGGAGGCCTCGGTCGGCTTCCTCGGCCTCGGCGTGCAGCCGCCGACACCCACCTTGGGCAATCTGATCGGCGACGGCCGCGCCTATCTGCTCAACGCCGACTGGCTGGTGATCTATCCCGGCCTGGTGATCGCGGCCCTGGTGGTCGGCTTCAACCTGCTGGGCGACTGGCTGGCGCGGCGCGCCGAGCGGCGGGCGGGATGACCGCCTATCTCACCCGCCGCCTCGGCCAATCGCTGATCGTGCTGCTCGGCGTGTCGATCATCGTGTTCGCCAGCCTGTATCTCACCGGCGACCCCGCCGCCCTGATGCTGCCGCCCAGCGCCAGCCGCGCCGAGATCGACGCGTTCCGCCACGCCATGGGCTTCGACGATCCGCTGGCGACGCAATATCTGCGCTATCTCGGCCATGCGCTCACCGGCGATTTCGGCACCTCCCTGCGGTTCGGCAGCCCGGTCACCGGGCTGATCGCCGAACGGATCCCGGCCACCGTCCTGCTGGCGCTGGTGGCGCTCGGCTGGAGCACGCTGCTGGGCTTCGCCTTCGGCATCCTCGCCGCCGTCCGCCGCGGCGGGGCGATCGATTTTCTGGTGCGTCTGGTGGCCCTGTCCGGCCAGGCCATCCCGGTGTTCTGGCTCGGCCTGCTGCTGATCATCGGCTTCGCGCTGCGTTGGCATCTGCTGCCCAGCAGCGGCTATGGCCGGCCGATCAACCTGGTGCTGCCGGCGATCACGCTCGGCGCCTATTACATGAGCTCGGTGACACGGCTGGTGCGGATCAGCCTGATCGAGGCGATGCAGCAGGATTATGTGCGCACCGCGCGCGCCAAAGGGCTGGGCGAGGGGCGGATCGTGCTGCGCCACGCGCTGCGCAACGCGCTGGTGCCGGTGCTCACCGTGCAGGCGCTGCAACTGGCCTCCCTGCTCGGTGGCGCGCTGATCACCGAGACCATTTTTGGCTGGCCGGGCATCGGCCGGCTCGCCGTGCAGGCGATCCAGAACCGCGATTTCCCCCTGGTGCAGGCGATCGTGCTGCTGGCCGCCGCGGTGTTCGTGGTGGTCAACCTGCTGGTCGATCTCGCCTACGCCGCCCTCAACCCGCGGGTGCGATTGTGATCGCCGCCCAGCGCGCCGCAACCCTGGCATTGCTGTCCGACTGGATCGCCATCCCGTCGATCGCCGGTGATCCCGCCGCCTTGCGGCGCATGGCCCGCGACGTCGCTGGCTGGCTGCGTCGGCACCTCGGCGCCACCATCATCGAGGCCGGCCTGCGCTGCCAGCCGCCGATTGTGCACGCCCGCATCGACCGCGGCCATGACCGCACCATCCTGCTCTACAACATGTACGACGTGATGCCGGCCACACCGCAAGGCTGGTCGGTGCCGCCGTTCGTCGGCGGCGAGGTCACCGTGCCCGGGCTCGGCGCCTGCTATGTCGGCCGCGGCGCCGAGAACAACAAGGGCCCGCTGGCCGGCATGCTGGTGGCCCTCCAGGCGCTGCTGGCGGCGGACGCCATCGGCGCCAACATCGAGCTGCTGATCGAGGGCGAGGAGGAGGTCGGCAGCGCCGCCCTGCGCGCCTATCTGCGTGCCCCCGCGACCTTGGTGCGGCGCTGTCAGGCGGCGTTGTTTCCGTCGTTCTGTGAATATGGCGGCGGCCGCCCGCGCGTCTATCTCGGCAGCAAGGGCATCGCGCATGGCGTGATCCACGCGGCCTGCGGCCCGTCGCGCCCGATCCATTCCAGCAACGCGCCCTGGATCGCCAACCCGGCCTGGACGCTCGCTTGCGCCCTCGCACGGCTGGATGGCGGCCGGCTCGGCCGCATCGCCATGCCCGACGATGCCGCGGACATCCTCACCAGTCTCGCGGCGGGGTTCGACCCCGAGGCCGAATTGCGTTTTCGCCACAGTGCCGATTTCGCCATCCCCGGCACCACCGCCGAGCGGCTGGCCGCGGTGCTCACCACCAGCAGCCTCAATCTCGCCAGCCTGCACACCACGCCCGCCGACGCAAGGGCTGCCATCCCCACCAGCGCGTCAGCCAATTTCGATCTGCGCCTGCCCCCCGGCGTCGATCCGGACGCGGTACTGGCCGCGCTGCGCGCCGCCCTGGCCCCCGCCGAACTGCGGGTCCACGACGCCTATCCCGGCCATCGCTTCGCCGCCACCGATCCCGCCGTGGCCGCGCTGTGCGACAGCTACGCCGCCGCCGGCGTCACGCCACAGGTCTGGCCCTGGGCGATCGGCGCGATGCCGGCCTACGCCTTCGCCAATGTCGCCGACAGCTTCCTGATCGGCGGCCTCGGCCATGCCGGCCATGCCCATGGCGTCGACGAGTTCGTCACCCTCGCCGGGCTCGATCGTTTTCTCGGCTTCGTCGCGGCCTGGCTGCCGGCCACCGCGCGCGCCATTCCCCCCGCTGGAGCAGCCTCATGAATTCCGATTCCTTCCCCCGCCTCGATCTCGGCTTCTTCCCCACCCCGATCGAGCACCTGCCGCGCGTCGGCGCCGCCCTGGGGATCGATCTGCGCATCAAGCGCGACGATTACTCGGGCTTCGGCGGCGGCGGCAACAAGGTCCGCAAACTGGAATATCTGATGGCCGACGCAGCGGCCCTCGGCGCCGGCGTGCTGATCACCACCGGCGGCCATCAATCCAATCACGCCCGCATGGTCGCCGCCGCCGCCCGCCGCTTCGGCATGGCGGCCGTGCTGGTGCTGCGCGGCGACGCGCCGAGCGAATATCAGGGCAATCTGCTGCTCGACCGGCTGTTCGGCGCCACCCTCGAATTCCTCGATCCCACCGATTATTTCCATCTGATCGACGGCCGCATGGAAGCCCACGCCCAGGCCGCGCGCGACGCCGGGAAAGTGCCGTACGTCATCCCGCTCGGCGGCGCCAATCCGCTCGGCGCACTCGGCTATGTCCGCGCCACGGAAGAACTCGCAGTCCAGCTGCAACAGGCCGGGGCCACGCCGCCCGACTTCATCGTCGCCCCGGTCGGCTCCGGCGGCACGCTGGCCGGGCTGCATGTCGGCGTCCGGCGCATCTGGCCGGGCACCAGGGTGATCGGCATCAGCGTCAGTCGCGACGCCCCCTGGTTCCAGGAGCGGGTGGCCGGCATGGCCACGGAGTGCGCCGCTCTGCTGCAATGGGACCTGGAATTTTCGCCTGACCAGATCTGGGTCGAGGACCAGCATGTCGGCCCGGGCTACGGCAGGCCGAGCGATGGCGGCACCGCCGCCATCAAGCGTCTGGCGCGCGACGAGGGGGTGCTGCTCGACCCCGTCTACACCGGCAAGGCCATGGACGGGCTGTTCTCGCTGGTCGCCAGCGGCCAGATCCCGGCCGGCGCCAGCGTGCTGTTCCTGCATTGCGGCGGCAGCCCGGCCTTGTATCCGTTCGCCCGCGAACTGACGGCCGCATGACCGGACCCGTCTGGTTGCGATATCTCGGCCGCGCCGACGTCATCGCGGCCGGTGGCGACGACATGGCGGCGGCCATCAGTGACGTTCGCGCGGCGCTGGTGCTGCTGCGCGCCGGGGCTGCGGAAATGCCCGCCGAAACCAGCGTTCGCCTGGGCGGTCCCGCGGAGCGGACGGCGCGCGCCTATGCGCTGCCGGCCCGCGTCGGTGCGGCGGCCGGGGTGAAATGGACCGCGCACCGCCCGCGCCCGCTGGCACCTGGGCTTGCCGCCCCGTCGCTCACTCTGGTGAACGACGCGATCAGCGGCGTGCCGGTCGGCCTCGTCGAAAGCGCGCTGCTGACCCCGATGCGCACCGCCGCCGTGTCCGCCCTGGTGCTGGCCAACGCGGGCCCCGATATCCGCCGCCTCACCCTGCTCGGCGCCGGCGCCCAGGCCGAGACGCATCTGCGGATGCTGATCGCGGAATGTCCCGAACTCAGCTCGGTCACCGTGTGGAATCGCGATCCGGCACGCGCCATTGCCATGCTGCACAAAGCCCGACGCCACACGCCATGGCCGCTCCGCACCACGGACCACCTCGCCGACGCCCTTGATGACGCCGACGCGGTGATCAGCTGCACCAGTGCCACGACGCCGTTCCTCGGTGCCGAGCTGATGCGCCCCGGCCGACTGGTGCTGCAGATCGGCCATCACGAGGTCACGTTCGACGCGATCGACCGCGCCGACACGGTGATCGTCGACCAATGGGGCCAGTTCGCGCGCACCAGCACGAAAAGCCTGTTCCAGATGCACCGCGCCGGCCGTTTCCCCGCCGAGCGCGTCAGCGCCGACCTCGCCCAGCTGGTGCTCGACGGCTGGCGCCCGCAGCCCCGGGCGACGATCTATTTCTCCAGCTTCGGCCTGAATATCTTCGATATCGCCCTGGCCGACCGCGTGCTGCGAAACGCCACGGCCGCCAACCTCGGCACGTTGCTGGAGATGCCCGGCCACTGAGAGTCCGTTTGCAAACTCTACTATGGTGGCCATCTGACGCGCTTTTCCTGTGCTCCGATGCTCACGACCCATCGGTCGCTCCGCTTCGGTGCTCGGAAAAACACGCCAGCTGACTCACCCTAGCGAGTTTTCAAACAGACTCTGAGGTGGCAACCGCGTAACCCCTGATGGATAAAAGTCTTTTTGCTTCTTTTTCTTCAGAAAAAGAAGATTCTTCCTTCCGGCCCAATCCAAACCCGCCTACAGGACACGATGATGTCTGGCCTGGGGTGTTGAGATGATTCGGATCGACAGCGTGATCACGCGGGGCGGGGACAGCGGCGAGACGTCGCTGGGGGACGGCACGC
>Ga0116226_10000990_pt1 | contig 24741 bp, 16 predicted proteins | sample S1TSphfallax_FD_89692 | JGI IMG/M metagenome (GOLD analysis project Ga0116226, IMG submission 89692) | Host-associated microbial communities from peat moss isolated from Minnesota, USA - S1T2_Fa - Sphagnum fallax MG | ecosystem: Host-associated > Plants > Peat moss > Unclassified | place: USA... | reverse complement strand
GTTGAATTTGCCCAGATCGGCAGAACGGGCAGGGCGATCAACGCAGCAATCAGGATGGCTTTGCGACGTCCGATTTTTTCCGAAATCGTGCCGAAAGTCATGCCGCCTACGATGGCACCGATATTCAGAACCACGAGGATGAAGGTGACGGTATGGTCATCAAACTTGTGCTGCAGGCGCAGGAAGTTCGAATAGTTATCTTGCGTGCCGTGGCTGAAGAAATTGAATGCCGTCATCAGGACGATAGCGTAGAGCGTGAGCTTCCAGTCGGACATGAAGGTCTTCAGCAGACCTGCACGCTCCTTCTTCGCCATGGTTTCCCATGCTGGTGATTCCTTGACGTTGCTACGGATATAGACCACCAGTAATGCAGGTGCCACGCCAATCATGAACATGCCGCGCCAGCCGATATATTGGTGAACCAGGCCGAAGACAACCGAAGCCAGCAGGAAGCCGCTAGGATAACCCGCTTGTAGCAAGCCCGATACGAAACCGCGCGATTTCGGCGGGATCGTTTCCATCGTCAATGCCGAACCGACACCCCATTCACCACCCATGGCGACACCAAACAGGGCGCGCAAAATGAATAGTGTGGTCAGCGATGGTGCGAAACCGGAGGCGAATTCCAGCAGCGAATAGATCGCGACGTTGATCATCAGGGTCGGCCTGCGACCGAATTTATCCGCAAGGCGGCCAAATATCAGTGCGCCGATGGGGCGCGCTGCCAGCGTGAGCATCAGTGCAAACGTGACGTCAGAGACTTTGGTATTGAATTCAAGGGCGATGTCCTTGAAAATCAGCGTCATGATGAAAAAGTCGAACGCATCCAGCGTCCAACCAAGATAAGCAGCAACGGTTACGTTGATCTGCTCTCGCGTCCAGGCCATAAAGTCTCCTTGTTTGTGTATGTTGGTAGCGAAGTATAGAGATTCTTCATTCGCTACTGTAAGGTATTTTGGCTGGCGTGGTAATCCGTACTAGTACGGATAAGGCGCTCTATGCTGCAATGCGGCATGGGTTGCGTGCGAAGAGACCAATCTTCCACAAGTTATAATTTCCAGCATTTTGCTTCCCCGAATAACTGGATATATTATCTGATGTTTGCTGCCTCCCCATTACGTTTTTATCGTATTTCCCTGGCCTTAGGTGTGCTGGTCATCACGACTCAGGCACTTGCTGCAGATAGCGGCATGGCCGCACCGCGCACAGCGCAAACCCGCTATGTATGGGCGACAAATTTGACTGTGCGAGCTGCGCCCGATAGCAAGAGTGCCGAAATCGTCAAACTTCCATTTGGTTCTGCCGTGGAAATGGATGTCACGAATGAGGCTCCTGTTGCACATCAGGAATCGGTATTGAAGCTTATTCCAAGTGCCGACACGACTGCATCAGAAGTGACGATTAGCGGACACTGGCAGCACATCCATGCGGGGCAGAATAATGGTTGGGTCTTCGATGGTTTTCTATCGCGTTATCCAACACCGCCAACAAGCGGTGCCAATGCGCCCGCACCTGAAGGCGAATTGGAATTTGCCAAACACGTCTTTGGCGTCAAGCTTGCGCAAGCATGGAAGGATGGCGATAGCAGGAAATCGCCGGAGTTTGTCGCCATGCGCAAGCATACGCAAGTCAAGGATAAGGAAATCTCCGGGGATCTGGAGTGGGCCTATGTCGAATTTCAGCCGCAAGGCAGTTACGAGCAATTCCAGAATAGGCCGGGTGATGTACTCGAAAATACGATCACATTCAAGAACGTACCGATGACGTTCAATGAGGCGATTTTGTGGGTGCGCTATTTTGATGCTTGGTACGCGACCGATCCTCAAACGCATGCATTGATGAGCAAGTATTCAGGCAAGGTGCAGGCGGGGCATCATATCGAAATCAAACCAAGTGATGACACCGTCGGCGTGGCGACCAATCGCATCGTTGACTGCAAGCAGGATACATGTAACCTGAAATTTCAATTGTCTGATTAAGATATTCGCCAAGGCGCTGGTTTCAGGCTAGAGCAGCATCACCAGCTTCAACTCTGGCGCATTGGCGACGCGCAGCGTCAATTGCTGATAAATCAGATTCCCCATCAGCGGATGCACGAAAGTGCGTTCGCCGCCTTCGCGTTCCAACACATCCTGCCTGCGCCAGATCATTTCAAATTCTTCGCTTTGTTCACGCAATTCGCTGATGAAGCTATAGACGGTATCCTGCTCCAGATCGGCGCTGGCATCGGCACGGAATTCCGCAACCAGACGTGCAGCACGTTCTTCCCAATCCGGCACCAATTTACGTGCTTCGGGGTTGAGGAACATGTAGTGCAGCAGGTTGGGCTTTGCATCATCAACCGCCAGCCAGCCCATGAATAATTCTTCTGCAGCGCGGTTCCATACCAGCGCATTCCAGATCAAATCCAGCACGTAGGCTGGTGTGGGTATCTGATTCACTGCACGGGTGAGGGTGTGCTTCATCGCCAGGCTGCTTTCCGCCTCCGGCGCTTCGGGATCTCGTAAGCCCGCCAGGTCGAAGAAATATTCGCGTTCAATTGGCGTCAGCATCAACACATTTGCCAAGCGCGACAAGGTTGCCGATGAAACCGATAAGGCACGTCCTTGTTCTATCCACGTCAGCCAAGTCGGGCTGATGCCGCAAAGCGATGCGACTTCCTCGCGCCGCAAACCTTTGACGCGGCGGCGCACGCCCTCTGGTAAACCGACTTGCGAAGTCGATAAGCGTTCCCGATGGGAACGGATGAATTCGCCCAGCAATGGCGACTTGTTATTGGACATGGTTCCTTTGATAGGGTATTGGTTGCAGTAATAGTATAAGCGCTTGCCTTGTACTGGAATATCACGCGATCTATGATGCATTTTTCAACGGAGGAATTCGATGACATCGCACGATGAGCAGGTGAACCAGCAATTCGGACAAGTAGCAGCGGCATATCTGACCAGCAAGGCTCACGCACAGGGTGCTGATTTGGAAGCTCTGTCAGCATTGACGCTTGGACATGCCGATGCAAGCGTATTGGACTTGGGTTGCGGGGCTGGACACGTCAGCTTTGCCGTTGCACCGAATGTCGCCAAGGTGACTGCCTACGATTTGTCTGAAGAGATGCTTGTTGTCGTAGCAAAGGAGGCTGTGCAGAGAGGGTTATCCAATCTGAAGACACATCAAGGTGTGGTGGAAGCATTGCCATTTGCATCGGCCAGTTTCGATTTCGTTTTGACGCGTTTCAGTGCGCATCATTGGTCCGATTTGCCGAAAGCCTTATCTGAAATGCGACGCGTATTGAAGCCCGGCGGGAGCATCGTCGTCATCGATGTGATTGCGCCTGATGTACCGTTGATCGATACCCATTTGCAATGCATCGAGTTATTGCGCGATGTTTCCCACGTGCGCAACTACGCCTATGCAGAATGGCAACGTCAATTGGAGCAGGCCGGTTTTCGCATCGATGCCAGCGATAAATGGAAATTGCCACTTAATTTTGATGCATGGGTTACACGCATGCGCACGCCGTTAGATCGTGTCGCCGTGATACGTGGTTTGTTGCGTGGCGCGCCGCAGGAGGTACGCAGCTATCTGACTTTGCAAGAAGATGATTCATTTGCCATCGATGTTGCCATGTTTCGTACTTCAATTACATGAATCTTGCCAATATGACGATTGCTTGCAGAGACGGATTCTGAAAGAATTAAAGTTTCCGTCTATTCTTTTCCTGGGATCATGTTGATTTTTCAACTGTATCCTGCCATTTCGTATGCACAAGCTGCCGACCCAAGCTGAAATCGAAAATACGCTCAAGGGCTTTGCGATCCCTCCGCGCCCGCAAGTGTTGATGAGCTTGAGCGAGGAGATGAACAAGGAAGAGCCTGATCTGAAATTGATCGCACGTCAGATTGGCGGTGACGTTGGCTTGTCGGCTGCGGTACTGAAGACGGTCAATTCGCCATTCTTCGGTTTGAAGAAGAAGATCAGCGCTGTCACTCAGGCGGTGAGCCTGCTCGGATTGAAGAGTGTAGAGCGTATCGTCACCGGCATCATGTTACGCGCCAGCTTCGTCAATGAGACGCGCACGCTGGAGCATTTCTGGGACAGTGCCGAAAAATCAGCCGGTATCGCAGCACACATTGCGTCATCGCTGCCACGTGGGCCACGCGACGATGCCTATAGCTTCGGCTTGTTTCACAATGCTGCGATTCCGATCCTGAATCAACGCTTCCCGAATTACATTCAAACCTTGCGCAATGCAACGGTGACGTCGGATCGCCCCATTACCGTATTCGAGGATGAGCACCACGCAGTCAATCATGCAACGCTAGGCTACTTGATTGCCAAGGCATGGTTCCTGCCTCCAACTATCTGCGAAGGTATTTTGCGTCATCATGATGCAACTGTGTTCGATGATCCGAATAGTATTTCGCCACAGGCATTGACCCTGATTGCGATCACCTATCTGGCAGAGCATTTAAGCGGCGAAGATATGGAGTTTGGCGAGCATTCGCAATGGGAGCAAGTACGTGATCCCGTGCTGGATCATCTTGGCTTGCTTGATATCGAATACCTGAACATGAAAGACGAGGTTGCTGCACTGATGTAGATTGCTTACATCATGAAGTCACACAGCACGTCAAACGATCTCCAATCAGAATTCCTCCCAATCATCCGCTGCGACTGGTTTCTGCACTGGCCGTTTGGGCGCACTGACTGCCCCTGCTGGCTTGCTCTGCGCGATACGTGCTGGAGCTGATCCAGTATTTTTGCGGTGGCTCAAGGTACCAATCTTTTCGCGATGTTTGTGACTCTTGGTAATCGCTTCTTGTGCTGCATGGATTTGTGCATTGGTCAGTTTGAAGACGCTGACAAGATTTGACAGATGGTCAGATTCATCCTGTAACGAACCTGCAGCGGCAGCGGCTTCTTCAACCAAGGCGGCATTTTGTTGTGTTACGTTGTCCATCTCTGAGATCGCGACATTGATCTGTTCGATGCCTTGTGTCTGCTCCTGGCTGGCAGCGCTGATTTCAGCCATGATGTCGGTAACACGCTTGATGCTTTCCACTACCTCGTTCATAGTGATACCGGCTTGGTCAACTAACCGCGTCCCAGCATCTACCTTTTCCACCGAATCACCAATCAATGCCTTGATTTCCTTTGCTGCACTAGCTGAACGTTGTGCCAGATTGCGCACTTCAGCCGCCACCACGGCAAAACCTCGGCCTTGTTCCCCAGCGCGCGCAGCTTCCACGGCGGCGTTCAACGCAAGAATATTGGTCTGGAATGCAATGCCGTCAATGACGCTGATGATATCGACGATTTTGCGCGAAGAATCGTTGATCGCGCCCATGGTGCTGACGACTTCCGAGACGACATTGCCTCCACGCATCGCCACTTCAGAGGCAGACAACGCCATTTGATTGGCTTGCCGTGCATTGTCGGCATTCTGTTTGACAGTGCTGGTCAATTCTTCCATTGACGATGCGGTTTCTTCCAGTGCGCTTGCCTGCGACTCGGTACGCGACGATAAATCCAAATTGCCTTTGGCGATTTCTTTGGTGGATATCGCCATCGATTCGGTACCGCTTCTGACTTGCCCAACTATTTTTGCCAGGCTGATATTCATCTCACCTAATGCATGTAATAACTTGCCGACTTCGTCGCGGCTGGTTTTTTCGATGGGACTGGTCAGATCACCAGCAGCAACGGTCTCCGCAATGGTCAGCGCGTCATATAACGGAATGGTGATCGAGCGTGTGATGAAAAAAGCCAATGCAACGCCTATGACGATGGCGATTAATCCGATGATTACCATTTCGGATCGTGCGGTGTGATAGGTTTCTGTGCTTTGTTCTCCAGCCGCTTCAAATCGCGTTTCCTGAAAGCTGATTTCGGCGCGCAGTACGTCGGCCAATTCATGCATGGCTTTATAAGTGTCGCCATAAGCCTGTTTTGCGGCTTCGTCCTTGTTGTTGTCCTTCATCAGGGAGATTACTTTTTCGTAATCGGCGACATAGCGATTGCGGATTTCCTTGGCTGCGGCGTTGCGTGCCTTGGCCTCAGGGCTTACCAGCAAAGGTTGAACCTTGGTGAGTGCTTCGTCCAACGCAGCAGTGTTGGCATGTAGTCTTTGCAAGGCATTGGCAGTTTGTGCTTCATCGGTCGATGCAACGATTTCAAATACGCGGGCGATACTGCCGCGTGCATTGTCCAATGCGTAATTCGCTAATTTGGCTTTGACCCAGTTTTGTTTGACGATGGTGTCAGTGGCATCATTGAGATCGCCCATTTTGGCAATCCCGATCAAGGTGGTGCCCGCCAGAATAAACAGCAGTAGAGCGAAGCCAATGCTAAGGCGCACACCGATTTTCAGATCATTGATATTCATCGTTTTCCCCGTGAACAAGAATTTCGCTGAAACTGTTCTGAAACTGGATAGACGCCAGCAGGGCAGCCTTTAGCCGAACCTGCCAGCGTCCTTTATTGAGTTTGTTCCTAAGCTTGGTTTGGCGCAACAGAAAAACGTCTGTCGATTAAGGCATACAACAATTGTTGTATGCACGATACGCGCCGCAAGACCTGCACCTTGATAGGAATATGGGGCTCGCAGCGCTTGCCTTAAAAACCGTTACCGAACAGGTCTGCCATAGAACGGATAAGCCGGGTCGTTGTAACCAGGTGTCGATGGATGACCCGGACGCACAAGCGAATCCACCATCGCCTCATCTTCGGTAGTGACAACGTAATCGAGGGCCGGGAAGTAATCCTGCCATTGCTGCAAGGTGCGCGGCCCGGCGATGACCGAGGAAATGATAGGATTTGCCGCAACCCATGCAGTCGCAAACTGTGCCAGCGATACACCACGATTGGCGAAATATGCTTGCAATTGTTGTGCGATTGCTAATGATTCGCTACGGAATTCGGTCTCCATGATGCGTTTGTCGGCACGTCCCGCTCGTGTATTTTCCGGCGCGCTGGTTCCGGGTTGATATTTCCCGGTCAAGACGCCGCGGGCAATCGGACTATAGGGTACGACGCCAATGCCATAATGCTGACAAGCAGGAAGGATTTCAACTTCTGGCATGCGGTTTAACAGGTTGTAATAGGGCTGGCACACCACTGGCCCCGGCATGCCGATCAAGCCTGCAATACGCATGATTTCGGCAACACGCCAACCACGGAAGTTGGAAATGCCCCAGTAACGTATCTTGCCTGCCCGGATAAAGTCATCCAATGTGCGCAGGCATTCTTCCATGTTCATACCGTCGAAGTCGCGATGCAGGTAATAGATATCGACATAATCGGTTTGCAAACGCTTCAAGCTTTGATTGAGTTCATGGTGCATCCAGCTACGCGAGTAATGCTGCTGGTTGACTTGCTCAGACATCTTGTTGCCGATTTTGGTCGCCAGGACCCAATCATTGCGCTGGTTGGTCAACAACTCACCAACCATGATTTCGGACTCGCCTTTGCTGTAAACGTCGGCGGTGTCGATAAAATTGACCCCGTGTTCCCTGGCGCTGGCGATGATATTTGCAGCTTCGGTTTTATCGGTCTGATCGGCAAACATCATCGTACCTAAACACAATGCCGATACTTGCAGGTTGCTTTTTCCAAGGTTCTTGTAGATCATGCTCTCATCTCCGGGATGCTTGTAGGATTGGACGCAGGCGTCAATGCACGTGTGGGGAAAAATCGTCGTCAGAGCATACCCGAAGTTGGAAGCCATTGCTTTTGTGTGGAAATCTGTCGTTCTCTGCGTCAACTCAATGAACGTGTAGCGCGTTAAACAGTCACCTCATCACACTTTTGAAGGAAGGTATTATGAAACGCTTACTGCCCATGCTGATTGCCGCTGCGCTCGCCACTGTTGGCGTGAGCACATATGCCCAAAACGCACCAGCGCCTGCACCGGCTCCTGTTGCACCGGTTGCAGGTCCTGCTGCGCCGCATCACCACCATCATCACCATCACAGACATCATCATCGCCACCATCATCATCACCATATGAGGTCGGCGGATGCGCCTGCTCCAGCACCGAAGTAATTATTGAGCTGGCTATAGCGGCTTCGGGTTCAGCGGAGTTAATCCGAATCGGACCCGGAGCTGCTGACAATCTGGATTGGGTGTACCGTCAGCAAGCCAAGGGTCGAACTCTCGGCATGTGGTAGGGCGATTTGCATAAATCGCGCAATGAATGCCGCTTTGGCCGACTTCACCGCGTAGGGCGATGCAGCGGGCGCCACCTTTTTCTGTTCCCTTCATTGCTGCACGAAAATCATTGACCTTTGAGGTCAATTCCACTGGCACCCAGCCTTGGGGCTGATCGTTCAACTCCCCGAAGTAGAACGATACCCGAAAATACGCGCAACAAGCGCCACAGGCCAGGCAGGGATTCTCTGCTGCTTCAATTTCCACTGTTTCCAAATGAATTCCTAAGACATCGTCGATATGCAGATGCCTATGCTGCATCTGCATCAAAATGCGTTCAAACACGCTAGTTACTGGTCATATTTTACTCGCTGTTACTATTAAATTTGGTTGTACAACATCGATACGCCGAGTCGTTGACAGTGCAGGTCATAAGGCTCAATATTGATTGCGGTGGAGGAAATGGTTTGATTTTGGCAACAATATAAATGTCCGCGTCCGTGCTTATATTTACTTTGCCTTGAGGACTAAGTTTTCTGCGGGATAGGTATGGGCATGACTTGACGCATAGAAGACGTTCTCTTGATCGGAGTTGTCAAATGAATCAAAAAATATTGCGCTTCAAATTCATTGTCGCCATGTTGACCTGCCTTACCCTTGGGGCTGCTGCAGATGTGCTGGCTGCTGGCAAGGAAATCGTCTACATCACAGCAAAATCCGATTTGCCGTTTTGGAACACCCTCGGCAAGGGGGTGAAAGAGGTCGTTGAGAGCAACGGCTATACATATCGGGAAATGAACAGCAATCTGAGCGCTGCCACGCAGTTGCAAAATGCGAAGACGGCTGTTGCGCAAGGGGTTGCAGGCATTGTAATTTCACCCACCGATAGTGCCACAGCACCGGAAGTACTCGATGTGGCAATGCATGCCAATATACCGGTGGTGATTGCTGATATCGGCACCAACGGTGGCGACTATGTCACTTACGTCAAATCCGATAATTATCGCGGTGCATATGACACTGGCACCGAATTGGCATTGGCTTTCAAGGAACGTGGTTGGGGTGCAGAACAGTATGCGCAAATTGCGATTTCGCTGGCGCGCAAGAATGGAAAAGATCGGACCAATGGTTTTCGCGACGCCATGAAGGATGCTGGCATGACCAAGGAGCTGTTGCCGCCGAAGGAAATGGTTGATTATTCTGCTGATGAAACCAACCGCTATGTAAGGGACATTCTCGCAAAATCCCCGAATATTCGTGGTCTGTTTATTGAAACAGATCAACCCGTTCAAGGCGCTCTGCAGGCTTTGAAGGCAGCAAAAAAAAACAATGATGTGCTGATCGTTTCTTTTGATGCGATGCCGGAGGTAGCCGATTTGCTCAAGAGCGGTACCCTGGTGGCCGTCGGTATGCAGCAACCTTACCTGATGGGAAACAAGGCGGCAGAAGCATTGATGGGTAGTTTGCATGGACAACCGCAACCCAAGCAATTGCTGGTTCCCATTCTCGTGGCGAACAACAAGAACATCGTGCAATTGCTGCCCACGGCGAACAAGACCGTATTTGGTCATGACACAAAATAACAAGAACCCGGAGCCCTTATGAACGAACACCCTTTGTTACAGATGGCATCGGATAAATTTTGAATACGGCACTTCCATTGCATCGTCAGTGACTTTATGTCGATGCTCTCCCTACGTCTCAAGATCGGTCAACGTCTTGCGCTTAGTTATGGCGCCGTCATACTTCTATTGATTGCAACGACGTTTGAGGGCATCGACAAACTGCAAACGCTAAGCCAGACGACAGATGATGCACTGAAGGACAAATACCCGAAGACGGTATTGGTCAATAAGGTCATCGCTGATCTGGGTGTGATTGCGCGTTCCATGCGCAATTCCTTGATCCTGACCGATTCGGACGAAGTACATCAGCAATTAACCGATATCAGCAGCGCCAGCATCAAGATGGAATCACTGCTGAGAGAGTTGGAGCAGCGCATTGTTGACCCGAAGGGTAAGGACTTGCTGAAGCAAATCCGTATCGTGCATTCGGCCTACATCGTCAATCAGGACGACTTCATCAATCTGGTTGCTGAGCACAAGATGGGGGAGGCGAAAAATCTGCTGCTGGTCGATCTATACGGCTACCAGAACAGTTATTTCGACCTGCTCGACCAGCTCAATCGCGAGCAGGAAGAGTTGATGGACCGCGCGAGCAATGACGTAAGTGAAACCTATCGCACGGCGCGCGATTTGATGTATGTGCTGATTGCCGTCGCAGTAGTGCTGAGTGTGGGTATCACTTATTTGATCAGCCGCTCGTTACTGAAGCAATTGGGCGGCGAGCCTGACTATGCAACGGAAATCGCCCGCAAGATCGCGGCGGGAGACCTGACTTCCAACATCCAAATCGACGAGCGCGATCATTCCAGCTTGTTGTATGCAATGGGTGGCATGCGTGACAGCCTGGTCGAGCGCGGTGACGCCCTGCAAAGTGCGAATCGGGAATTGGCTTCCACTGTTGATAAGTTGGCGGAAACGATAGAAACCCTGAATCGCGCGCGCGAAGATTTGGTCAGCAGCGAAAAACTTGCTGCACTTGGTTCGTTGGTTGCGGGTATTGCGCACGAGCTGAATACGCCGATTGGCAATAGCATGATGGCTGCCAGTACCCTGGCTGACATCACTCGTAAATTCGCAAAAGACTGCGTTGCCGGTGTAACCCGCTCGCGTTTGAATACGTATCTGGACAATGTATCCGAAGCCAGCGAGATATTGCTACGTAATCTGAATCGTGCTGGTGATCTGGTGGTCAGCTTCAAGCAGGTGGCAGTGGATCGCGAGACATCACAGGGACGGCGTTTCCTGCTATCGGATGCAGTATCGGAAATTCTGTTGATGTTGCAGCCGCGCTTCAAGAAAACGCCATATCTGATCGAACAGGATATTCCTCCATCGATTGAAATGGCGAGCTATCCTGGGCCGCTCGGGCAAGTCATCATCAACCTGATCAACAATGCGTTGATACACGGTTTTGAGAATCGTGCATCAGGCACCATCAAGATTTCGGCTCGTCGTTTGCCGGAAGAGCAAGTCGAAATCATGGTTGCCGACAATGGTAACGGTATTCCCTCGGAGAATCTGCGACGTATCTATGATCCGTTTTTCACCACCAAATTAGGTGCTGGTGGTTCCGGGCTTGGACTGCATATTACCTACAACATCGTCACGGGCCTTTTGCGCGGCAAGATCAAGGCGAGTAGCGAAGTTGATGTTGGCACGACGTTTACGATGGTGTTGCCACTGGACGTATTGTCTGGCACAAAGGAAGCACAACCATTTTAGAAAATGGTCGTGCTGGACTGTTTAAGCGCGGGCAGGCGCGGCGGGGCAGCCGCTCCATACGGATTTCGGTGGGATGCTTTCACCTTTCATCACCAATGTCAGCGGTCCAAGCTTGGCATCATCACCGACTTCGGCACTATACAAGACCGAGCTACGTGGCCCCATATAGACGCGTTTTCCTATCTTCACGTGATCAATCTTCATCACGCGATCTTCAAATAAATGCGTTTGTGGGCAGGTCAGTGCGTTCAATTCACTGTAATCGCCGATGCTGACGCAATCGAATTCGGTGATGTCGGTCGTGTCCATATACACGCCACGGCCAATGCGGCAGCCGAGCAGGTTGAACGCCAGCGGCAGCCAAGGTGTGCCACGCAGATTGCGCATGAAGTTTGGCACTGCGATCCCCTCATACATATTGGTCACACCTTCGGACAACCAAACGAATGGCGTCCACATCGGCGCAGCGTGCTTCTTGTAACGGCCTAATAGCAGCCACTTGAATAACGCACAGAAGGCGAATGTGCCGGTGCCATACCAGAACCCGGCGAGGCTCAAATACCAGATCACTTCGCGCCAATGTCCAGCGCCTGCTATCGGCATCAAATCCAGGACCAGCGTATAACCGACAGCGATCACGATTGCATGCGGCGCGGCGATACGGAATGCTTCGACCAAGCCGCGTCCGAGGCGACGTAGCGGCGAAGGTCTGAACGTCAAGCGTTCAGGGTAGCCGGTAGTCTGCTCGCGTGCAGGCAAGTTGATCGGGGGTGTGCCGAGCCAAGTGTCACCATTACGCATGCGTTCATTTGCAGGTGCGCGTGAATGCACACCGATCAATACATTTTCGGGTAGTGTCGTGCCATCGGGGATGTAAGCGCCATTGCCGACGAAGCTGCGGTTCGATACTACGGTTGGTTGCATCGTCATCCAGCCGCCGTCGATTTCTTCGTCGCCCAGCAAGACCGCATCGGCAATGAAGGTTTCTTCGCCCAGAGTCAGCATGTCTGGCACCACACCCAAGGCTGTCGAGATTTCTGCATCACGTCCTACTTTTGCGCCGAGCAGGCGATACCAGAAGGGAGCATATACGGTTGCATAAATACCGTGCAGCACATTCAAGCTGGATTCCTGAATCTGGCTGACCAGCCACTTACCACAATAGGTATTGCTATGCACGGGCCAACTACCGGGCTTCAAGCGCGGGAGCACACTCCATCGTATGCCTGCCGATACCAGCGCTGTGCAAACCACCAGCACGGCACTGGCGGGGAAGGCGAGCAATAGATAACGGAGCAGTTGCGTCGTTACATCGTCGCCGATCAGCCATGGCATCGACTCTGTCTCATCGAACCAGTCAATCAGCACGAAGCTTGGGAACACGGGCATGAAGAAGAGGGTAGCGATCAGCAGCACGCCGAACGCGAAGTAGATTGCTTCCCCCGACAAGCGCAGGCCTGATACTTGCGGACGTGGCGGATTTTGCATCGGATCAAATGCCCCGATATCGCGCGCGGGCGAACCTGTCCATATGCGGCCAGCCGGAACTTTCATGCCGTCGCTCAATGCAGATTGTGCTTCCAGATGCGCGGAAGCCTCTAATGCTGTATTGCCTTCCAAAACGGCGTATGAGCCGACATAGGCGCTTTCATCCAGCTTGATGCGCCCAAGGCGCAATTGACCATGCTCAACACGGGCGTTTTCAAAATTACAGGCATTGCCAATGCTGGCCTTGTCACCAATCTCCAGCAGATCGTGCGCGCGCATTGTCATTGAACCGATGATCACATCTTTGCCAATTTTTGCGCCCAATGCACGCAGCCACCAGACATATAGTGACGAGCCACTCAGCAGATATGACGGGGCCGACTCCACCAAGCGGTCTGCCAGCCACCAACGGAAATATGTGATACCCCACAGAGGATAGCTTCCCGGTTTCAAGCGACCTGCTATCAGCCATTTACCGGTGATGGCAATCGCGAACTCGATCAAGGTGGCCAGCAGGAAGACGCCCACCGACGCAGCGACAGCGACCGGAATCGAGTCTGTTGGTTCACCGGTCAGGAAGTGATAGGTGAAGAAAGGAGCAAGCCATTGCGCCATGCGGAGGGTCACCAGAATCGGGATCGCAATCGCTTGTGCGACGCCGCAAGTCCAGCGTTTCCAGGCCGATGGCGGCGTCCAGTTGGTATCGGTGACTTGCGCCTGACCTTGTCCTTCTGCCAGGGCTTCAGTGATCTTTGAGACGACACGGCGCTGATAGATATCACGAACCGTGATATGCGTAAAGCGTGGGTCTGCACGTAACATCGAGGCCAAGCGTGCAGCAAAGAATGAATGCCCGCCAAGGTCTGTAAAGAAGTCATCGGTACGATGGATAGGCTGGCCGGGGAAAATTTTCGCAAGCGATGCGAACAACACTTCCTCTTCCGGCGTTTCTGCTATATCCGATTCGCTACTTTGCTCTGTCGCAGCCACCAGTTCCATGGTTTTCAGATTCTTGCGGTCAATCTTGCCTGATGTTAGGCGTGGCATGCTATCGAGAATCTCGAAGCGATTCGGCACCATATAAGGCGGCAGTCTTTCTGCCAATGCAGCACGGATCGTACTGATCGATAGTTCAACACCGCTCTCAGGGACGATGAAACTCACCAGCTGGTCGAAACCATCGACCGGTCGCAATATTACGGCAACAGTGCCGACGCCTGCCTGCTGCGATAGTACCGCTTCGATCTCGCCTAACTCGACACGGAAACCGCGGATTTTGACCTGATCGTCAGCACGGCCCAGACATTGCACCTTACCCTCAGGCGAGATGCGTGCCAGATCGCCAGTACGATATAAACGTTGGTCATGATCGCCACAAGACCAAGGATTGGTCAGGAATTTTTCTGCTGTCAGTTCTGGGCGCCCCAGATATCCAGCAGCAAGGCCGGGGCCGATGATGCATAGCTCACCGGTTTCGCCACGTGGCAGCAGCTTCAATCCGTTTTCAATGGCAGTGTCGATGACCAGCAAGCCGTAATTCGGCAAAGGTTTGCCGATGGTGACTAGTTCGCCAGGTTGCAATTCGGCCAGGCTCGCGGACACCGTTGCTTCGGTCGGGCCATAGGTATTGAAGATTTGTCGCCCAGCGCGTGCCCAACGATCGACCAGGCTTTCCGGGCAGGCTTCGCCGCCGAGATTGATCAGACGCAGGTTGGGCACGTCTTGCGCAAACAGTGCCAGCAAGGTCGGCACGGCATGCAACACGGTGACATTGTTTTCGACAAGCGCACGCGGCAACGCTTCTGGATCGGCGGTCAGTTCGCGTGGAGCAATCCACAGCGTAGCGCCGACCAGGTAACTGATCCAGATTTCCTCGAACGACATGTCGAAAGCGAGCGCGAAGCCTTGATAAACACGATCACTCTCACGTATGCCGAGCACTTCGTTTTCGCTGCGCAGAAAATGGCAGATACTGCCTTGATTGATCAGGATACCCTTGGGCTTGCCAGTCGAGCCTGACGTGTAGATCACATAGGCTGGATCGCTGCCTTGGCTGTTTTCTCGCTGCAGGTCAGGAACAGGATTGCTACGGTCTAGCAGTGATTCTGCAGTCCATACAGTCAAGCCAGTTTCGGCCAGCCGCGGAGCGAATGCATCGCAACTGACGACACCCATTGCCTGTGCATCTTCCACGCAGACTTGCAGGCGTTCCAAAGGCGTATCGTCAGCGACCGGCAACCATGCTGCGCCAGCTTTAGCGATACCTGCCTGCATCACGAGTAATTCGATACCGCGCGGCAGCCACAAGCCCACGATTTTGCCTGGGCCAACACCTGCAGCGAGCAATCTGGCTGCAACGATACCGGCAAGCTCGTTCAACTCACGATAGCTGACATGCCGTTCGCCGAAAATCAGCGCGATCTGGTCGGGGATGCGTGCTGCGGTGGTTTCCAGCAGATCGGCGAGGACTTCGTCGCGTAATAGTTCAGGTTGCTTCGGGCCGAACAGGATGTCGGCAAATTCGGGTATTCCAGGATCACGCAGGTTCATCTAATTCAAATCGGTAGAAGGTGCGGCTATAGCGCGCATGGCTATATTGTAACTGTCATTTATGCTACTGGATTGAGCCTTGCGCCTTATATTGCAGTCATTGCTTGAATTAACGCATTTTTGCGACGTGCTCATTCGCGGGATTCTGTATCCAAGGTAACAAACTGTATCCAGAATGTTTGTTCGAAGGAACTTTCATGCCTTAGCAACGTGCGTTCTTCAAATTGTTGCGTCAATATGACTGAAACGTAAAATTTATGTCACGTTTGCCGTTCTTGCCGCAGCGCACAGTAACAAAAGGTGTATTCCGACTTATCCCAGTGCTATCCTCATCCCACTCTATTGCTATCTGCGATGAGCTTTCGATTCCACTCAATTCCCACAAGGAGAAAGTCATGCGAATCGGCGTTCCCAAGGAAATCAAGAATCATGAGTATCGCGTCGGTTTGACGCCTGCCAGCGTAAAGGAGTTGGTTGCACACGGACATGCGGTTCAAGTGCAGCGTGGAGCTGGCGAGGCCATCGGCCTGCTTGATGAACATTATCAAAAGGCCGGGGCGACACTATCCGATAATGCGGCAGATATTTTCGCCAGCGCGGAAATGATCGTCAAGGTCAAGGAACCTCAACCTGCCGAATGCGCGATGCTGCGTGAAGGCCAAATCCTCTATACCTATCTGCATTTGGCGCCAGACCCGCAACAAACGGCTGCGCTGGTCAAATCCGGCGCCGTTTGCATAGCCTATGAAACCATCACCGGCGCCAATGGTGGCTTACCGTTGTTAGCGCCAATGAGTGAAGTCGCAGGGCGGATGGCGATCCAGGCAGGTGCGGCACATCTGGAAAAGAGTAAAGGTGGCATGGGTTTGCTCCTGGGCGGCGTGCCGGGTGTGGAAGCGGGGCACGTGGTCGTCATGGGTGCCGGGGTGGTTGGTACGCATGCACTGCAAATGGCTGTAGGCATAGGTGCGCGCGTTACGGTGTTGGATAAGAATGTGGATAGGCTGCGCCAGCTCGATCTGCATTTCGGCAATCGGATACAAACTTTGTACTCCAATGCACAGCATATCGAGGAAGCTGTACATAGCGCAGATCTCGTCGTTGGTGGTGTGCTGGTGCCAGGCGCGGCAGCACCCAAGCTGGTGACCCGGGCGATGATCTCTGAAATGAAGAAGGGCGCAGTTGTCGTTGATGTCGCCATCGATCAAGGTGGCTGTTTTGATACTTCGCACGCTACCACGCATGCAGAGCCGACCTTCGTTGTCGATGGCGTGGTTCACTACTGCGTGGCAAATATGCCGGGCGCCGTCGCCCGCACTTCGACCTTCGCCTTGAATAACGCAACGATTACGCATGCCATAGCTCTGGCGGATAAAGGCTGGAAAACGGCTATGCGCGATGATCCACATTTGAAAAATGGCTTGAACGTGTGTCATGGCAAGGTCACGTTTGCGGCGGTGGCACGCGATCTTGGCTATGAATATATTCCGGCAGATACCTGTATCTGAGTTGGAAACACATGTAACAGTCTGATTCCAACCTTGATCCGACGTGGGCGCAGGCGTTGAATAGCCATGTCATCTTGAATGGGAGGGAAACATGAAAAAGCTATTCGCATTGGCGCTGTGCATTGCATGTGGCTTGGCATCTGCGCAGACGGCGACGCCACCACAGCAACCAGATCCATCTGCACCACAATCGCATTTCGATAGAGCCAAGGCCAAACGACTGGCGCACATCAATGCAAAGATCGGTGCTTTGCAAAGCCTGCAAGCCTGTGTGCAGGCATCGACTGATTTAGTTTCACTACATGCCTGTCGCGCACCTGGCAAGTAAAGTATTGAAGCGAGCATATCGAAACACTATCAAAGCTCAAAATTCGTATAACCGGTAGAATGACGGATTAGTCTTTCTACCGGTGTGTTATGTCGCAGTACTCCTTGCGTCGCGTTGACGCGATCCAAAAAGAAATTCGTGCCTTGTGGGATTTAGGCTGGCCGATGCTCGTGGGGCAATTGGCCACGATGGGGATGAGTGTTGCCGACGTCGCCATGACCGGCCATTTAAGCGCCAATGATTTGGCCGCAGTTTCCTTGGGCGCATCGATCTGGGCTATTGTGCTCGTTACGGTCATGGGCGTGATGATGGCAATCAATGCGGTGGTCGCGCATGACGTCGGCGCTGGCCGCTTCGAGCGCGTGCCACATGTCGTGCGACAGGCATTGTGGAAGGCATTCGGCGTTGGCATCCTTGCTTTCTTTGCGGCTAATCTAGCTGCGCATGTATTCGATTACCTAGGTCTGAGCGAAGAGGTACACGACAAAGCAACCAGCTTCGTGCATGTAATCAGCTTCGCCCTGCCTGCATTCACCGCGTACCGCGCGTTGTATGGCTACAGCACCAGCCTGAATGAAACCAAACCGATGATGATCATTGCGCTGCTGGCGATGGTTTTCAACATCGTCAGTAACGTATTCCTGATCTACGGCTTGTGGATTTTCCCAAAACTCGGGGCGGTTGGCTGTGCGATCAGTACCACGATGAGCGTATGGCTGACCTTGCTCGCTATGCTTTGGTGGATTGCTCGTTCTCCTGCCTATCACAGCACTTTTCCATTCACGCATTGGGAAGGCGCAAACTGGGGCGAAATCGCCAGCATGCTGAAACTGGGCTTGCCTATCGGCGTAACGTATCTGGCTGAAGCCAGCGCATTTTCGGCGGTGGGTTTGCTGGTGGCAAGGTTCGGTGTAGTGCCGATGGCGGCCAATCAGATCGCGCTTAACTTCGTTTCATTGGTATTCATGGTGCCGTTATCGATTGGCATCGGCTTGATCACGCGTGTCGGACAAGCATTGGGGGAGGGAAATCCGATCCGCGCTCGTTTCGTGGCCTGGGTTGGCGTGGGCTTGTCGTTTTCTTTTGGTATTTTGTCGGCGACTTTTATTGCCGTCTTCCGTTATCAGATCGCAGCGGCCTATACCTCGGTGCCGGAAGTACAGGAGATGGCTGCGACCCTGCTGCTATTTGCTGCGCTGTTCCAGCTGTCGGATTCCACGCAAGTCGCCGCTGCCAGCGCGGTACGCGGTTACAAAGTCACGCGCACGCCGATGTTGATTCACCTGACGGCATTCTGGATATTTGCGTTGCCGATAGGTTGTTTGTTGGGGCTTGCTCCAGCATGGTTGCCTTTCGGCCCGACACATCCCATGTCTGCAACCGGTTTCTGGATAGGATTGGCAGCAGGCTTGACGGTGGCGGCGACACTGTTGGTGTGGTTCTTGAATCGCATATCACAACGCCGTATTGCGATGTATACGGCGTTGTCTGCTGATCCTGTCGTGGCTTAAGGATTACAGGAAACGGTCCAAAATGCGGCGGCTATGCTTATCCAACCCGAGCAAGTCACGCACCAGAAAATGAATACCGTGCGTATCGGCGATCAATAGCATATTGCGACCGATGCGGCGGATATCTTCTTCGCCACGTAGTACGAAGGACGTATCGCCGCGATCCGTTGTGACATGCCAGGTGCAAGGTGTTGCAAAGCTTGTGACATCGGCGATACGGCTGATTTCCGGCATGAATTCCGAGCTTTGCAACTCATCTTCCACCAGCTTTCGTATTGCTTCCGGCAGGTCGGCGAGTTTTTCTATCCATGCTACTTCGCGGCCATCGCCACAGACAATGCTGATGCCTTCATTCGGTGCTTGTATCGGAAATGCACGTACCGGCGATACGTCTTCGTATGTTTGACCATCCGCAGCCGTAATCGTCAGGCGACCAAACTTGTTGCGCGTCAGGGAGAAATTTACTGTCGTCATGTCGTGCTCCTCATTCTGCTTCACTCATGTCGGTATCGACATTGCGCGCCTGTGCCTGATACAGCCGGAAATATGCGCCTTCGCGTGCCATCAATTCGTCGTGCGGGCCTTCTTCGACAACCTGACCGCGATCCAGCACAACCAGTCGATCAGCGCGATGCAAGGTCGATAGACGATGGGCAATTGCAATCGTGGTACGGCCTTGTACCAGATTTTCCAGCGCCTTCTGGATTTCCTTCTCGGTTTCCGAATCGACCGACGAGGTCGCTTCATCCAGAATCAGGATGCGAGGATCGATCAATAGCGCACGGGCAATCGAAATACGCTGACGCTCGCCACCGGACAAACCTTGCCCACGTTCGCCAACCATCGAGTCGTAACCCTGTGGCAGACGCAGGATGAATTCATGCGCATGTGCTGCACGGGCAGCAGCGATAATTTCCTCGCGCGTTGCATCCGGTTTGCCATAGGCGATGTTTTCTGAAATCGTACCGAAGAACAAGAAAGGTTCTTGCAGCACCAGGCCGATATTGCTGCGGTAATCTGCAACCGGGAAGGAGCGGATATCGGTGCCATCAACACGAATCGAACCTTCTGATACGTCATAGAAGCGGCAAATCAGATTGACCAGGGTACTCTTGCCCGAACCGCTGTGACCAACCAGACCGACCATCTCACCCGGTGCAATGTTCAGGTTGATTCCACGATTGACAGCGCGATTACCATAACGGAAACCGACATCACGTAATTCGATACGGCCTTCCATTTTCTTGATCTGTACTGGTTGGGCTGGCTCCGGTACGCTGGAGACGTGATCGAGGATGTCGAAAATACGCTTTGCGGCCGACGCGGACTTTTGCGTCACCGATACGATACGGCTCATTGAGTCAAGACGACCATAGAAGCGGCTGATATAGGCAATCGATGCGGTCAACGTACCGACCGAAATCTGTCCATGCGAAACCAGCCAGATACCGTAACCCCAGACGACCAGCAAGCCGAGTTCGGTCAGGAAGGACACACTGGGTGAAAACAACGACCATGTCTTGTTCAGTCGATCATTCACGGCGAGGTTATGCTTGTTCGCTTCGCGGAAACGCGTTGCTTCGCGTTTTTCCTGTGCAAATGCCTTGACCACACGGATGCCAGGGATGGTGTCGGCCAACACGTTGGTGACTTCCGACCAGACGCGGTCGATACGCTCGAAGCCGGTTTTCAGCTTGTCGCGGACCATATGAATCATCCAGGCGATGAAGGGGAGCGGCAACAAGGTAGCCAGCGCAAGCTTGCCATTCAAGGCCATCAATGCAAACGAAGTCATGACGATCATCAACACGTCGGTCGCGAAATCGAGCAAATGCAAGGACAGGAATACGCAGATACGGTCGCTTTCGCTGCCGATACGCGACATCAGATCGCCGGTGCGCTTGCCGCCGAAGTATTCCAGAGACATGCGCAACAGATGTTCATACGTGGTAGTACGCAAATCCGCGCCGATGCGCTCTGACACCAAAGCCATGATATAGGTCTTGGCCCATCCCAAGCCCCAGGCCAATGTCGCCGAGCCGAACAACATCGACAGATAAGTCACCACCAGCCAAAGATCGACGTGCGCGCCATTTTGGTATGGGATCAGGACGTTATCCATAATTGGCTTCGCCAGATATGGCGTCACCATGTTGGCGCCGGTTCCTGTTAACGTGAGGAGCAACCCCGCCAACAATTGGCCCTTGTAAGGCTTGGCAAAACGCCACAGGCGGAACAGGGTCCAGGTTGATGGTGGCGTATGGATGACCTTGGTGCAGATCGGGCAAACGTCTTGATCCGACTCCAGCGGAGCCTTGCAATTTGGGCAAACTTCCTGGTCGTCGCCTTCGACTGGCTGGCCGCTGACCTGGCTTTCACGCAAGGCTTCATACTGGTCGAGCAGGCGTATCGCCTGTAAATTGTGGCCCAGCGTAAAGCGCCAGTGCGCGAGCAAACCGTTGGTATCGGTTAATTCCAGATGGCCGACACCAGCGTGATCGTGATGCGTCAGTTTCAAATCTTGCCGAATTGGCCACGACTGCCACTGGGTTTCACCCGGTGCTCGTGCCAATAATCGCTTGTCTGTCAGTAAAAGAAGGCCGCTAACGAAATGTAATCGCGTATCGAGGTCAACCTCCACGGAGGTTAGCGCGTTCTCATCTGCAACAAGATGTAACTCTACTTCAGGACGCCATTTTTCGGGGATTTCTTGTCGCGAACTATCTGAAGTTGGAATCGGCTGTGTCATCTTGAAGCGAGTTATGAGGCAAAAATATTAAAAATATTAAAAATAAGACCACAACAGGTCTTGTTCAACACTATAAAGGACGATTAGAACCTGGCGAACAAGTCACGAATGCAACAATTTACGGTATTCTGTCGAAAGTGCGAAGTCTGACGCTACTACGACTAGAAGAATGATTGGCGCGGACGCAAGTATACCGCAAGAGTTCAAAAACCCTTGCTCTAATCATTTGGCTGCTTGACTACGCGCGTGCCGGAATGAAGTTGCTTCCGCAAGTGCATCGTGTTCCCGGTGTGAAGTATCGGTATGAATCATATTGAAATTATCACATTGGCAAGGGCGGCGCGCTATGATAAAGATGATGATGTTTTGCGAAACCTGCTCGCATCGGAAGCTGTGAGTTGTATTGGGTTTTGCGCGTCGAATAAATTAAAGCTTGAAACATGACCAAGAAGAAAGACATCGAAATCCTGCGCGTGATGTATTTGCGCGGCCCTAATATCTGGACTTACCGCCCGGTGATCGAAGCATGGCTCGATATCGGTGAGCTGGAAGACTATCCGTCCAATACGATTCCCGGTTTGACTGATCGCCTGACGACATGGTTGCCGAACCTGATCGAGCACCGTTGCGGCGTCGGCGAACGTGGTGGTTTCATTGAACGCCTGCGCGAAGGAACATGGGCAGGCCACATTCTCGAGCACGTGGCGCTGGAATTGCAGAATCTGGCTGGCATGAAAACCGGCTTCGGCAAGACACGCGGCGTTTCCAAGCGCGGTTTGTACAAAATGGCATTTCGTACGCGGCAGGAAAAAGTCGGACGTGCTGCGTTGGTTGTCGCGAAGGATTTGCTGGTTGCTGCGATCAATGACGAGCCTTTCGATGTCGCGGCTGCAGTGGCTGACTTGATTGAGCTGGTCGATTCCTATTGCCTTGGCCCAAGCACCTCGCACATCGTCGAAGCCGCGACCGAACGCCGTATTCCAGCGATTCGCCTGACCGAAGGCAATCTGGTGCAACTCGGTTACGGCAAATTCCAGCGCCGCATCTGGACTGCGGAAACCGATCAAACCAGTGCGATTGCAGAAGGCATTGCTGGCGACAAGGACTTGACCAAGTCGCTGCTGCAGGCTTGCGGTGTTCCTGTGCCTGAAGGCCGCATGGTGGAAAACGAAGAAGACGCATGGGAAGCTGCCGAAGATATCGGTACCCCAGTGGTGGTGAAGCCTTACGACGGTAATCACGGACGTGGCGTGTCGCTGGACCTGAAACAGCGCGACGAAATTATCTCGGCATTCCATCTCGCCAATCGCAAGGGCGGTGGCGTGATGGTCGAAAAGTACATCCCCGGTAATGAGCACCGTTTGCTGGTCGTTGGCCGCAAGGTAGTAGCTGCAGCGGCAGGCGAGGAAGCCTGGATCACAGGTGACGGCGTATCGAACGTCATTCAACTGGTCAATGCACAAATTAACACAGATCCGCGACGCGGCTTGGGTGAAGAGTTCCCATTGAACGTGGTCGATCCAACCATCGGCGCTGAAATTATTCTGGAGTTGGAGCGTCAAGGTTTGAACGCCCATGCGGTTCCAGAAAATGGCCGCCGTGTTCTGATTCAGCGTAATGGCAATGTCGCCTTTGACGTCACCGATAAAGTCCATCCAAGCGTGGCGGAAGCTGCTGCACTGGCGGCACGTGTGGTGGGTCTCGATATCGCCGGTGTTGATCTGGTGGCTGAAGATATCTCCCGTCCGCTGGAAGAGCAAAGCAGTGCGATCATTGAAGTCAATGCCAGCCCGGGCTTGCTTGCCCATATCAAACCCGCCTCAGGCCAGCCACGTGCGATTGGTTCGGCCATTATGGATCACCTGTTCGGTGAAGAACAGAATGGTCGTATTCCTATCGTCGGCGTTGCTGGTACCAGGGGCGCGACCCTGATTTCGCGCATGATCGCGTGGCTGATTCAAGTGACGGGCAAGCACGTCGGTTTGGCCTGCCAAGATGGCTTGTATCTCGATAACCGTCAGGTCGATAAAGCGAACTGTGCGAACTGGGAAGCGGGTCAACGCTTGTTGATCAATCGCTCGGTAGAGTCCTGCGTTTTTGAAAACGGCAATCGCATGATCCTGACCGATGGTCTGGCTTACGACAAATGCGCCGTTGGTGTCGTCACTGACATGCAAGGTCATGAAGAATTGGGTGAATTCTATATCGAAGAGCCTGATCATCTGTTCAAGGTAGTGCGTTCGCAAGTCGACGTGGTGTTGCCGGATGGTGTTGCAGTCCTGAATGCTGCGGAACAACTGGTGGTCGATCTGGCTGATCTGTGCGATGGCAAGGTGATCTTCTATTCGCTTTCAGCGACCGATGACGTGATCGTCAAGCATCGCGAAGCTGGCGAGCGCGTGGTGTTCTTGAACGACAATAACATCGTCCTGGCAACCGGCAATGAAGAGACGGTGCTATTGCCGATCACTTCGCTGAAGCCAACCAAGGTAGCGAATCCAGAGTGCGTGCTGGCGGCTGTTGCTGCTGCATGGGCGCTCGGTATTACACCTGAACTGATCAGCGCCGGTTTGATGACTTTCGAGTCGAAGCCCAAGAAGACAACATACTAAACTACGGGAATCTGGTTTATGGAAGTATCACGAATTCGCGCATTGCGTGGCGCTAATCTGTGGAGTCATCACACCTCGATTGAGGCGATCGTCACTTGCACACCTGAAGAATGCGATATCGCGAACCTGCCGGGCTTCGAAGCCCGCCTGCGCGACCACTTTCCGCAATACAGCCCATTCAAGCCAGAGATTCGGCACGAGCCGATCTCGATGGCGTATGTAATGGAACTGGCCGCGTTGGGCTTGCAGGCACATGCTGGTTGCCCCGTTACCTTCAGCCGCACCACGGCGACGCTGGAGCCTGGCGTTTACCAAGTGGTGGTTGAATATACCGAAGAAGCCGTTGGCCGCCTGGCTTTCAAGCTGGCAGAGCAACTGTGTGTCGCCGCGCTGAACGACCAGCCTTTCGATTTGCCTGCTGCGCTGGATGAGCTACGTGAGCTGGACGAGGATGTGCGCCTTGGCCCTAGTACCGGTTCTATCGTGCGTGCAGCCGTAGCGCG
>Ga0116226_10000989_pt1 | contig 24744 bp, 18 predicted proteins | sample S1TSphfallax_FD_89692 | JGI IMG/M metagenome (GOLD analysis project Ga0116226, IMG submission 89692) | Host-associated microbial communities from peat moss isolated from Minnesota, USA - S1T2_Fa - Sphagnum fallax MG | ecosystem: Host-associated > Plants > Peat moss > Unclassified | place: USA... | reverse complement strand
TTGCCGCCGACCTTGATGACGGCGACGCCGCCGGCCAGCTTGGCGAGACGCTCCTGCAGCTTCTCACGGTCGTAGTCCGAGGTGGTCTCCTCGATCTGCGCCTTGATCTGCTTGATGCGGGCCTCGATGTCCTTCTTCTTGCCGGCGCCATCGACGACGGTGGTGTCTTCCTTGGTGATGGTGATGCGCTTGGCGGTGCCCAGCATCGCAAGGTTGACGGTCTCGAGCTTGATGCCGAGATCTTCCGAGATGACCTGACCGGCGGTCAGGATCGCGATGTCTTCCAGCATGGCCTTGCGGCGATCGCCGAAGCCCGGGGCCTTGACGGCCGCGACCTTGAGGCCACCGCGCAGCTTGTTGACCACCAGGGTGGCCAGGGCTTCGCCCTCGACATCCTCGGCGATGATCAGCAGCGGACGGCCCGACTGCACGACGGCTTCGAGCACCGGCAGCAGCGGCTGCAGGCCCGACAGCTTCTTCTCATGGATCAGGATGTAGGGGTTCTCCAGCTCCACGGTCATCTTTTCGGAGTTGGTGATGAAGTACGGGCTGGTGTAGCCACGGTCGAACTGCATGCCTTCGACGACTTCGAGCTCGGTGTCCATGCCCTTGGCCTCTTCGACGGTGATGACACCCTCGTTGCCGACCTTTTCCATGGCACGGGCGATCATCTCGCCGATTTCGGTCTCGCCATTGGCCGAGATGGTGCCGACCTGGGCGATCTCGCCATTGGTCGAAACCTTCTTCGAGCGCTTCTTGACGTCGGCGATGACGGCCTGGACGGCCAGATCGATGCCGCGCTTCAGATCCATCGGGTTCAGACCGGCGGCGACCGACTTGGCGCCTTCGCGGACGATGCTCTGAGCCAGCACGGTGGCGGTGGTGGTGCCGTCACCGGCCAGGTCGGCGGTCTTGGAAGCGACTTCGCGGACCAGCTGGGCGCCCAGATTCTCGAACTTGTCGGACAGTTCGATTTCCTTGGCGACGGTCACGCCGTCCTTGGTGATGCGGGGAGCGCCGAACGACTTCTCGATGACGACGTTGCGGCCCTTCGGACCCAGAGTCACCTTAACCGCGTCGGCCAGGATATCGACGCCGCGCAGCAGACGCGTGCGGGCATCGGTGGAGAATTTAACTTCTTTAGCAGCCATGGTTTCGTGTCCCTAAGCTTAGGCGAGAATGCCCATAATGTCGGATTCTTTCATGATCAGCAGGTCTTCGCCGTTGATCTTGACCTCGGTGCCCGACCACTTGCCGAACAGCACCTTGTCGCCCTTCTTGACGTCGAGAGCGACCAGCTTGCCGTCGTCGCCGCGCCCGCCCGGACCAGCCGCGACGACCTCGCCCTGCTGGGGCTTTTCCTTGGCGGTGTCGGGGATGATGATGCCGCCAGCGGTCTTCTCTTCACCATCGAGACGCTTGACCACGACGCGGTCATGGAGCGGTCTGAATTTCATGCACAGCCTCCGTTGAAATATTTGACGGGCGGGGGTTGTTAGCACTCCCGCCGATTGAGTGCCAACGATCTAAGTTGCCCAGCCCCTCCTGTCAAGGGAAGATATGGCAGCACAGTGGGCCAGAGAGTGCCAAAACCCCGCGTTTCAGCCCTTTATTGGTCATTAAACTTTATCGTGTCAGACTTGTTACATCGGAACTCAGGAGGGCAATGCCATGAACCTGGAACTGATGTTGAAGGGGTGGCGCCTGACCACCGCCGAGATTCTTTACCGGCTGCCGGACCATCCGTCCCTGCTGCAGAGCTATGTGTGGCAGGAACTCGACCTGCTTCCCGAATTTCCAGCCTTGAAGAGATTTCTCGATTTCTGGGAAAAGAAGATCGAGGGGAAACTCTATTCGGTGAAAATTTGTCACGCCGACGTGATCGGCGCGGCAGATGTGAAATTCGCCGAGCAGTTCGGGACGCTGCACTGAGCTAGGAGATGCCTCGAATCGCCAGGCGCAGCAGCCCGGCCACCACGGCCAGGCTGAGCACGCCCGCGGCCCACAGCCCGGCGAACCAGGCGAGCTTTCTCAATGGTAGCCCGCCTCGTGCACCTTGCCGCGGAACACCCAATAGGCGTAGCCGGTATAGGCCAGGATGATCGGGATCAGAATGCCGGCCCCGATCAGCATGAAACCCTGGCTGGCCGGCGGCGAGGCGGCCTCCCAGATCGAGATCCGTCCCGGTACGATATCGGGATAGATGCTGATGCCCAAACCCATGAAGCACAGCGCATAGATCCCCAGCGTCAGCAGGAAGGGCCAGCGCTCCTTGTGGGTTTTCAGGGTCCAGACCAGGGCTGCGGCCAGGATCCCCACCACCAGCGGCACCTGGGCGGTGGCGAGGATGCTGGGGAAGGTGAACCAGCGCCGCCAGTAATGACCATCGAGGAATGGCGTCGCCCCGCTGACGGCGATGATGGCGGCCAGTGTGACGCCGCCTGCCCGCCAGGCCATCTGGTAAGCGCGCTTCTGGATGTCATCCTCGGTCTTCATCACCAGCCAGGTGGCGCCCAGCAGCGCATAGCCGGCCACCACCGAGACGCCGGTCAAGAGCGAGAACGGCGTCAGCCAATCCCACCAGCCACCCGCATAGGCGCGGCCCTCGACTTTGACCCCTTGCAGGAGCCCGCCCAATATGATGCCCTGGCATAAGGCCGCCATGCCCGATCCGAGACTGAACGCCACGTCCCAGGCCCAGCGCCCGCGCACTGTGCGCCAGCGGAATTCGAAGGCGGTGCCGCGGAACACCAGGCTCAGCAGCATGCCGATCACCGGCGCATAGAGGGCCGGCATCAGGATCGCATAGGCCAGCGGAAACGCGGCGAACAGGCCGCCGCCGCCCAACACCAGCCAGGTCTCGTTGCCGTCCCAGACGGGGGCCACCGAATTCATCATCATGTCCCGCGACTTTCCGGGCGGATAGAACGGGAACAGGATGCCGATGCCGAGGTCGAACCCGTCCAGCACCACATAGGCGAAGACGGCGAAGGCGATCAGGAAGGCCCAGATCAGCGGAAGGTCAAGATCCATGGGGCACCCGTTCGGCGATCGGCGTGAGGCTCGCGGTACTGATCGGCCCCAAAACCTCGGGACCACTCTCGCCCGGATGCGGCGCATGACTCATCAGCCGCAGAATGTAGAACACGCCGGCCGAGAAGACGGTGAAATAAACGATCGCGAAGGCAGCGAGCGACGTCGCCACCGCCGGGCTGGCCAAGGGCGAGACCGAATGATCGGTGCGCAGCAGCTTATAGATGGTGTAAGGCTGGCGGCCGACCTCGGTGGTGATCCAGCCGCAGATTACGGCGGCGAAACCGGCCGGCCCCATCACCATCGCGCCGCGATGCAGCCAGCGCCAGTCATAGAGCTTCCCTCTGACCCGCGCCCACAGAGCCGCCAACGCCAGGGCCAGCATGGCAAAGCCCAACCCCACCATGACCCGGAACGACCAGAACACCACCGGCACCACCGGCCAATCCGCGCGCGGGAAATCCTTGAGACCGGGCATCGCCGCGTTGGGGTCGTGTTTCAGGATCAGCGACGATAATTTCGGGATCTCGATGGCGTAATCGACGCGGGCCTCGTCCTGGTTGGGCCAACCGAACAGGACCAGCGGCGCGCCGTCGGGATGGGCGTCGAAATGCCCCTCCATCGCCAGCACCTTGACCGGCTGGTACTCCAGCGTGTTGAGACCGTGCGCGTCGCCGGCGAAAATCTGGATCGGCGCCACCACCGCGATCATGCCCATTGCCATCGAGAACATGATGCGGGCGCCCTGGTTGGTGCGGTCGCGCAACAGATGGAAGCCGCCGACCGCGCCGACCGCCAGAGCGGTGGTGAGATAGGCCGCCAGCACCATATGCACCAGGCGGTAGGGGAAGGACGGGTTGAAGATCACCGCCAGCCAATCGACCGGGACGAATTGACCGACATCGTTGATCGCATAGCCCTGCGGCGTCTGCATCCAGCTGTTGGCCGACAGGATCCAGAAAGCCGAGATGAAGGTGCCGAACCCCACCGCCAAGGTCGCCATATAGTGCAGGCGTTTGCCGACCCGCTCGAGCCCGAACAGCATGACGCCGAGAAAGCCGGCCTCGAGAAAGAAGGCGGACATCACCTCATAGGCCATCAGCGGGCCGAGGATCGGCCCGGCCTTGTCGGAGAAGACCGACCAGTTGGTGCCGAACTGATAGGACATCACCAGCCCCGACACCACGCCTGCGGCAAAGCCGGTGGCGAAGATCTTGAGCCAATATTTGAAGAGTTGCAGATAAACCTCGCGGCCGGTCTTCAGCCACAGAGTTTCGAGCACGGCAAGATAGCTGGCCAACCCGATCGAAAAGATCGGGAAGATGATATGCACAGCGACTGTGAAGCCAAACTGCGCACGGGCCAGGATGAGCGGATCCATTCAGGCGCACTCCTCTCTGTCGGTCCGGACAGCGTAGGGAGACGGCGGGCAGCCGTCAACGCGCCATAATGTCTCAGCCCATCAAAGCGATCCGTCGAAGCTCTTTCCCGCCCGCATCCGCCGGTACAGAAAAGCACCGAGCAGACCCGAGGCAACGAACAGGGCGACGCTGATCGCCGTGCTCCACACCGGCTGGACGTGGATACCGCTCCCCAGCAGCACGAAAATCACCGTCTGCGGCAGATAGCCGATCAGACTGCCGGCCAAGAAGGAGACCAGCGGCGCCGACGAGACGCCGGCCAGCAGGTTGGTGATCAGATTGTTGCCGACGGGCAGCAGCCGGATCAGCATCCCCATGGTGAAGGCATGCCCCTCGATGATCGCGTCGAAGCGCGTCAGCCGCTCGGCGAAGCGGTGGCGGACCAGATCGCGGCCAAGCAGCCGCGCATAGAGAAAACTCAGTCCGCAGCTCATGCCGGAAACCACTTCGGTCAGCAGCACGCCCTCGACCAGGCCGAAAGCATAGCCGCCGGCGAAACCGACCAGCTGGCGCGGCATGCCGACCGCCATCGCCAACGTTCCCAGCCCGATATAATAGAGCCAGCCAAGTTCGCTGCCGCGAATTTGACTATCTACCCACTGAGAATCCAGGCGATGGAAGAGGCCGCTGACCTCGGCCCCCCAGCCGATGGCGAGCAGCGACGCCATCAGCATCAGCCCCTTCAGCAGAAGGCGGGGCGTCATTCCCGGCTTTCGATCACCGGCAGATTGGCGCGGTTTTGCAGCCACATCACGCCGAACAGATCGACGATGCCGACCCACAGGCGGTTCCACACGCCATATTTCGAGACCCCGCGCTCGCGCGGGCGGTGGTTGACCGGCACCGAGACGACCTTGCCGCCCCGCCGGATCATCAGCGCCGGCAGGAAGCGATGCATATGGTCGAAGCGCGGCATGTCGAGAAAGGCGTCACGGGTGAAGACCTTGAGGCCGCAGCCGGTATCGGGCGTGTCATCCTTGAGCATGCCGGCGCGCACCCGGTTGGCGATCCGCGAGGACATCTTGCGGATGCCGTCATCGCGGCGCTTGTGGCGGAAGCCGGCGACCAACAGATACGAGCGCGCCTCGGGCGCCTCATCGAGCAGGCGCCGAACCAGGGCGGGAATGTCGGCCGGATCATTCTGCCCGTCGCCGTCCAGGGTGGCGATGATCGGCGCCCGCGCGGCCTTGACGCCGGTCGCCACCGCAGCACTTTGCCCGCAGCTATTCTTGTGGCGCACGATGCGCAAAGCGGGAAATTTGGCACGCGCCTCGCGCAGCATCTCCGGTGTGCGATCGTCGCTGCCGTCATCGACATAGATGATCTCGAAGACATGCTTGCCGGCAAGCGCGGCATCGATCTCGGCGACCAGCGGCAGAATATTGTCGGCCTCGTTCTTGACGGGCACGACCACGGCCAGGACCGGCTCGAATGAGATTGGGGCGTCGGGTATAGCAGCACTGAATTGGGGCATGATGGCCCCTTCTTACAACGGCTTCATCCCGGGCGGAAACGCTTTGTTGTCCGTCTCTGCTCCGACCTTGCGGGGGAAAGCGCCCTTGAGGGAAGACACGATGATGATGCTGATGATTACCAGGAGCGTCCAGGACGAGATCTTGCCGAGACCGACAACAGCCCAGCCCTTGGCCTGATTGGGATAGACCCATGCACCGAAAAAGGTGGCGATATTTTCCGCCAGCCAGATGAAGAAGCCGATCAGAAAAAACGCCAAGATCAACGGCATGCAGCGCTCGGTCGTCGCCGCGGTGAAACAAACGGTCGTGCGACGGAATGCGATCAGGACCAACAGGGCAAGGAGCCATCGCAGATCGAGACTATAGTGATCGGTGAAAAAATTGGCGTAGATCAGGCCCGACAATCCAACCGCCTGCCAGTGCGGCGGAAATCGCTGAATGCGCAGATCGAGCACGTGCCAGGCCCGCATCACATAGCTGGCCACGGCCGCATACATGAAACCGCTATACAGAGGCACGGTGGCGACGCGGAAGATCGCCGGTTCGGGATAGCTCCAGGAATGGATGCCCGGTGACGTCTTGAACAGCTCCAACCCCATGCCGAGGGCATGGAACATCGACAACACCGCGACCTCGCGCAGACTCTCGACACCCGAGATGATGAGCACGATCTGTATGGCGATCGCGCCTAGAAACAAGAAGTCATATCGCGCCAGCCCCGGAATGGTGATATGGCCGGAAATAGCCAGCAAAAACAGAAAGGAGCCGGCAAAGACGCAGGACGCCGCCTCTTTAAGACCGAAGATGAAAAGCTCGTGAGCGAGCGCCCCCAAACGCTTCAACGCACGCCCCCAGATGCGGACCGGCCCCGCTTGAAGACGGGACCGGCCAGGTCGATCAACGGATACGGATCGGCAGCACGATATTGATGCCGGGGGCGATCGGCGCGGGTGCGACGAGCGGCGGCGGGGCATAGTAAGCCTGGGGCGGCGGCTCCATCACCACCGGCGGGGCGGCGTAATAGGGGTGATGGATACGCCAGTCGCGGTCATGCCATTCGCGATCGCGCATTTCTCGCTCATGCCATTGCCGCTCGTGCCAATCGTCGGCGAAAGCGGGCGCGGCAGCGCCCGCGACGACAGCCATGACGCAGGCGGCCGAAAGCAGGGTCTTTATCATGGTCGAACTCCCTTCGGGACGTTACTGCGCGGAGGGCGCGGCCGTTTCTTCGTTCGCCTTGCGCTTATGCTCGGCGAAGACCTGGTCGGCGATCTTCTTCTGATCGGGGGTCATCGCGTCATAGAGGTCGGCGAAAACCTTGGCCAGCTTGCGGACATGCTTGGCATGCAGCTCGGCGATCTCGGCATAGGCGTTGAGATCGGCGACCGCGGTCAGGTTGGCCTCGTCCTTGCGCTTTTCCTCGACCGCCTTACGGCTCGCCTGGGCGTTGGCGTGCATGACTTTGGCGACGGCCTGCCACTTGCTTTCCTGCTCGGGCGTGATCTGCAGCTGGCTGTGCAGGTCGGAGATGCGGGTCTCAAGACCGTTATTGCGGCCCGCACCGGCCGGCGCCTGGGCGAAGGCCGGCATGGCGGCCAGGCTGGCGGCGACAAGGAGGACCGACAGGGTCCGCGTGACGATGTGTGTGTTAAGCATCTTTCGGAGTCCAGTTAGGGTATGTGATCGGAATAGAATCAGGCCCAATTGTGAAAACGCCAAGGCTGCCAGTGCCTTAGCCCTGTGACAAATTCAGGGCAGGGGCGGATTGGCGCCTCACCAGGTGCCGGTATTGGCCATCGAGGCCCAGGGTTCGGCCGGCGTCAGCGGGGCGCCCTTTTGCAGCAATTCGATCGAGATGCCGTCGGGCGAGCGGATGAAGGCCATATGCCCATCGCGCGGCGGCCGGTTGATGATGACGCCCTTGTCCATCAGGCGCTGGCACAGCGCATAGATATCGTCGACGCGATAGGCGAGATGGCCGAAATTGCGGCCTCCGCCATAGACCTCGGGATCCCAATTATAGGTGAGCTCGACCAAGGGGGCCTTTGATGTTCGCGCCGCCTCGGCATCGCCCGGCGCGGCAAGAAAGACCAGGGTGAAGCGGCCCTTCTCGCTCTCCTTGCGGTCGATCTCGACCAGGCCCAGCTTGCCGCAGAAGAAGTCCAACGAGTCCCGCAGGTCGCTGACCCGCACCATCGTGTGCAGATATTCCATGGTCATTCTCAGGCGGCTGTCGCCGTCCCGTCCATTTCAGTTTGAATTGCCCCGCACCAATAGCCACAAGGCGGGCAAAGCCACAAGCCCGACCAGCGGATTGCGAGGACGAAGAGAGGCTCAGGATCGGCGGCGCCCGCTGGCGCGGCCGCGACGCGGCTCGATTTCGGGCTCGCTGGCCTCGACGAAGGCGGCGTGCAGCGCCTTGATCAGTTCCTCCTCGCTATAGGGCTTTTGCAGGAACTCCTGCTTCAGCCCCTCGCCCACATAGAGCGACGGCGCATAGCCGGAGACGAACACCACCTTGAGAGAGGGACGCCGTTCGGTTGCCTTATGGGCGAGGTCGAACCCATTGACACCGCCCGGCATCACGATGTCGGTGAACAGCAGCTCGATACGTGCGTCATTGTCGAGGATCTCCAGCGCCCTGGCCGGCGTATCCGCCTCGATCACCTCGTGGCCCAGCGCCTCGAGGCGTGAGATGGCCATCTTGCGGACATTGTCGTTGTCCTCGACGATGAGAATGCAGCGCGGCTCCATGCGCGGGACGGCGGCGGCACCCGTCTCGCCCTTATCGCGGGCGTCGGTGCGCGGCAGGTAGATCTTGACCGAGGTGCCCACGCCGGGCTGACTTTCGATTTGCACCCGGCCGCCCGATTGCTTGACGAAGCCATACACCATGGCCAAGCCCAGACCGGTGCCGCGGCCCGGGCCCTTGGTGGTGAAAAAGGGCTCGAAGACGCGATCGACCACCGACTGCTCCATGCCGATTCCGGTATCGCTGACCGACAGCATCACGCAATCGCCATCGGTCGGATTGTGGATGTTGACCGCCTCGATCCTCAGCGTCCCGCCCTTCTCGGCCATGGCGTCGCGGCCATTGATGGCGAGATTGACCAGCGCGGATTCGATCTGCGCCGGATCGACGAAGGTGCGCCACAAAGCGGGATCGAGCGTGACGTCGATCGTGACGGTCTCGCCCATCACCGAGCCCAGCATGCGCACCAGGCGCGGCACCAGCTCGGACAGATCGACCACTTCGGCGCGGCGCGGCTTCTCGCGGGCGAAATCGAGCAGCTGGCGGATCAGCTCGGTGCAGTTGAGCGCCCCGCCCAGCGCATTCTGAGTCCGCTCGTAATTCTTACCGGGTACCCCCTTGAGATCGCGCGCCAGCAGATCGAGGTTCCAGATGATCACGCTCAGCATATTGTTGAAATCATGGGCGATGCCGCCCATCAAGAGGCCGATCGCCTCCATCTTCTGCGATTGCAGCAGCCGGGCCTCGAGCACCCGGCGCTCGGTCACGTCGAGACAGGTGCCAAAGATCTCCTTGGGCCGGTTGTCCTCGTCGCGCACCAGCACCGCTTCGTCGAGAAACACCCGCTCATTGCCGTCGGCGCAGCGCCAGCGATATTCCATCGAGGCCGACCCCGTCGCATCGATCTGGGCCAGCGCCATCTGGACATCCGGCAGATCGGCCGGATTGATCCTGGCCGCCCACAGATCGCGGTCGTCAAGAAACTGGGCCGAACGGAAGCCGACCTGCGAGGCGATGCTTTCGGACAGAAAGCGCGGCCCGGAGAAATCGGCGCCGAGCCCGGCGGTATAAAGCGCGATCGGCAGCGAACGGACGATCATCGCCTGACGCTCCTCTACCTTGCGCAGCGCCATCTCGGCTTCAATCTTCTCGGTCCGCACGCGTACATTCTCCGACAGCAGGATACGTTCGAGCGCGGCACGTTCCCGGATCGCCGCCGTCTTGGTGAACAGATCGACGAACACCGAGACCTTGGCCCGAAGAATCACCGGATCGATCGGCTTGAACACGAAGTCGACCGCCCCCAGCCCATAACCGCGCGAGATCTCCTCGCTGTCGCGGTCATGGGCGGTGATGAAGATGATCGGGGTCGAGCGCGATTTTTCGCGTTTCCGGATCAGATCGGCCAGTTCGTAGCCGTCGATATCGGGCATCTGTATGTCGAGCAGCAGAATGGCGACGTCGCGGCTCAGCAGCACGCGCAAGGCTTCCTTGCCCGACTGGGCCAGGATGATTTCCTCGCCCAGCGGGGCCAGCAGATCAGCCAGAACCAGAAGGTTCTGCGGCTTGTCGTCGACGATCAGGATCGCCGCCTTGGACGACGCTTCCAGCGCTGACGATGATATGGCCCCGTTGACTTCCACCTGATCCTTCATCGTCACGCCGATCTTCTCTGTCCTGTGGACCCGCACGGCCTATATCGCCGCGTGGGTGGGGGGCGTCTTGCGCAACCAGACGCGCAGTACCGAGATGATCTGGTCGATATCAACCGGTTTCGCCGCATAATCCGAAGCGCCGGCCTGGATGCATTTCTCGCGGTCTTCCTTCATCGCCTTGGCCGTCACGGCGATCACCGGCAGAGTGCGGAAGCGTTCCCGGGCCCGGATCGAGCGCATCGTCTCGTAACCGTCCATTTCCGGCATCATAATATCCATCAGCACCAGATCGATGGACGGCGTTTTTTCGAGGATGGCGATGGCGTCGCGGCCGTTCTCGGCATGCAGCACCTCCATCTGATGCTGCTCCAGGAGGCTCGCCAACGAGAAGATGTTGCGCACATCGTCATCGACGATCAGCACCTTGCGCCCGGCGAGCACCGGCTCGCGCTGGCGCACGCCATTGAGCAGGATCTGCTTCTCGGGCGGAAGGCCGGCCACCAGCCTGTGCAGGAACAGGGCGCTCTCGTCATACAGCCGCTTGAGGCTCTCGGGATTTTTGACGATCACCGTCTCGGCCAGTTTACGCAGTTTGATCTCGTCGCGGCGGGACAGATCGCGGGCCGTATAGACGATCACCGGCAGCCGGTTGCCCTCCGTCTTGCGGATCTGCTCCAGCACGTCCAGGCCGTCCATGTCCGGCAGTCCGAGATCGAGGATGACGCAGTCGAATTGCTGCTCGCCGATCAGCTTGATGGCCTCGGCACCACTGGTCGCCAAGACGGTCTCGACGTCACCCTCGCCGACGATGGTGGTGATGTTGAGGCTCTGCGCCTCGTCATCCTCGACCACCAGCAGTTTCTTGACCGGACGGGCCAGGAAGTGCGCGGTGCGATCGAACAGGGTGAACAGGGCGTCGCGCTCGACGGGTTTGGACAGCACCGAGAAGGCGCCCAGCTGCGGGGCCAGCTCCATGCCGTCGGCGGCCGAGACGATGCTGACCGGCACATGGCGGGTATCGGGGTTACGCTTCATCAGATCGAGGAAACGCCAACCATCCATGTCGGGCAGGCGGACATCGAGCACGACGGCGTCCGGCTTGAAGTTGCGGGTCAGGACCAGGCCGTCGGTGCCGGTGCTGGCGACCAGGCCCTTGAAGCCTTTGTCGCGCCCCACCTGCAACAGCAGGTCGGCAAATTCGACGTCATCCTCGACGATCACCAGGGTGCGGTCGCCCGGGCGGACGCCGGCGCGATCATCCTCGATCACAGGGGCGGCGACCGGGGACGGCAGCGCCTTCTTGCCGTCCTCGCGCGGCTGGGACCGCAGCCCGATCACCGGACCGGGCGCGTTGGTGGCATCGTAGGTTACCGGCACGAACAGCGTGAAGGTACTCCCCGCCTCCAACTCGCTGGTGACCGTGATCTCACCGCCGAGCAGGCGCGCCAGTTCGCGCGAGATCGACAGGCCGAGGCCGGTGCCGCCATATTTGCGGCTGGTGGTGCCGTCAGCCTGTTGAAAGGCCTCGAAGATCACTTTCTGCTTGTCGGGGGCGATACCGATACCGGTGTCGCGCACCGAGAAGGACACCACCATGGGGGCGGAATTCAGCACGCTATTGCGCGAACTCCAGCCCGCCATCGCCCTCGATATCCTGAGCTCGACCTCGCCCCGCTCGGTGAATTTGAACGAGTTGGACAGCAGGTTCTTGATCACCTGCTGCAGGCGCTTGCTGTCGGTCTGCATGATTTCCGGCAGGGTTCCATCGACGTCGATGTCGAACCGCAGATGCTTGTCATTGGCGATCTGCCCGAAGCTGCGCTGGAAATAATCCTTGAGGTCGACGAAATTGAGCTCGCCCATATCGAGGGTGACGGTCCCGGACTCGATCTTGGACAGATCCAGAATGTCGTTGATGAGGGTGAGAAGCTCGGTGCCCGCCGTGTGGATGGTTTCGGCGAACTGAACCTCCTTCTCGGTCAGGTTCTTGTGAACATTGTCGGCCAGGATCTTCGACAGCACCAAGAGAGAATTCAGCGGCGTACGCAGCTCGTGGCTCATATTGGCAAGGAATTCCGACTTGTATTTCGAGGTGAGCGCCAGCTGTTCGGCCTTGTCTTCCAGTGCCACCTTGGCCCGTTCTATTTCCTGATTCTTGATTTCCACCTGCTTCTTCTGCATCGACAGAAGCTGGGCCTTTTCTTCCAGTTCCTCGTTGGTATTGCGCAGCTCGTCCTGCTGGGTCTTGAGCAACTCTTCCGACTTTTGCAAGCTTGCGGCCTGCTGCTCGAGGCGGTCGTTGGTCTTTTTCAGCTCTTCCTGCTGGCTTTGCAGCTCGGAGGTCAGCAGCTGGGACTGGGTCAGCAGGCGCTCGGTGCGCATATTGGCCGCGATCGTGTTGAGCACGATACCGATCGATTCCATCAACTGGTCGAGGAAGGACTGATGGATGTCGCTGAATTGTTCGAACGAGGCCAGTTCGAGCACCGCCTTGATCTCGCCCTCGAACAGCACCGGCAGAACGATGATATTGAGCGGCGGCGCCTCGCCCAGGCCGGAATTGATCTGGATATAATCAGCCGGAACATGCGTGAGCAGGATGGGACGCTTCTCATAGGCGCACTGGCCGATCAGGCCCTCGCGGATCTGGAAGCGGTTGGCCAGATGCTTTCTGTGCTTATAGGCATAGGAGGCGACCAGATCGAGGAACTGTTCCTCGCCCTCGAATTTATGCAGATAGAACACGCCATGGCTGGCGCTGACCAAGGGCGCGATCTCGGACAGGATCAGGTTGGTCACCGTCACCAGGTCGCGTTCGCCCTGCAGCATGCGGGTGAATTTCGCCAAATTGGTCTTCAGCCAATCCTGCTCGGTGTTTTTTCGGGTGGTATCCGCCAGATTGCGGATCATTTCGTTGATATTGTCCTTCAGCGAGGCCACTTCGCCCAGCGCTTCGACCGTGATCGAGCGGGTCAGATCGCCCTTGGTCACCGCGGTCGCCACCTCGGCGATGGCGCGCACCTGGGTGGTCAGATTGGCGGCCAGCTGGTTGACATTGTCGGTCAGATCGCGCCAGAGGCCAGCGGCGCCCGGCACGCGGGCCTGGCCACCCAGTTTTCCGTCGATGCCGACCTCGCGCGCCACGTCTGTCACCTGATCGGCGAAGGTGGCCAGCGTGTCGATCATGCCGTTGATGGTATCGGCAAGGGCGGCGATTTCGCCCGACGCTTCCACGGCGAGTTTGCGTTTGAGATCGCCGGTCGCCACCGCGGTCACCACCTGCGCGATGCCGCGCACCTGGCTGGTCAGGTTCGACGCCATCAAATTCACATTGTCGGTCAGTTCCTTCCAGGTGCCGGCCACGCCCTTCACCTGGGCCTGACCGCCCAGCTTGCCTTCGGTACCGACCTCGCGCGCCACGCGCGTCACTTCCGAGGCGAACGAGTTCAGCTGATCCACCATTGTATTGATGGTGTTTTTCAGTTCGAGGATTTCGCCCTTCACATCCACGGTGATCTTCTTCGACAGATCGCCATTCGCCACCGCCGTCGTCACCTCGGCGATGTTACGCACCTGGCCGGTCAGATTGCCGGCCATCAAATTCACATTGTCGGTCAGATCCTTCCAGGTACCGGCGACACCTTCCACCCGGGCCTGCCCGCCCAGCTTGCCTTCGGTACCCACTTCGCGCGCCACGCGCGTCACTTCCGAGGCGAACGAGTTCAGCTGATCCACCATGGTGTTGATGGTGTTTTTCAGCTCGAGGATTTCCCCCTTCACATCCACGGTGATCTTCTTGGACAGGTTTCCCGAGGCCACCGCGGTGGTGACGTCGGCGATGTTACGCACCTGCCCGGTGAGGTTGGCGGCCATCAGATTCACGTTATCGGTCAAATCTTTCCAGGTGCCGCCCACACCTTTCACCTGGGCCTGGCCGCCCAGCTTGCCTTCGGTACCCACTTCGCGCGCCACGCGCGTCACTTCCGAGGCGAAAGAGTTCAGCTGATCCACCATGGTATTGATAGTGTTTTTCAGCTCGAGGATTTCCCCCTTCACATCCACGGTAATCTTCTTGGACAGATTTCCCGAGGCCACCGCGGTGGTCACTTCCGCGATGTTGCGCACCTGGCCGGTCAGATTGCCGGCCATCAGATTGACGCTGTCGGTCAGATCCTTCCAGGTCCCGGCCACGCCTTCCACGCGGGCCTGGCCGCCCAGTTTTCCTTCGGTGCCCACTTCGCGCGCCACGCGCGTCACTTCCGAAGCGAAGGAATTCAGCTGATCCACCATCGTGTTGATGGTGTTTTTCAGCTCGAGGATTTCCCCCTTCACATCCACGGTGATCTTCTTGGACAGGTTTCCCGAGGCGACGGCCGTGGTGACCTCGGCGATGTTGCGCACCTGGCCGGTCAGATTGCCGGCCATCAGATTGACGCTGTCGGTCAGATCTTTCCAGGTCCCGGCCACCCCCTTCACATCGGCCTGGCCGCCCAATTTTCCCTCGGTCCCCACTTCGCGCGCCACGCGGGTCACTTCCGAGGCGAAGGAATTCAGCTGATCCACCATCGTATTGATGGTGTTCTTCAGCTCCAGCACCTCGCCCTTCACATCCACGGTGATCTTCTTGGACAGATTGCCCGAAGCCACGGCGGTGGTGACATCGGCGATGTTACGCACCTGGCCGGTCAGGTTGGCGGCCATGAGGTTCACATTATCGGTCAGATCCTTCCAGGTGCCGGCGACGCCCTTCACCTGGGCCTGGCCACCCAATTTGCCTTCGGTGCCCACCTCGCGCGCCACGCGCGTCACTTCCGAGGCGAAGGAGTTCAGCTGATCCACCATCGTATTGATGGTGTTCTTCAGTTCGAGCACCTCGCCCTTGACGTCCACCGTGATCTTCTTGGACAGGTTGCCCGAGGCCACCGCGGTGGTCACTTCGGCGATGTTGCGCACCTGGCCGGTCAGATTGGCGGCCATCAAATTGACGCTGTCGGTCAGATCCTTCCAGGTACCCGCCACGCCTTCGACGCGGGCCTGACCGCCCAACTTGCCTTCGGTGCCCACTTCCCGCGCGACGCGCGTCACTTCCGAGGCGAAGGAACCGAGCTGGTCGACCATGGTGTTCACGGTCTTGCCGATCCGAAGGAATTCGCCCCTCAGCGGGCGTCCATCGATTTCCAGCATCATGGTCTGCGACAGATCGCCGCGCGAGGCGCCGCCGATCACGCGGGCCACTTCGGTGATCGGCTGGACCATGTCGCCGATCAGGCTGTTGATATTGTCGATGCAGGCCTCCCAGGAACCCGACGCGTTGGACAGCTTGCCGCGCTGGGCGATCTTGCCTTCCTTGCCGACCACGACGCTGATGCGCTTCAATTCACGGGTCAATTGATCATTGAGCTCGACCACATCATTGAAGGCTTCGGCGATCTCGCCATCGATGCCGGTCAAGTCGAGCGGCAGGCGAATGGAGAAGTCGCCGCGCTTCAAAGCGCGCAAGGCCTTCAACATCTGCTTGGGCTCGAGCGTCTCGGCAATCTGCAGCATGCGTACCCCCTTCGAAACCGAGAGTGACAATAAAAGGACTTGGCCGCGGTCGGTGTGACCGCGCTGTGATCATCCTATAGAAAGGCTGTGTCGGAGCCTCCTCGGGGAATCCCCTAGGGCAGGATGGGAAAAACCCGAGAGTTGGGCAGGTTGGAGAATTTCGTGAGGAGGATTTGCAAGCCCCGCCGCAAACGAGGGGGAGAGGTGGGGGCAGTTTGCGGCGGGGCTTTATCTTGGTCCGCTGACCTTGATGAAGACAGAGTAGCGTGCGCGCCCCGAACTGCCTACTTAGGGAATCCCTGAGATGGCCGGATAAATTTACCTACGCCGAAATCACCGGGCGGCCAGGCATGAAAAATCCCCGCGACAACACTGCAGGGAGCTGACACCGATTTGATGAGGGGGGGGAGATTTAAGCCCCGCCGCAAACGAGGGGGAGAGGTGGGGGCAGTTTGCGGCGGGGCTTTATCTTGGTCCGCTGACCTTGATGAAGAGAGGGTAGCGTGCGCGCCCCGAACTGCCTACTTAGGGAATCCCTGATATCGCAGGGTGGATCTATCTACGCCTCCGCCAAGAGCGAACCCAAGGCTACGGTCTCGATCCATCAGGAAGGCATCATCAGGGCCTTGCGCACCTGCTGCAGCAATTCCTCGGCGCGCAGCGGCTTTTGCAGCACGGTGACGGCGTCATCCTTGACCCGGTTCTTCACATCGCCAAGGCCCGAAATGAGGATCGCCTTGATCTGCGGCTTCAAGACCCGTGCCTGGCGCACCAGCTCGATGCCATTCATGCCACCCAGGCGGAAATCGGCGAGCAGCAGATCGACTGGACGGGCCGAGCCGATAATGCCCAGCGCGTCATTGCCGCTGGCCGAGAACAGCACGTCGAAGCCGTAGCTCTCCAGCATGTCGACGGCGGCGGCGCGCACGACCGCATCGTCATCGACAACCAGCACGGTCTTGCCGCGCAGCGGCGCCACGTCCTGTTCCGTCCCGTCGTGACCGGCCAGGCCCGGCAGCGGAACCTCGGCGGCGGCCGAGCGCGGCAGGCTCAGCGTCACGCGCGTCCCCTGACCAGGATGGCTGTCGACCTGGATGTCGCCGCGATGCTGACGCAGAATACCCAAGGTGGTGCTGAGGCCGAGGCCCTTCGAGTCCGAGCCCTTTTTGGTGGTGAAGTAAGGCTGAAAGGCGCTTGCCAGCGTTTCGCGATCCATGCCCGCGCCGGTATCGGCGATCGATATCAGCACATAATCGCCGGCCACCCGCACACCGGATTCGGTCGGCAAGGTGGCATAGGCGGTGGCGATGGTGATATCGCCGATGCCCTTCATCGCCTCGCAGGCATTGGTGACGATATTGAGCACCGCCTGCCTGATCTGCTCGCCATCGGCATGGGCTGGCCACAGCTGCGAGGCCGGACGCAATTTGAGGTGGATACGCGGCCCAGCCAGCGCCGCCAGTGCGGGCACCATGCCGGCCAGCAGGCGATTGATGTCGGTCGGCACGCAAGCGAGATGCTGACGTCCGTCATAGGCCAGCAGCTGGCGGGTCAGCACCAGCCCGCGATCGGCAGCCTGGGCCATGCCCTTCATCGGCTTCTCGATCGCCACATCACCGGCGCGGCGTTCGACCAGATTGACGTTGAGACGCACCGACTGGAACAGATTAGCCAGATCATGGCCGAGGCCGCCGCACAGGCGCGACAGCATCTCCCATTCGCGCGGCTCGTCGCGCGGATTGGGATTGTCATTGGGAATGTCACGAAAGCAGCTGATGGCGCCGGCGACCAGGCCATGCTCGGACAGAGGCAGCACGCTGATCAGGATGGTCTTGAAGGAACCATCGAGCCGTTCGCCGACGATTTTGGACTCCACCACCGCCTGGCCAGTCTCGATGACATGGGCGACGGGCGACACAGCCAGCGGCGCGCCTTCGGGCGCGAATAATTGCTGGAAGCCGGCATAGCGCCCGGCGCGGTCGCCGCGTGGCGGGGATCCGCCCCACAGCCGCACCGCCTGGGCGTTATAATCGACGATCAGGCCGGTTTCGTCATGAAGACAGACCGCCAGCGGCAAGCCGTCCAACAGCACGCGTACCAACGTGTCGGTGCGAGGGAACCCCATCGATCCCAACACTTGGTGTTCGTGAATGATCATACCCCCTAAGCTCGATCGCTGGCTGTCTTGTGGCCAGCTCACTCTAAACTGGTGCGGCGCATCGGCGTATCGGGGATTTCCCCAGCGATCCACCGGAAACTATCGAGAGCGCGGGCGCTCAGGCTTCGGGGGACACTAGGCCCTGACGGATGGCATAGCGCACCAGCCCGGCGATGTCGTGGATGTCGAGTCGCTCCATCAGGCTGGCGCGGTGCGATTCGATCGTCTTGACGCTGGCATCCAGCCGATGGGCGATCTGCTTGCTGGAATGGCCTTCGGCGATCAGCTGGAGGATCTCGCGCTGGCGCGGCGTCAGTTGGTCGAGCGGATCGGACACATCGCCCATATGACCGAGGAACAGGTCGATCACCTGGCGTGAGATGGCCGGGCTTAAAAACAGCTTGCCGCGCGCCACCGCATCAATCGCCAGCTCAAGCTCGCGCGGAGCGGATTCCTTGAGGATATAGCCCTGGGCTCCGGCGCGCAGGGCCTGCAGCACATGGCGTTCGCTGGCATGCATCGACAGGACGATGACATGGACGCCAGGATATTCCTTGCGGATCAGACGCGTGGCTTCCAGCCCGTTTAGGCCGGCCATGGCGATATCCATCAGCACGACGTCTGGGCGATACTTTCCGACCAGCTCCAGCGCTTCGCGACCGTCGCTCGCCTCGCCGATCACTTCAATACCGGGATAGTCGGACAACAGGGATCTCAGGCTGGCGCGGATCAGCAAGTGATCATCCGCCAACAGAAGTTTTATCGGCGCGGGCTGTCCCGTCTCGACCATGTCGTTCTCTACCTCTCCCATAAGTGCGCAAACTAGCATAGGGACAGGACATAAGAAAACAGCCGCACCTCGATTTGCAAATATTTTAAGCCTAAGCCATTGGTGTTTTTCCATGACAAACCCAGGAAATGCCTAATCTGGCTTCTGCACCGCTTCTGGTAGGCTAATCAGGATATCGAAGCTCGTCCGGAGGGCAGCCATGACTGCATCGCAAGATTTCTCGTTCCGCGACTATCCCGAAGCTGTGGCTTTGCGCGCTCTCGGCTATTTTCCTCACCGCGCCGAGTTGGACCACTTCCTGGCCCGTGCCGGCATCGACGGCGAGGTTCGCCAGCCGCCAGTGCGCCGGGAGGTGCTGGCCAAGGTGCTCGACTTCCTGCTCGATAACGAGGCGGCGCTGCTCCAGTTCTCCCATGCGGTCGACCTGCCGCCGGAAGCCGCCTACGAGGCGCGCCGCCGCTTCGCCTCGTAAGCCCATGCCCCTCACCGCCGCGGGGACAATCCCGGCGGCATTTGCTATGTAGAGCTCCTCTTTCCCATCAGAGGACCATCATGACCATCTCCCGCATCGATCCCGGCCCGCGTATGAGCGAGGCCGTCATCCATGGCAACACCATCTATCTCGCCGGCCAGGTCGGCGCTCCGGGCGGCACCGTCACCGAGCAGACCAAGGCGGTGCTCGACGCCATCGATGCCCTGCTGGCCCGCTGCGGCAGCAGCAAGTCGAACATTCTGATGGCGACCGTCTGGCTGTCCGACATTGCCGGCTTCGCCGAGATGAACGCGGTGTGGGACGCCTGGGTGGACCGCGACAATCCGCCGGCCCGCGCCACCAGCGAAGGCAAGCTGGCCACGCCCGACTACAAGGTCGAGATCATCGTGGTTGCGGCAAAAGCGCAGTAACACAGTATTGTCACCGACCGAACAATGGCATTCAGGTTAAAAGATCTAACTCGTTCCAGGTCAGTTTTACGAACGCCCAGGACAATAAGAAGGATCTTAATATTATGAAGACCGCTTACATTTTGCCCGTCGTGGCGACCGCCGTCACCCTTATGCTTGCCGGATGCACCGCACCGCGGCATGAGCCCGAAGCCATCGCAGCGGCCAATCCGACTGTCACCTATAAATATCAAGGCGAGCAGGAACTGCTGCAGGCCAACCAGAATGCTCAGGGCTATTGCAGCCAATATCACGCGGTGCCGCGCACTGTGCGCATCGAGCACGGCAGCGAGCCTCATGTGGTGGTGTTCGAATGCGTGCCGACCGCTTCGGTGACCACGGTGCAGAGCTTCAGCCCGAACACCCCCTACACCTATCGTTCGGATGAGGAACTGCTCGACACTTCACGCAACGCCCAGGCCTATTGCATGGCCCATGGCGGCCAGTCCGTTCAGACCGTGACCACGGCCCCGGATGGCAGCCGCTCGGTGAGCTATAGCTGTCGGTAACGGTCAATACTCGATCTGGTAGGTCAGCCCCACTGAACTGCCTGGATCATTGTCGATGGTGGTACCAGTGGCGGGCGTTCCGCCGCCGGTCCCCAGCGTCGTATCCAGTTTCAGATGCCGGGTGATATCGATCTGCACCCGGGCCTGCGTCCCCCCCGACAGGCCCTGGCGCGTTCCGACATAGACACCGGTCGCGACATATTTCCCGGCTTCCACCATGGTGTTGGAATTGCCGGTGGCGCTGTTGCTGCTGCTATTGACCGTCAGCCGGTCGATCCCCAGCGTCTTCCTCATCAAGGCCAGCGGGTCGAACCCGCCCCCCGCCCCGGCCAGCGAGGCTACCGCCTGCGCGATCGAGGCGATCTGCAGCGGGGTCAGCTGCGACAGGCTGGAATTGAACAGGAGATGAGCAAGGATCTCGTCCTGCGGCAGTTCCGGCGTGCTGATCAGCTTGATCACCGGATGGTCGGCATAGCCGGTCACGGTCAGGGTTGCGTCAATGCCGCCCGAATTGCTCTCGCTGGTGATGTCGAGGGTGGGGTCGAGCTCCCCCCCCGGACCGCGACCGTCAAAGCCGATGCGGCCTTTGGTGATGGTCAAGCTCTGGCCGGCCAGACTGAACGTGCCCTGGCGCAGATCAAAGCCACCGCCGACATCGGGATCGTCGGCGGTGCCGCCAACCTGAAGCGTGCCGCCCATTTCGGCATCAAGGCCGCGACCCCGCACGAAGATCTGCTGCGGGGCGTCGACCACCACAGTCAGGGCCAGTACCATACCCGGCCGGGGCGGCGCCGGCGGTGGCGCGCCCGTCTTCTTGACGTCTAGGGTCGCCACCGAGGGCGGCAGGCTCTCGGGGATATTGATGTCGGCGCGACTGACCTTTACCGTGCCGCCGACCGTCAGCGTCTGGGTGGCATTGCCCTTGACGGTGAGGTCGGCATCCATGTCGGCGGTCAGCAGGTCGCTGGCCAGAGGCCGGATAGTGCGCCCGGTAATGGTCAGATCGACCGGGATGCCAGGGGCCAGCATGTCGACATGCCCCGCCAGCGTGAAGCTGCCGGAGCCGGATTTGCCGCTGATATCGGTGAGCTGGACCGACGCGCCGTCGGTGCGCAGATGGCCATTGATATGGGTGAAGCGCAGCCCTTGTCCGAAATCGCGGAAACTCACCTCGTCCAGCGTCGCACCGCCTGAGATGCTCGGCGATGCGCGCGTGCCCTGGACGCCGACATCGAGGCGGATCTTGCCGCGCGCCTCGCGTCCATCTGCCGCCAGCAGCGGATCGAGCAGGGTGAGATCGACCGAGCCCCAAGCGTGCAGATCGATGGCGGCATAGGTTTGGATCGGCGCGCTGCCCGTGACGGTCAGGCTGCCGCCCTTGCCCGAGTCCAGCGTGGCATCGATGTGGGCCATGCCGCCCTGCAGATGGGCCTTGGCGTCCAGCGAGGCCGGCGGCCCGCCTGCATAGCGCAGATCGTGGCCAGCGACATGGATATCGCCCGACGGCGCCGCCGGATCGCCCTGCAGATGGGCTTCGATCGCCAGGGTTCCCTTGGCGCCGATCAAAGCGAGATCGCCATTCTTCAGTGTTGCATCAAGCGCGAGGAGCGGCGCCGCCTTACCGTCTATGTCGAGTTCGGCATTGGCAATGCCAAGCCTCAGCCGCTCGATACGGGTCTCGACGCCATAGGTCAGAGTGGCGGGCGCCAGAAGTCTGATCGGATGGCGGGCATAGAGCCCCTGAAGCGACGACATATGCAGGACGCTCTTGTCGAGATCGGCCTGTCCCTCAGCCACGAGATTGGCCGGCCCCGAAGCGGTGCCGAGATCCGCCGATAGGCTGATTTTCAAGGCCGAGGCCGGACCATTGGCCTGCAGCGCAGCCTTGCCGGTCATGCCGGAGACGGCGATGCCGTCAAGCGCCAGCGACAGAGCCGCCGCCGGATGGGCCAGCGGATCGTCGATGGTGCCGTCGAGCCCGAGGTGATCGAGCCGCCCACCGCCCCAATCCGCCTGCCGGATTTCGGCGTGAAGCCGCGCCTGAGGCATTTTACCGTGATTAACCATCTCGATCGCCGCTTCGGCCGATCCTGTGAGGCGCATTCCCACCAGCGGCGACAGATCGCCGAGATCGGCCATCTTGGCGGCAAGCTTGCCCGACGCCTTGTCGCCTTTCGGTTCGAGCGACAGGCTGCCAGACGCGACGGCACTCTTCCAATGGGCCTGGTCGATGATGATGCGGGTGGTGCCATTGGCGGCCACTGCAGCTTTCGCCGATAGAGCCAGCGGCGCCCCGGCCAGTTGGCCATGCGCTTCGATCTTGCCGTTCGGATGTCTGGGCAGGCCCGAAACCTCGACCGACAGAGACACCGGCCCTTTTGGCATATCGGCGAATTGCAGCTCGCCGTCGGCCGTGGCGGTGGCCTGGAACTCCGCCGGGCGGCCGCGCACGGTGCCCTTGGCGCTGACCGACCCTGCCACCGGCGCGCCCAGCTTGGCGAGATCGGGCGAGGAGACGCTCCAGCGCAGATCGAGTCCGTCGCCAATCGTGCCGCTGGCGGCGATTTTCAGCCGCTCCACCGCGCCGTCGAGCACCCTGCCGTCGAGCAACACCGCGCCCTTGCCGGTCAGCTTGGCGGTCAGCGCCGCCCGCCCCGTCAACTTCATGCCCGTCAGCATCGAGAAAGGTGCCAGGTCAGGCACGGCGATGTCGGCCGAGACATCGGGATTGTCGTCCGGGATAAGCGTACCAGTCATGCGCAGCAAGGGATGGGTAAGCGCGAAATCGATCGGATGGCGCTTCGCCGCGAGGCTGGTCTCGGCCCTAATTTCGATCGGCGTCGAGCCCAACAGATCGGCCGGCAGGCCGCCGGTCTGCAGATGGAACAGGCGCGCCTCGAGAGAGGCTTTGCCGTCCTTGCCGTGCAGATCCGCTTCGACCCGGTCCAATGCCGCGCCGGCGGAAGCGATGGACTCGACCACCAGATGCCCATCGGCATCGGGTCGCTCGACTCGGCCATGCAGATGGGCTTCGAGCCTGGCCGATTTCCAGCTGAGATCGGGGCGCGGGGTCATCGCCGGCGCGGTGGCTGCCATGTCGAGGTTGAGCATACGGTGATCGAGATCGATCTTGCCCTGCGCCTGGGCGCGCAGCTCGCCGGCTTCGATATGCAAATCCAGCGTCTCGTCCTGGCTCGGTCCCCTGAGACTGGCACGAATCTGCACTTTGCCGAGATCAGGCAGATCGGCGAGCTGCGCGATCAATCCCTGGGCGGGTTCGGAGGCGGTTATTTCCAGATCGGCGCCGCCGCTGCCATAGCCGCCCTCCAGGCCATAGTCGCCCTCGCCGTCGAGGCGTTTCGCCGCCAACCGGGCACTCAGACGTGTGGGCGACGGCACCGTAGCCGTGCCGGAAACGCTGAGGCTGGCCGGCACGCCGGCCACCGCCGCGGCGAGATCCAGCCTCGCGATGCTAAGCTGATCGAGCGACACCCGCACGGGCAGATCCAGTCCGCTGGAGGATGAGGATGTGGCGGAACGTCCCTCTTCGGCTTCGGGCTCGCGCAGGATCTGGACATGTTCGGCCGCCAGAAGCTGGATCCTGGCCGTCCCGCTCAGCAGGGCCAGCGGCGACCAATCGAGCGCCAGCCCGTCGAAAAGGGCCCAGCTGCCCTTCGCATCGGCGATCTCGGCATGCTCGACCCGCAGGTGATCGGGGAAGCGGCCTTGCAGCCCGCTCAGTTTGACCCTGCCGCCGCTCTCTTGGGCCACCAGCCGCTCTATCGCCTGATGGCCGCCGTCGCCGTTCGCCCAGATCATCAGCCCAGCCGGCACCCCAATCAGCACCAGCGGAAGAACCGCCAGCGCGGCGAGCAGGATTTTGATCCAGCGCCTCATCAGAATGCCTGCCCCAACCCGATATAAAGCTCGAAACTGTCACCGCCCGGCGGCTTGTCGAGCGGCATGGCGATGTCGAGCCGCACCACGCCGATCGAGGTGTAATAGCGCGGCCCGAGGCCAAACCCGACCCGCAAATTGCCTTGAAACGGCAGATGGCCGGAATTGACCTGGCCGCCATCGATGAAGGTGGCGACACCCCAATCCTGATAGAGGCGCTGGCGATATTCGAGACTGCCGGCGTCGATGGCGGTGCCGCCGATCGGGTTATGATCGGCGAATTGCGGCCCGATGGATTGATATTTGAAGCCCCGCACGGTGGCGCTGCCACCCCCATAAAAGCGCTGGTCGGGCGGCAAATCGAATTCCGACGCGCCCGCGATGGTGCCCAGCAATCCTCGCAGGGCGAGCACGCTGCGCCCCGTCTCGCTCCAGCCCCAATCAGCCAGGTCGACATAGGTCGAGCCTGAGATCTGTGTGGTCAGGAATTCTCGCGCACCCTCGCCCAGCGACACGGTCGGGGTCAGATTGAGGGCGGCGCGCACGCCATGCGTCGGGTCCTGCA
>Ga0116226_10000988_pt1 | contig 24745 bp, 22 predicted proteins | sample S1TSphfallax_FD_89692 | JGI IMG/M metagenome (GOLD analysis project Ga0116226, IMG submission 89692) | Host-associated microbial communities from peat moss isolated from Minnesota, USA - S1T2_Fa - Sphagnum fallax MG | ecosystem: Host-associated > Plants > Peat moss > Unclassified | place: USA... | reverse complement strand
GCCAATGGCATCGTTCTGCCCATTTCGGGCTGGTTCTCGAACGTGCTCGGCCGCAAGCGCTACTTCATGATCTGTATCATGATGTTCACCATCTGCTCGTTGCTCTGCGGTCTCGCCACCAGTCTGCCGCAGCTGGTGGTGTTCCGGGTCCTGCAGGGATTTTTCGGCGGCGGGCTGCAACCCAGCCAGCAATCGATCATCCTGGACACCTTCCCGCCGGCCAAGCGCGGCGCGGCCTTCTCGGTCACCGCGATCGCCACCATCGTTGCCCCGGTTCTGGGGCCGACTCTCGGTGGGCTGATCACGGACAGCTATAGTTGGCGCTGGATCTTCTTCATCAATGTGCCCTTTGGCGTCATCGCCTGGCTGGCCGTGCTACGCCTGGTAGAGGACCCGCCATGGGCGAAAGCCAAAGGGCTGCGCCAAAACGGTAAATTGCAGATCGACTATATCGGCCTGTCACTGATCTCGCTCGGACTGGGCTGCCTCGAAGTCTGCCTGGACCGCGGCGAGCAGGACGGCTGGCTGAGCTCGTCCTTCATCCGCACCTTCGCGGTGTTGGCGTTGTTGGGCCTGGTCGGCGCGGTTTGCTGGCTGCTCTCGACCGATAAGCCGGTCGTCAATCTGCGGGTGCTGAAGAACCGCACCTTCGCCACCGGCGCCTTCATGATTTTCGTGCTGGGTGCCGTGCTCTATTCCAGTTCCGTGTTGCTGCCTCAGCTGGCACAGCAGACGCTGGGCTACACCGCGTTGCTGTCCGGCCTGTTGTTGTCGCCGGGCGGTCTGGTGACGATCTGCCTGATCCCGATCGTCGGCCGTCTCATGCCGAAGATTCAGACCCGGCTGCTGATCGCCTTTGGATTCTTCCTGTTGGGCTGCGCGCTCTATCAGGGGCACCATCTGCTGACAGCGCAGATCTCCTTCACCAATCTGATGCTGCTGCGCATCTATCAGATGGTCGGCTTGTCGTTGCTGTTCGTGCCGATCAGCGTGCTGACCTTCTCGACCTTGAAGCCGGAAGAAAATCGTGACGCCTCATCGCTTTACACGATGTTTCGCAACATCGCCGGCTCGATCGGCATCGCGGTTTCGACCTCGGCCATCACCCAGCTGAGCCAGGTGCATCAGGCCTATATGTCGCAGCATCTCAGCGATCTCAATCAGCCTTTCCTCGACACGATGGCGCGCAACAGCGCGGCTCTGATCTCGCGGGGCGTCGCGGCCACCGATCTAACGGGCGTCGCGAACGGCCTGATGCTGCGCACCCTGAACATCCAGGCGGCGATGCAGGCCTATGGCGATGTTTTCACCTATTGCGCGGTGTTCGCCTTCATCGCCACGCCGCTGGCATTCCTCTTTCCGCCGACCAAGGCGGGCGGCAAGGGCCGCCCCGGAGCAGCGAAATGATCAAGTTCTCCCGTCTTGCCGTCCCGCCAATCCTGACCCTGACGCTGGCCCTCGCCGCCTGCACCGTGGGGCCGAATTATCAACCTCCGGCGCCGGAAAGCCGCGCCGGCTGGCAGGGTCGGCAGCAGGAAGCCGACTTCGCGCAGATCCAGCAATGGTGGGCGGGGTTCCATGATGCAGAGCTCGACAGTCTGGTGACCCGCGCCGTCGCCGGTAATCTTGATGTCAAGATGGCGGAGCAGCGCATCATCGAGGCCCGCGCCCAGAAGGACGTCGCCGCCGCCAGCTATTATCCGAGCGTCTCGGCCTCGAGCCTGGCGACCCACGCCCATATCCCCAGCAGTGTCGCCAAGCTGCCCGGCAACAGTCTCAATTTCTTCGATCTGGGACCGTCGCTGTCTTGGGAAATCGATCTGTTCGGCAAGACCAACCGCACGGTCGAAGCCGCCGAGGCGTCGGTCAGCGCCAGCATCGAGGATCGCCGCGGCGCCCTGGTGACGCTGCTGGGCGAACTCGGCAATGATTATGTAGGCTTACGCGCGGCCCAGCTGCGCCTCGATATCGCCAGGCGCACTGTCGATGCCGAGCAGGAAATACTCGATCTCACTCACGCCAGGCAGACCGGCGGTCTTGGCTCTGAGCTCGACGTCGCCCAGTCCGAGGCACAGCTCGACACAGTGCGCGCCGCAATCCCGCAGCTGGAGACCGGTATCGCCCAGCAGGGCAACGCCATCGCTGTCCTGCTCGGGCTCGAGCCGGGCGCACTGACCGCTGAGCTAGCGCTACCGGGCGCCCTGCCGCCGGCCCCGCCGGTACTGCCGGCCGCGCTGCCGTCCGAGGTGGTGCGCAACCGTCCCGACATAAGGGCGGCAGAACGCCAGTTGGTGGCGGCCAATGCGCAGATCGGCATCGCCGATGCGGCCCGCTATCCCAGCCTGACCCTCGCCCCCCAGATCGCCTTGGCCGGGGGCACCCTGCATCAGATGTTCAGCGGCGCCGCCGCTTTATGGGTCGCCGCGGCGAGCGCCAGTCAGCCGATCTTCGAGGGCGGCAAGCTCGATGCCAATGTCCGGTCGGCCGAGGCCTCCGCCGAGGAGGCGCGGCTCACTTACAAGAAGACTGTCCTGACCGCCTTCCGCGAGGTCGAGGATGCGCTGGTCGCCTATGAGGCCGAGCAGCGCCGCCACAAGGATCTGGTGGCGGCGCGCGATGCCAGTCGCCGCGCTCTCGATCGCGCCACTTCGCTTTACAAGGCAGGCCTGGGTGATTTCCTCAATGTGCTGGATGGCGAGCGCAATCTCTATTCAGCGGAAGACGCCGTGGCCCAAAGCGACCAGACCCTGACCCAGCAGACCGTCTCGCTCTACAAGGCGCTCGGTGCCGGCTGGCAAGCCGGCGAACAACCGGCCGCCGGCTGACAGAATCAGGGAGGTTGCGTAGTTTCCGAGCCTTCTCCGCGTCGGGCCTGGCCGCCTAAAATAACGTCGAAACGCCGGTCCCGGCGGAATCGTCCCTCGTGAAAGGTCCTGTCGATGTTCCTGCTCTCCCCGCGCTTATATCTGGCGTCCGCACTGGTCGTGACGCTGGGCTCCAGCCTGACCGCAGCGCCGCTCATGGCGGCCGATCAGGTTCAAAAGGTTTCGACCAGCCAAGAGTCGAAGGCCGAAACGGTGGAGCAGCGCATCGTAAAGCTGCATAAGGAGCTCAAGATCACCGCCGGCCAGGAGGACTCGTGGAGTCATGTGGCGCAGGCCATGCGCGACAATGCTTCGGTGATGGAGAAGCTGATTGCCGACGAAAAGACCGCCCATCCGGCCGCACAGACTGTCGGAGCGGTCGAGGGTCTGAAGACCTATGAGGCCTTCTCGCAGGCCCATGTCGACGGTCTGAAAAATCTCATTGCCGCTTTCAGCACGCTCTATGACAGCATGCCCGATGCGCAAAAGAAGATCGCCGACCAGGTCTTTGCCAACTCCGGCCGTCATCGTCCTGGCCACGCCCATGCATAATCGGGCGGAGGAAAAAACCATGAGAACACTATCGACGCATTGGATGAGTGGCGCCTTGGTCGCGCTTTTCGCCCTGTCGCTTGGCTTTGGCGGGATGGCCGAGGCGGCGGAGGGCGGGCAGCATGGCGGCGGTGGTCACGGCGGCGGTGGTGGCGGTGGTCACCGGGGCGGTGGCGCTTATCGCGGCGGCGGTTATCATCGCGGCGGCCCCGGTTGGGGCGGCGGCTATTATGGCGAACCGCCGGTGGTTGTCGCGGCGCCCTATGTGTGTATACCGCCCCTCATCTACAGCCCCTATGTTCCGCCCTGTTGACACGCCGGACCTGATTGCCGACGCTTTTGAAGCCCATCTGGAAAGGTGGGCTTTTTCCTTTGTTCATCAGCTGTTAGCCTGGATCCCGTTCGGAAACCGCAGCGCCGCTGCGGGGAAGTCTGAAATGGGAGAACTTGATGGGTTTACGACGTACCCTGGCATCCACCTGGTTGCTGACACTACTGATCGGCGGACCGCTGATGGCGCAGCAACCTCTGCCCCAGCCCATGCCGCCCGAACCGCCCCTGCCCGTGCCGCAGGATGTCGCTTTTCCTGGCGTGATCAGCTTGGCGGTCGATGCCAGCGATCTCGAACATGCGATTTTCTCGGTGCATGAGACGATTCCGGTGCAGGGTGGCCAGAGCCTGACGTTGCTCTATCCAAAATGGTTGCCCGGCAATCATTCGCCGAGCGGCCCGATCGACAAGCTGGCCGGCCTGATCCTGACAGCCGGCGGCAAAAAGCTGGAATGGCGCCGCGATCCGGTCGAGGTTACCGCCTTTCATGTCGATATTCCCGCCGGCGTCACCAGCCTGACCGCCGATTTTCAGTTTCTGTCCGCCGTCTCGCCGCACGAGGGACGGGTGATGATGACACCCGACATGCTGAGCCTGCAGTGGAATAGCGTGGCGCTCTATCCCGCCGGTTATTTCAGCCGCGACCTGCCCTTTGCCGCGAGCGTAACCCTGCCGGCCGGCTTCAGCCAGGGTTCGGCGCTGGAGGTGGCCGGCGCCACGGGCACCCAGGTTCGATTCAAGACGACGGATTTCGAGACGCTGGTCGACAGTCCCCTGATCGCCGGGCGCTATTTCAAGCGCTTCGATCTTGACCCGACCGGAACCGACAAAGTCAGCCTCGACGTGGTCGCCGACCGCCCCGATTATCTCAACGCCACCAGCGAGCAGATTGCCGCTCATGCGACCCTGGTGCAGCAGGCCTATAAGCTGTTCGGCACCCATCACTACGCCCATTATGATTTCCTGCTGTCCCTCAGCGACAAGATGGGCGGTATCGGTCTCGAACATCAGCAATCGAGCGAAGACGGCACCATTCCGAAATATTTCATCGATTGGAACAAAACCCCGGCCGGCCGTGATCTGCTGTCGCACGAATTCACCCATAGCTGGAATGGTAAATTCCGTCGCCCGGCCGATCTCTGGACCGCCAATTTCAATGTGCCGATGCGCGACAGCCTGCTTTGGACCTATGAGGGGCAGACCCAATATTGGGGCGTCGTGCTGGCCGCCCGCTCAGGGCTTTTGACCCGGCAGCAGGCGCTCGACTCGATCGCCCTCACCGCCGCCAACTATGATCGACGGGTCGGGCGGGCCTGGCGCCCGCTCGAGGATACCACCAATGATCCCATCATCGCCCAGCGCCGGCCGCTTTCCTGGCGCTCGTGGCAGCGCAGCGAGGATTATTATTCCGAAGGGGAATTGATCTGGCTCGATGCGGATACGCTGATCCGCAGCCAATCGGGCGGCAAACGTTCGCTGGATGATTTTGCCAAGAGCTTTTTCGGCGTCGATCCGGGGAGCGCCATCGCCGCGCCCTATCAACTCGCCGATGTGGTGGCGTCGCTCAACGCCGCGCAACCCGGCGATTGGGGTCCGTTCCTGCGCAGCCGGCTTGACGGCCACGGGCCGGGCGCGCCGCTTGACGGCGTCACGCGGGGCGGCTATCGGCTGGTCTACACGGATGTCGAGAGCGACTACGCCAAAAGCGCAGAAGCGCGCCGCAAGGCGACCGATCTCTATTTCTCGATCGGCGTGGTTCTCGGCAAGGATGGCATCATCAGTGACGTGCTGTGGGACAGCCCGGCTTTCAAGGCCGGCTTGACCGAAAATACCCAGATCGTCGCCGTCAATGGCAACAGCTTTGACACGGAAGATCTCAAAGACGCGATCCAGGCCGGCATCGCCGGCAAAAGTGCGATCACCTTGCTGGTCAAGGAAATGGACCGATATCGCACCGTAGCCATCGATTATCATGGCGGCCTGCGCTATCCGCATCTTGAACGGATCACCGAGCAGCCGGCGCTGCTCGACGATATTCTGGCGCCCTCACCGTAAAGCTTCACTGCTTTTCGCTCTCACGCCGGCTGTAGGACACCGCATAGGCTTGAGAGCGATAGCGGAGGATCGGATCGGACGAGGGCTCGATCCCGGCGCTCGCAACATTGGGGTCGAAATTGATCCCTTCGCAGCTGCCGACGGCGTCCTTGCCACCCTTGGTCAAGGTCAGCACACCGGCCTTGACCTCCGTGCGGCCGGCCGGCCAGACCAGGGTCGGGTCGTCGACCGGGTCGTCCTTTTCCGCGATCGTCACGATCATTTCCCATTTGACCGGGCCTTTGTGGGTGCGCTCCGTCAAGGTCTTGTCGAGAAAATCATTGGGCTCCTTGGCCATCTCGTCGGCCTTGATCGCGACCACCCCATCCATCGGTTCGAAACGCCATCTTACCCAATGTTCGGTCTTGTCCTTAGCGATGAATTTGAAGGCGTGGAGGCTGTAATAGGGCGCCTCGGCATAGGAGGGCGGCGGGTTGTTGCCGGTCAGCCAGGCGATAAAGGGCTTGCTTTCCGGATGGGCGGCGAAAAAGGCCGGCGCGCGCGACGGGTCTTTCTGGCCGGTGGCCGGATCGGGCACATCCAATTGCAGCAGGTCATAAAAGGCTGCGGGGGTGGCGACGACGAAAACCGGCGCATTCAACATGGCCATCTGCTGAAGATCGCCATTGGCCAATTGAAACTGAAGAGCCATGCCGCGCGGGCTGTGTGACGCGTCGGCAACCCCGGGATTGGGCCCGGCGACCGAAAAGCGCGCGACCACCGGGACCTTCTTACCGGAGAAGATGAAGGAAGCGCTCAGGGCGGCTGCCGCCTTGCTGCCGACGAAGCTACCGACCGCGCAACTTCCCTTGGCGTGATTTCGACGCAGGCCCTTATGCACGCCGGAGATTTTTTCCAGACTATTGACCAGATTTTCCGGATCCGGATCGTCGGCGCGCGCCAGAGGCGCAGCCAGACAAAACAAACAGAGGATCGCCAAAGGACGCAAAAACAGTCTATGCATGATGGTTTCTCGCGGAATCGGTCGTGGCTGCGATAAGATCAGGCCGCGCTTGATCCAGGTCAAGGCCCTACAGCTCCGGTGTGATCGGCAGGCTCTTGCTGGCGGAGATCGTGCTGCCGAAACTTGCCACGATGACACAAAGGATCGCCACCTGCTGGCGCAGCGTAAGATCCTCTCCCAGGATCACAAAGCCGCTGAAAGCACCGATCGCCGGCTCGACGCTCATCAGAATCCCGAAGGTACGGGTCGGCAGGCGGGTCAAGGCGATCATGTCCAGACTGTAGGGGATGGCGCTCGAAAACAGCGCCACCACCAGCGCCATGGCCAGGGTCGGAGCGACCAGCAGGGCCGGCCCGGCATGCAGCCAGGCGATCGGCATGATGACCAGGGCGGCGATCGAGGTGCCATAGGCGGTCACCCGGCCGCTGGCCATCACCGCCCCGGCTTTTTGCCCGAAAACGATATACATCGCCCAGGCCGCTCCTGCCCCGAGCGCATAGAGGGCGCCAAGCGGATCGACCGCAATATGGCCCGATCCAAAGGGCAGCAGCATGATCAGCCCAGCCAATGCGATGATGAGCCACACGATGTCGCGCCATTGCCTTGAATTGAGCAGCGCGAGGCTGAACGGCCCGATGAATTCGATCGCCACGGCGAGCCCGAGCGGCAGGGTGCGCAGGGACATATAATAGAGCAGATTCATCACGCCAAGATTGACGCCATAGATCAGCAACAGCTTGATCTGCGCAGGATTGGGCCATCCGGCGCGCCAGGGGCGCCAGAAGGCCAGCAGGATCAGCGCGCCGAAGGCATTTCGCAGACCGGTCATGCCCTCGGGGCCGATGTCGCCGAACAGCCCCTTGGCTACCGCGGCGCCGGCGGTGACCGAAAACATGGCGAAGATGACGGCGATGACCGCGATCAGGACCGATCGCGGCGACGATACGTGCTGGGAGGGCGGGCCCTGCATTTTGGATTCCTGTTTAACGCCGCATGCTTGACCAATCCCGGTCGATGCGACATGTTCGTTGCGTGCTGGTTCCCCGGGAAACCGGGGAGGCAAGAGGGAACGCGGCGAGCTTGCAGGAAACCCTGCAATCACATCCGCGGCTGCCCCCGCAACTGTAAGCGGCGAGCCCGCGTCCGACAAGGCCACTGGGAAACTGGGAAGGCAGGACGTGTTTTTAGGTGATGACCCGCAAGCCAGGAGACCTGCCAGCACTGTCACCCAACCGATAGGCGGGCGGTCTATACGGAGCGATTCTCAGCAGCGGTGACGTCTGCGGCGGCGTGAGGTTTCCCATCAGGACATCCTGCATTGGGAATCTGTCGTCGGTTTTTTGTCATCGACCGGTCTGCTCTCGCGCAGCACCGAAGGCACAGGATTGCTCTATGGGAACCCAAAGAAAAACTGAAACCTGGATTCTGCTCACCGCCCTGACCGCCGGAACGGCCGTCGCCCTGACGGCTGAAACGGCCGACGCCGCCGACGAGGCCGCCGACAGTTTCCTCGCCGGACCGGCGCAGGTCGTCATCACCGCAAGTCGCCTCGGCGATGGGTTGATCGGCACGGACAGCACCGTGGTCACCGCCCAGGATATCGCCGCCGACCCGGCCACCGACCTGCCTGCCATCCTGTCACGGCAGGCCGGCCTTCAACTGCAAAGCCTGTTTGGCGGCGTCAATGGGGCAGAGGCCGCCATCGGCTTGCGCGGATTTGGCGCCACGGCGACCGAGAACACCCTGGTTCTGGTCAATGGAAGGCGTATCAACGACCCCGACCAGTCCAATATCGATTTCAGCGCCATCCCCGCCGCCAGCATCGAGCGGGTAGAAATCACCCGCGGCAACAGCGCCGCCGTACTCTATGGCGACGGCGCGGTTGGCGGCGTCATCAATATCATCACCAGGAATGGCGATAACAGCCAGCCGGCGACCACCATCGACACCAGTCTGGGATCTTTCCAATATCGCGCGCTCGACCTGTCGACCACCCAGAAGTTCGGCGGAACCTCGATCAGCGCCTATGGCACGGAAATCGTCTCGAATGGCTATCGCGACAATAACGCGCTGCGTGAACGAAATTTCGATGGTGAAATCCGCCAGACCATCGCCGGCGGCGAGATTTATCTGAATATTCGCGGTGATGACCAATATCTCGGCTTGCCTGGGTCGTTGCCGATCAACCAATGGATCATCGCGCCGAAATCGACCAACAATCCGCTCGATTATGGCGGCCTGCAAAGCGTCAACGCCACCATCGGCGTCACCCAGCGCCTCGGCGAAAATGTCGAACTGATTCTGGATGGCGGTATTCGCCACAAGGAGGAGCAGTCGGAATATAATGCCTTCGCCTATTTCTACGGCATCGACGTGACGACCGTATCACTCACTCCACGGCTTACTATCGATAGCCAAATATCAGGCATGTCCTCGAAATTGATCACCGGAATCGATCTCTACCAGTCCTTTTACCGCTCTTTCGAGAGCGTCACCAAGGGCGCGATTCCCTATCAGAACAATCTGCTCGATCAACGGTCGCTCGCCATCTATGGCGAGGAAAGTCTGGCTTTGGCTGCCAATACCAATCTTGGCTTCGGCCTGCGGCTGCAGCGCACCAACCTGACGGCCCGCCAGAAAGTCGATCAATTTGCGCCCGGCTATTATGGCGAACCGCCCGGCAACCCCTTGACCCAGACCGACGACGACTATGCCGCCCATCTTGGCCTGGAACAAAATCTCGGCCAGGAAGTCACGCTGTTCGGGCGCATCGGTCACGCCATGCGCCTGCCCAATATGGACGACCGCAATTATGTCGCGGTGTATCCGACCAATTTCGAACTGAAGACCCAGACCTCGGAGGATGTGGAGATCGGCCTGCAGGCGAAATGGGGCCGGCTCAGCGGTCAGACACGCCTCTATGCGATGAACCTGCATAACGAGATCGACTATGATCCTGGCGCCAATGGCGGCCTGGGCGCAAACGTCAATCTCGCGCCCACCCAGCGCAAAGGATGGGAAACCGAGCTGACCTATGAGATCGCGCCCGAGATCACGGTCAATGCCAATGGCAGCGTGACGGACGCGAGCTTCCGCTCGGGTCCCTATAAGGGTCTGGAAGTGCCACAGATCTCGCTCCTGTCGGGCAATCTTGGCGCCGCCTGGTCGATCTGGCGCAATTTCCTGGTCTGGGACGCCGATTTGCGCGCAGTCGGCAAGCGTCGGCTGGGGGATGATTTCCTCGGTACCCAACCGATGGTGCCGGGCAGCAGTTCGATCGACATGAAGATCAGCGGCGTGGTGGAGCAGTTCCATTGGTCGCTCTCGGCGCAAAATCTGCTGGATAGCCATAGTTTCGATCTCGGCTTTACCGGCAGCGGCGGCACTGGCGTCTATCCTCTGCCGGGGCGCAACGTCATCGGACGGGTCGGCGTGACCTTCTAGAGCCTGATGCTAATAGATTGAATCGCTTTGCGATTAAATCTATTAGCTGAATCAGTCTCTAATTCAATAGTTTAGAGGGCGATTCAGACATTAGAGTGACGCGGATTCGCGTCACTCTAATGTCATCGCGCTCTAGAGCATACTGTCTTTCGATGGACTCAAAAGGTCAGCATGCTCGGACGCGCGAAGCGAGGACCCCGTTACGCGTGTCGGCGGCGGAGCCGCCAACGTGAGAAAACAAAGCATGCACCAATTATTAGCAGCATGCTCGAAAGGAGTTGGCGATGGGCCGGTGGCGGATGGTTGGACTATGGTTGTCATTTCTGGTGTCATCACGCTCCATCGCCGCCGAGGCGCCGCACCGCATCGTCTCGGCCAATCTCTGCGCGGATCGGCTGGTGCTGGCCCTGGCCGATCCCGACCATATCGTCTCGCTCAGCTATCATTCGGGCGACCCTTCGCTGTCCACCATCGCGGCCCAGGCCTCGCATATGCCGCTCAATCATGGCGACGCGGAGGAAATCGCGGCACTTCACCCCGATCTGGTGATCTTTGGCAGCTACACCTCGACAGCTTCAGCCACCCTATTAAAAGGATTGGGATTTTCCACCTACACCCTCGCTGTGCCGACGGATCTGGCAGAAATGCGCAAAAATATCCGCGGCCTTGCCGCCCGGCTCGGCGTACCGGAGCGCGGCGAGGCGATGATCAGCGACATCGATCGGAAATTGGCCGATATCGTCAAGCCGCACCGCCCCGTCCGCGCCATAATATACAGCGCGGGCGGCTGGACCCATGGCGCCGGGTCGATCGATGACGATGTGCTGCGGCTGGTCGGCGCCAGCAATATCGCGACCGGAGCCGGAATTCAGGGCATCGGCACTCTCGATCTGGAGCAATTGGTGGCCGCCGATCCGCAACTGATCATCGTCGAAAATACGGGCAACGGGCAGAAATCCCTGGCCGCCCAATTGCTGGATCATCCCGTCTTGCAAAGCCCGACCATCCATCATCTCGAAATGCCCATGACGGTATGGGAATGCATCGATGGCAGCATCACCGACGCAGTGCAGAAAATCGAGGATGCTCTGCCATGAAACGCCTCTTCCTGCCCGAAATCCTCATGCTGCTGCTGCTGATCGGCTTGATCCTGCTGTCTTGCAGTCTCGGTGCCAGCCATCTGCCGCCCTGGCGGTTGTGGTCCGATGACGCGACGGTCACCCGTCTGGCCCGGCAGATCGTGCTGGAGATCCGTCTGCCGCGCACGGTGCTGGCCGTTCTGGTGGGAGCATCGCTCGGATTATCGGGCGCCGTGCTTCAGGCGCTGCTGCGTAATCCGCTGGCCGATCCGGGTGTGCTCGGCATATCCTCGACCGCGGCGCTCGGCGCCGTCATCAGCTTTTATTTCGGCCTCAATTCGGTGGTCACCGGGGGAATCGCGGGCAGTCTGATCGCGGTGCTGCTGCTGGTCCTGCTGGCTGGACGCCATGCCGGCACCCTGACCCTGCTGCTTGCCGGCGTCGCCCTCTCGAGCTTCGCAGTGGCCCTGACCTCGCTCGCCCTCAATCTGGCCCCTTCACCGCTGGCGGCTTATGAGATTCTGTTCTGGCTGCTGGGTTCGGTGACCGACCGCTCCTGGTCGCAAGTGACCCTGGTTCTGCCCTTCATTCTGGTCGGCTGGCTCGTGCTGGCCACCACCGCACGGGGCTTGAATGCCCTCATCCTGGGTGAGGATGTCGCCCATTCATTGGGGGTCAATCTGACACATTTGCGATGGGCGGCAGTAATCGGTACGGCGCTCTGTGTCGGCGGGTCGGTCGCGGTGGCCGGCGCCATCGGCTTTGTCGGGCTGGTGGTGCCGCATCTGCTCCGCCCCCTGGTCGGCTATGACGCGAAACGTTTGTTGCCGGCCAGCACACTCGGTGGCGCGACCCTGTTGTTGGCGGCTGATATCGCCGTTAAGCTGATGCCCGCCAGCGACGATCTTAAGCTTGGCGTGACCACCGCCCTGGTCGGTGCGCCCTTCTTTCTGCTGCAAATTCTCAAAATGAGGGAACGCCAATGAGCCGCCTCGCCTGGACGCAAATTTCCCTGCGGCGGCAGGGCCGTCTGATTCTCGACCGGATCTCCCTGCAGGTGGGCGCCGGCGAGATGGTTGGCCTGGTGGGCCCGAACGGCGCCGGCAAGACCGCCCTGATGCGTCTGGCTGTGGGGCTCGACCATCCCAGCGAGGGCCAAATTTTGCTCGATGGAACAGCGCTGCAAAAGATCCCGCCCCGCGAGCGCGCCCGCCGCATGGCCTTTCTGCCACAGCAGGCCGAAGCGGCCTGGCCGATCACGGCGCGGGAAGCCGTGCGGCTCGGCCGCCTGCCGCATGACGATGTGAAAGGCAGCCGACGGGGCGATCACTGGGTTCACGCGGTCGAGACTGCCCTGGCCGCCGTCGGCATGAGCGATCACGCCGACCAACTGCTGACCCGCCTGTCGGGCGGTGAGCGGGCTCTGGTGCTGTTGGCGCGGGCCCTGGCGGTCGAAGCCGGGCTGCTGCTGCTGGACGAACCGACCGCCAATCTTGACCCCGCGCATCAATTGCAGGTGATGGAAATTCTGCGGCATCGCGCCTCGCAGGGCGACGCGGTTGTCGTGGTGATGCATGATCTTGCCCTGGCCGCCCGATGTTGCGATCGCCTGCTGGTCTTGCATCAAGGGCGATTGGCGGCGCAGGGATGTGGTATCGCCATCCTAGACGACCCGCTCCTGCGGCAGGTTTTTCGCGTCACGGTCGACCGTGGCCAGATCGCAGGCCAGGAGGTTTTTCTGCCGAGAAGCTGGGTCGCGTGATGACGCTCAATCCGATTTTGACGTCGCCCTGGCTGCTGGTCGATCTGGGCGCGCCGCATCGGGTGGCGGGCTGGCCGATCGTCGGCCCGGCATGGGGCACGGCGCGGCATATCGCCTGGCTGCAGGTACGCGACGCGGATCTGCCGCCGGGTCGCGACCCTGTCGATTTCTTCCATCAACAGGCGGCTTTTGCCGGCATCCCGGCCGAAATCGGTCTGATGACCGCCGCTGAAATCGCCGGTTTTCGCTGCTGTGCCTCCAGCCATGATGATCTGGTGGTCGAGGCACTGGCAACTGCCGGACTGTCCAATGGGGAATCGGTGCAGCCCGGCGCCGCCGGGAGTGCAACGGGCTGGCGCGCCGGCACGGTCAATAGTCTCTTGTGGGTGAATGTCACTTTAAGTGAGGCGGCCATGCTTGAAGCAATCGCCATTGTCGCCCAGGCTCGGACCGCCGCCATCATGGATCTTGGATTGTCTCTCGCGGACGGGCGGCGCCTGACCGGTACAGGAACCGACTGCATTCTGGTCGCCTCAAAGCTCGACGCGTCCACTCAGAGTCATTGCGGCCTGCACACAGCCCTCGGCCGCCTGGTCGGCGAGACCAGCTACCGCGCCTTTCAGGCCGCCATAACGCCGCATTGCATCACGCCGCATTGATCGTCGCCAGGAATCCATCGATCTGGTGGCGCAGGCTGTCGGCATTGCGGCCAAGATCGTCCGCGGCATGCAGCACCTGACCGGCCGCGCTGCCGGTTTCGGCCGCTCCCTCCGCAACCTGGACAATGCTTGAGGAGACTTCCGCCGTGCCATGCGCCGCCTGCTGCACATTTCGCGCGATCTCGCCAGTTGCGGCATTCTGCTGATCGACCGCCGCCGCGATTCCGGTGGCGATTTCGGCGATGCGCGAGATGGTCTTGCCGATGTTTTTGACCGCTTCCACCGATTGCCGGGTTGCGGTCTGCATCTCGGCCACCTTGGCGCTGATTTCGTCCGTGGCGCGCGCCGTCTGGTTGGCGAGAGTCTTGACCTCGCCAGCTACTACGGCAAAGCCCTTGCCGGCATCGCCCGCCCGCGCCGCCTCGATGGTGGCGTTGAGCGCCAGAAGGTTGGTCTGGCTGGCGATGTCATTGATCAGCCGGACGACATCGCCGATGCTGTTGGCGGCAACAGAGAGCCCGCTGATCTGCTGATCCGTTGCGATCGCCTGTTCGCTGGCTTGACCAGCGAATCGCGCCGATTCCGCAACCTGGCGGCCGATCTCGTTGATCGAGGCCGATAGTTCCTCGGCGGCCACCGCCACGGTCTGGACATTGGTCGATGCCTGTTCGGCGGCGGCGGCCACCACGGTCACCTGACCATTTGTGGCGTCGGCGGTTGCCGACATCGAACGCGCCGTCTGATCGAGGATTTGGGTCGCATCGCCAACCGTGGTGATCACCCTTGATATCGACCTATCAAAATCGGCAATCAGCGCTTCAACCCGGCGCGAGCGTTCAAGTCGTTTTTCCTGTTCGGCCAAGCGCTCGCTCCGCAAGCGCTCGGCCTCGATCATGTTGTCGCGGAAGATCTGCAAAGCGTCGGCTATGGCGCCAATTTCATCTTTGCGGCCTGTTTCGGCAATGGCGATGGTCAGATCTTGATCGGCCAGGCGTCGCATGCTGCTGGTAATCGATTGTATCGGCATGGCGACGCTGCGCGACAGCAAAAGAAAAGACAGGCCGCCCACCAGCAACGCGCCGGCGGCACTGGCGATGATGATCACTTGAGCGAGATGATAATTGGATTGCGACAGGTTAACCTCCGACTCGGCGCCTTGCTGATTGAGGGCCGCCAGATCGTCACCCGCCTTGAGCGCCGCCGAATAGACAGCGCGATTATCAATGAAATCCCGACGCGCTCCTGGATAGTCGGCGGCCTTGGCCTTTGCTTCAGTACTGTTGCCAAAGCGTTGACGATACTCGTTTAAATGGGTCTCAAGCATATCGATGGCAGCGCGCTCAGCGTCAGACATGGCAAATTTCTGCCTGTATTCCGCAACTTCCCTGCGTGCCTCATCGTCGAAGGACGCAAAGGTCTTGATACCGGTCGCAGCGCTGTCGGCTGAGTCGGCGGCGGCAACCCGTCCCTCGCTGGCCCGCATCCGGGATATGGTGGTCTGCAATTGACCAACCAGCCGCATGCCGGGCTGCCAGAATTGCCCAACGCTGACTGTAGCACGGTTGGTCGAGGCCAGCAGGCCATAGCTCACAACACCCAGAAACAGAACGAAGGCACCGAGAATTGCCAGAATAACTGCTGCTTTTCGGCGAATCGACCAGTCGTTAAGTAGTAGCATGGCGCAGTCCTTTTTATCCCCTTGTTTACACTAATGTATCAGTGCAGAGCGGTTAAAGTGAAATTTTTGCAGCGCAACAAAGGGGGCCTGGGATACTCTGCCGACATGCGTGACCCCGGCGAAGATCCGCGCTTTGACCGCTTTATCGACCGCATCCTGCTGACCCCAGACGAATTGTTGCTGGCACGCAAGGCGGCGCAGAATGTCGCCGCCATTTTGCGCGCCGCGCTTCAGCCTGGCGTGGATGATCGGGCCGATCATCTGGTGGTTGGCTCAATCGGCAAACGTACCGCGATCCGACCGCTGCCGGCAGTTGATCTGGTTTATTTGCTGCGGGATCCCAGCCTGATAAAGGATGGCTTGTGCCGCGTCGAACGGATTTTGCGGCAAGGCATTCTTGGCATCATCCCGGCTCCCCATGAGCGCGGCGTCAGTGTTCCGCTCGAGGATCTGACGGTTATGGTGATGCTGGCCAAGGAGCGACCGCGCGGCTTTGCCTATTGGACCGCCAAAGGTTATATCGACAGCCACCCCGCCGCCGAAATCACCGCCCTCCGACTTTCAGACAGCATGACCGGCGGACGGACCACCCGCCTGCTCGCCCTGCTCAAGGCCTGGATAGCCGCTGATCAGGTGCCGCTCAGTTCGTTTGTCCTGGAAATTCTCGCCCGTGATTTCATGAATGATCATGGCGGTACGGCGTGGCCGGATATTCTCAGCGATTTCTTCGCCTGGATCCGTCAGAAGGAAATCCGCTTCCTGGCCCGTCCCGGCAACAATCAGCCTTTGACGGTCGCGCCGCACTGGCAGCGTCATGCCGAAGCGGCCTATTGGCGCTGCGTCTTGGCTAAACGGCTTGCCGGCGAGGGTGACCCGCTGGCAGAATTGGGGGAATGGCAGCGTCTGCTCGGACCGGCATTCGGTCACCCGGACGACTGACTTAGGGCCTGACGCAAAATAAGGTCCCAAGGTTCGAGCGTCAGATCCTAAGAGTAAATACGACGCCTACGCTCCGCTCGGGCTAAAAGGGCCCGACAGAAGTTGAAGCGTTTATTCCGTGTCGGGCCGTTACAACCCTTAGGATGTTTTAGTATGACCTCTATCGCCGAAAAGCTGAGTGAACTTTCGATCATCCTGCCCGATGCCGCCGCGCCGGCCGCCAATTATGTACCCTTCGTCCAGAGCGGCAACCTGCTGTTCATTTCCGGTCAATTGCCATTCAGTGATGGCAAATTGATCAATAGCGGCCGACTGGGCGACCAGGTCACCATTGAGCAGGGCTATCAGGCGGCACGCCAGTGCGCCATCAACATTATCGCCCAAATCAAGGCCGCCGGCGGGCTGGAAAAGGTTCGCCGTGTGGTCCGTCTCGGTGGTTTCGTCGCCTCGACAGCGGACTTCACCGATCAGCCGCAGGTGGTCAATGGCGCATCCGACCTGTTCGTCGCCATCTTTGGCGATGCCGGTCGACACGCGCGGGCCGCGGTGGGTGTGCCGTCTTTGCCACGCGGGGTATCGGTCGAGGTCGATGCGGTGATTGAGTTGATGTAGGGGAAATAGGCACCCGAAGAGAGCGCGAAAGGGAGCCTCTCGCTCGCCGCAAGACGAAAACAACCGGCCCAGAAACGCCTCGACGGGTGCAGGCAATTTCGCCTTACGGCGAAAGATATGAACTCTTATGGCTCCCCTCAATTGGGGAGCGCGGCAACGCCGAAAAGCGACTCCAGCGGCATGGGACGATGGCGCAGGAAACCCTGCATGTAATTGACGCCCAATTCGCGTAATTGGTCTTCGACTTTCGACGATTCGACGAACTCGGCGATAGTCTGTTTGCCGAGCAGCTTGGCGACATCCTGGATCGAACGGACGGTGGCGTAGTCCACCGGATCATCCACCATTTTTTCAACGAATTGGCCGTCGATCTTGATGTAGTCAACCGGCAATTTGCGGAGATAGCCGAAAGAGGAAACTCCGGTGCCGAAATCATCGAGGGAGAAGCGAATACCAAGTTTTCTCATCTTTTCAATGAATTCGATGGAACTGCTCATATTGTTGATGGATTCTGATTCGGTGATTTCGAAACAGAGTTTTTCCCGATCGAAGCCGTTGATGCGCAGACGCTCTTCGATAAAAGCATGAAAATTTCGGTCACCCAAAGTCTTACCCGACAGATTGACCGAAATCATCTCGGCCTTTGACACCATCTCGCGATTGTCGGTAAGAAAATCCATCACCTTGCCGACCACCCATCGATCGACCCGCGGCATGATGCGAAAACGCTCGGCGGCCGGCAGAAATTCTCCCGGCTGGATCAATTTCCCATCCTTGGATCGCAGCCTGAGCAGGATCTCGCAGCGGACGCCGCTGCTCTCCTTGTTGAGCGGTTCGATCAATTGAGCGTAAAGCCGGAAATTGTCCTCTTCCATCGCCTGATACAGCAAATGGATCCAAGCCATCTCGCTACGGCGATGTTCGACCGAACCATCCACCTCAAAATAGCTCAGCACGCGGTCGCGGCCAGCTTCCTTGGCCGCATAGCAGGCAGTATCGGCAGCCTTCAGCAGAGTCGCCACGTCGGCCCAGATATCGGTGATCGGCGCCATGCCGATGGAAGCGCCGATGCGGAATTTCCGGTCATCATTGATAAAACGAAACTCATCCATGCGGTCGCGGATCTTTTCCGCGACCTCCATGGCGTCTTCGCCGTCGCAATGCTCGAGGATCACACCAAATTCATCGCCGCCCAATCGACCCAGACTGTCGCGCGATCGGATGCAGCTCTGGATGATCTGACTGGTCTGCAGCAGAAATTGGTCACCGGCGGCGTGACCGCAGGCCGCATTCACGAGTTGGAACTGGTCCAGATCAATATACAGCAGAGCATGGCGGGAGTCGCGCTCGCGGCAGGATTCCAATGCCCGCTCCAGACGTTTCTCGAATTCGCCGCGGTTAGCCAGGCCGGTCAGGGGGTCGTAGCTGTCGCGATAATCCATTTCCGCGGTCAGACGTCGCTGTTCCGTCAGATCGCGCAATAGCATCGACAGTCCGGTCAAGGCGCCACCCTGCGGCCGCACGGCCGACAAAGTCAGGGCGACGTGAATTTCCGAACCATCCTTACGAAGCAGCACGGTCTCGGTCTGGCTCTTGTCCTGGCCGCGCGCCAGATGCAGCAGCAGCATGCGCTGCTCGGTCATCCGCTCGATCGGGACGAGCAGAGCAGCGGGACGGCCGATGACATCCTCGGCCGTGTAGCCGAGCATGTCCGACGCGGCCTGATTCCAACTGGTGATCAGACCGTCGAGCGAACGGCCGACAATGGCGTCAGTGCTGGCCGCCGAGACCGCATCAAGGCGGGCCTGCCACTGCCTGGCATCACGCACCGCGGAATGATCGGATAGAATGGTAAAAAATCCCGCCACCGATCCATCGGCACGGCGGTCGGCGATGTGATCGACACGATAATCGAGCCCAAGCAGGTCGAGCAAGGCCGGATCGGCGGCGCGGGTCGCGGGTGACGGCGCGGGTGGCCGGACTGCGGGATCGGTTTCGATGGATGCCTGACGCAGCAATTCCTCAGGAATCGCCAATTCGGTGCCATAAATATTTTCGAATAGATCTTCATAAGGTCGGCCGACCGCACGCAGTGTCAAAGTATTGTCACGATAAGCAATCGGCGTCGGCAAGAAATCGAGCAAAGTCTGCAGCTGCAGCATATCTCTCACATCTCCTAAGGCGCCGCCTTTGATACTTGCAACGCTTACGGAAGACCGCCGGTTTTTCTCATCAAAATTCATCGATATGTCGCCGACATAGACGCGACAACCCCCTTTTTTTATTAACGATGTAACATAACCTACGCTGCCGTGATTGACAAGACTGATGCGTAAAAATTCCTCCGCGATATAATTAATGAAATATTAATCAGTTTAAATAGAGAGCTGGCGCATCATAATACTTGTCCAGCCTGTCGGCTTCGGCGAGTAGCGTGATCTTCTCTCTGGCTCAGTCCTATTTAAACGGCAAGAGGACGGCAAATCCAAAGAGTTATTATTATGTGACAAGAATACACCCTTTGGTTGTTGTAATCCGTTTACCCGAACGAAATAGCCTGTTTAGAGAGCCGCACCGCCAAGGATCGACGGATTCAAGCCCGCCATGAATTTGATAAGAGAGCGACATTTTCCACATGGAGCGAATGATGACAAAGTCGCTTTGGTAATAACCTCGGCGGGACGCTGAACCAGGCCATCGATCTGGTACAAGAGCTCGCCCCCCCCTGCTGGCGGCCGAGCTTTTTGCCGAGGCGACCCTGCCATGACGCCTCTTGCGATTTTTTTCCGCTTGATCGACTTTTGAGCCGAAAGAGGCTTTCTGATGGAAATGCACCAGGTTCGTTATTTTGTGGCGCTTTGCGAAAACTTGAATTTTACCCGCGCGGCGGAAAATTGCGGTGTGTCGCAACCGTCCCTGACCAAGGCGATTCAGCGGCTGGAAGAGGAATTGGGCGGCCCGCTCTTCGCTCGGGAGCGCAATCTGACCCATCTGACCGATCTGGGACGGCTGATGCGGCCACATCTCGAGGCGGTCTATCACGCCTCGGAGGCGGTCAGGCTGCAGGCCAGCAGCTTTCACAAGATGGAAAGCGGCACCGTGCGCCTGGGTGTCATGTGCACCATCGGACCGGGACGACTGATCGGCTTTCTCAAACGCTTCCGCCAGGAACTGCCCTCCATCGCAATCGCCCTCAAAGATGCGCCCGGCAAGGAGATCGTTACCCTGCTCGCCGAGGGGGAAATTGATGTCGCTCTGATCGGACTGCCGCAATTGCCCGAACGGTTCGATGCCCAGACGCTCTATCGCGAGCGCTATGTCGCGGCGTTTTATCCCGGGCATCGGTTCGAGTCCATGACCGTCGTGCCCTATCGTGAACTCGATCGCGAAGACTATCTGACCCGGATCAATTGCGAATATCCCGACCATTTCGACAGCCTGGGCATTCCCGATGACGCCATGGTCAATGTCTGTTTCCAGACCGAGCGCGAGGATTGGATCCAGGCGATGATCCTGGCTGGTCTGGGCTGCGCGGTGATGCCGGAATTCCTGCCGATCCTGCCAGGGATTGCCACCCGACCGCTGGTCGAACCGGAAATCCATCGCGACGTCAAGCTGGCCACCATCGCCGGGCGGCGTTTTTCGCCGGGGCTTCGCGCCTTTGTTTCACTAGCCGCGCGCCATGATTGGGGTTATGCGTGAGACATGACGAGTTATAACCACGGATGGCCCATGCGCGCTTTGCTTGCCTATTTGATCGTGTTTTGTATCGGAACCGCCGCCCACGCTGCTTGCAGCCGTCCGCCAGGACCGGCTCCGATCGTTCCTAATGGCGCGACAGCCGACGCTGCTTCGATGTCGGCTGCCCATGACGCCATCCAGGCCTATGTGAACAGTCTGGAGGCTTATCAGGCTTGTCTGTTGGCGCAGACGAAGGATACCAGTGAGGAAATCTCGCCTGAATTAAAAATGACCTGGATCGCCCAAGGAGATGCCGCTCTCGATGCCGCCCAGGCGCTCGCCAATGCCTTCTCAGTGGCGCTCAAGACCTTCAAGGAACGCCCTGCGCCGAAATGATCGGCCGCCATTTCACCGCGCGGGCCTTGCCCTCGTCCCACTGTTCGGCGGTGAAGCTGCTTGTCATCTGCTTCATCAGGTCGGGATCGAACTCGATCTGGCCCAGTTGCATCTGGCTGTGATTGGCTGACCACAGGGCATACCATTTGGCCGCCTCATAAGGATCGACCATGAAGACGCTGCCGTTCAGATAGAGCCGCACCATCTCCTCGGCGGCGCGACGAACGCCCATATTGGCGGCGCGCAGGATCCACCCGGCGCCAATCTCGCGAGAGCGCTGCGCCGCCTCGGGATCCTGAATCTTCTTGGCGGCATTGATATAGCAATTGCCGATATCCGACAGCGCAACCTCGGCGCCCGGCTCGGTAACGCCGTTGGGCGCCATTTTCTCCTGCGCTTGACCGCATTGCCCCTGCTCCATCAGGCGCAGGGACTGCTCATAGCCGCCCAACTGAAGCTTGGTGCTGTTAGACTGCGCGTGAGCACCCTCGGCACCGAGGAGAAGAATGACCAGAACAAAAAACCACGACAACCGCAAAACACACCTCCAAGCTGGATCGTCATATTGTCATCCGAATGAACAGAATGACAATATGCTCAGATGCATTGGCGCTTGCTCATCCTGCTCTGTCTGCTCCTGGCTGCACCGTCGGCGCGCGCCGACAATCCCTATGGACTGGCCCTGTGGCCAGCCCCCGGACAGGATCTCGGCCTGACCGCCGCCCGCGCCGCCGCACTCGGCATCGCCTGGTTCCGCCCGCCGACCCTCTATGTGGATCGCTGGCGCCCTGACGCGTCGTGCGGCGCCTGCCGCGCTCTCCAGCATAGTGATCTGCAGCTGGCGATTACCGTGCGTAATAATGGTCATGATCGCCCCTCGACACCGCCGACTGACATGGCCGCCTACCAGCAAACCATCGGCGCCATTCTCGATCAATGGCGGCCTGCGATGATTTCCATCGAGGATGAGGAGAATCGCCCGGCCCGCTTCTCCGACGGACACTCGCCGGGCGGATGGGAGAATGGCGCAGATTTGCCTGCCGCCTACCGGCAGGAACTGATCGCCGCCTGCAGCGCCGCCCACGCGCGGCAGATTGCCTGCAGCAATGGCGGTCTTTCCTTTTCAGCGGTGGCTGGCCTGACCTGGTTGACCCTGCTGCGCGAGGGCAAGACCGACCTCGCTTGCCTCTATGCGAGGCGCACCTTGCCAGAGGGCGAGACCCTCTGCGCGTTCCATCATGCCGAGGATGTGCCTCAGGATCAGCGCGAGAGCTTGTTGCAAAATGCCGAACGGCTGCTGCCGATCTATCGGTCCAGTCCGATCGACGCAGTCAATATCCATTGGTATGGCGCGGACGCCAATACGCTGGCGCAGACCATCGATGTGATCGCGCGCCTGACCGGCAAGAAGGTGATGAGCAATGAGATCGGGCAATTGCGCGCCCATGCCGATCCGATCCAGATCAGACCCTTGCTGCGCGCCGCCATGGCCGCCCATCTCAGCCCGGCGATCTGGTATTCCATCGATAGCCGGGACAGCGTGTCCCTGTTCGAGCCGGATGGCCGTCTGCGGCCGGCCGGCGCGGAATTCGCGCATCAGCTGTCTGGCCGGAAATAATCGCGGGAAAAGACGGTGATTTTATGAAGACTGCACACCGGAGACCATGATGATCGCCTGCCTCGCCCTGCTGCTGGTTTGCCAACTGACCGGCGAAGTCATTGTTCGGATGACCCATTTGCCGATTCCGGGACCGGTTATCGGCATGGGGCTGCTCTTTCTGGGACTTGTTATCCGCGGCAAGACGCCGCCGATTCTGGAGGAAACCGCCAATCGCCTGCTCAGCCACCTCTCCTTGCTGTTTGTTCCGGCGGGGGTCGGCATCATGATGCATCTCGGGCTGATCGGCGCGAACTGGCTCAGCATCGGAGTCGCCCTGCTGATCAGCACGGCGGTTACCATCGCCGTCTCCGGATGGCTGATGCAAAGACTCGCCGCCAGAGGAAGATGACCATGCTGCCTGATCAGTTGCAGACTATCTGGGTCTATCTCGCGGCAACGCCGTTGCTCGGCCTGACCCTGACGCTGGTGGTCTATCTGATCGGCCAGTTCCTGTTTCTGAAGAGCCGGAGGATGCCGTTATTGAACCCGGTGCTGGTCGCCGTGGTCCTGCTGATCCTGCTGCTGAAACTGACTGGAACGCCCTACCAGACCTATTTTCAGGGCGCCCAATTCGTTCATTTTCTGCTTGGCCCGGCGACGGTTGCCCTGGCTGTCCCGCTTTATCGTCAGTTACCCGTGCTGCGACGCTCGATTCTGGCGATTCTGGCGGCACTGGTCGCGGGCTCCCTCACCGCGGCGCTCAGCGCCATGGTGATCGCCCGCAGCCTTGGCGCATCGCCCTCGATCATTCTATCCTTGGCGCCGAAATCCGTGACCACCCCGATCGCCATGGGCATTTCCGAGCAGATCGGCGGCCTGCCCTCTCTTACCGCGGCGCTGGTCCTGTTGACCGGCATATGCGGCGCGGTGATCGGTGTTGCGATCCTTGACCGTCTCAGGATCAATGATCCGAAAGCGCGCGGTCTGGCGCTCGGGGTCGCCTGTCACGGAATCGGCACGGCGCGTGCCCTGCAGGACAGCGAAACGGCGGGAGCCTTTGCTGGTCTTGCCATGGGATTGAATGGCTTGGTCACCGCCCTGCTGGTGCCGCTGCTGGCACGGCTATTCTAGCCCGGAAAATAGACTGCCTCGCTCCGCGACTGACTCCGATAGCTGAATCAGTCTCTATTTCAATGCTTTAGAGGGCGATTCAGACATTATATTGAAGCGGATTCGCGTCACTCTAATGTCATCGCGCTCTGGCTACTCGCCAGTGCCGCGATCGCTGCGCGCAGCATGGCCAGCGGCACCGTTGGCGCTTCCGCCTCGGTACGATCGTCGCCGCGCGACAGGCTGGCATAGGGAAAAACCCCGGAACCGCCAAAACCGACATGCAGATGCCAGTCTGGCAGCAGCGCCAACACCAACCTGCCACAGCGATCGGCGGATTCGCTATAATCGGCTGCCGGTTGGCCCAAACTCGCGGCGATCAGGGCATCAAGACCCCTGTCGGGACCGGTTGCGGCTGCGAGGGCTTTGGTTAGCGAGCTGAGATCGCGCATGCAACAATCCTTGACATGAGAGCGTAAAGCGAACAAAAGATCCACCCCACGCCACTAACGCCATTTCCGCCGTGCCGTCCATTGTAAACGGCCCTCAGCGGAATCGCCGGGGCAATGCCCCAACCGCAGAGGAACGACTATGACAGGCTTCGACGCGCTCGGCTTGCGCGCCCAATTGGGCTATTCCATCAAGGACGCCGGCTTCACCGAACCGACCGAGGTGCAGGCCGGCACCATTCCCCTTCTGCTCGCCGGCCGCGATCTGCTTGGCACTGCGCAGACCGGCGGTGGCAAAACGGCGGCCTATCTGCTGCCCTTGCTGCATCGCCTGGCGGAAAAGGCCGAGCCGCCCATGCCGGGCCGGCCGCGCGCCCTGATCCTGGCGCCGACCCGCGAACTGGCCGGCCAGATCGGCGAGGCATTGCGCCAATTCAGCAAGGGATTGCGCCTGTTCTACACGGTGATCTATGGCGGCACGCCGTTTGTCACCCAGCGCAAGGTCATGGAACGCGGCGTCCATATCGTCGTC
>Ga0116226_10000987_pt1 | contig 24758 bp, 20 predicted proteins | sample S1TSphfallax_FD_89692 | JGI IMG/M metagenome (GOLD analysis project Ga0116226, IMG submission 89692) | Host-associated microbial communities from peat moss isolated from Minnesota, USA - S1T2_Fa - Sphagnum fallax MG | ecosystem: Host-associated > Plants > Peat moss > Unclassified | place: USA... | reverse complement strand
TGGCGGAGCGACCAACCAGACGGCCATTCCCGCGAGCGACGCCACCGCCGATAGCCAATGCACCGCCGCCGGCTCGGCGACGGTGGCAATTCTATTCATTTTTAATGGTTGAGGGGAGGAACGAAATGGGACTCGGATTGCCGTTGTTTTTCCTGGCGCTCGCCAGTCTGGTGGCAATGCAGTGCCTGACGCAGAAAGCCAATCTCGCTAACTTGGCGGGGCCAAGGCCCTCTAGGCAAATTGCCTATAATCTGCGCCTCTATCATCAGGCTTCTGTCGCCTACAAGCTCGCCAATCCAGCGGCGACGGGGGTTCTTCCAGTTATTCCGGCTGGCTTTCTGACCGAATGGCGGTTTACCTCCTGTGCAGGGAGTAATTCTGTTGTGACCTTTGGCAGCCCATTCGATCGGGCGATGTCGCGGTCGCTCAATGATGAAGTCTTGCGCCAATCGGTTGCTCCGCCGGAATTGGGGATCATCAATGGCAATGCCAACGCCACTGGCGGTCTTGCGGCTGGTCTTCAGCGTAGTTTTTCCGCTGGCATCGGGCTCGCGGATGGCGTCTTGATAAATAATGGCTTTGCCTCGTTCACGCCGGTCTGTCCGGTTCCACAGGGCACCGTCGCAATCGAAACGCAAGTCCTGCCATGAGCGGATTACTTGACAGTATGTTCGCCTTGTTGCTGGTTGGCAGCGCCCTATTCGTAACATTGCCGCAGATTCTGTCCCTGACGCTGCAGCCGGCCCAAAATGACGCGGCGAATCAGGTCGCGCTCATGCAGGCGGCCGCCACCAGCTATATCAAAAATCACTTCAACAGCCTGGCCGGTTCGATCACTGTCGGCGGCGCCACTCCTATCACTCCGTCGCAGCTGATCGCCGATGGCGATCTCGAATCGAGCTTCAATGATTCCAATGTTTTTGGCCAACACCATATTCTGGTGGTCGCACAGCCGAGCGCCGGAGTTCTTGACGGCATGGTCTTCACCTATGGCGGCGATACCATCCCCGACCTGGTGGCCTTGCGGGTGGCGCAAGCCGGTCCAGCCAATTCGGTCGTTCTGCTCGCCAGCGACAGCGCTAATTTCGAGGGGGCCGCAGGCGGCCAGACCATCGCCGTCAGCGGCTTTTCTGGCGCCGGCTACACCATCAGTCCAGGTCATCTCGGGGCTCATATTGAGCCCGCCAACTATGCTGCGGAATCGCCGTTCCTCAATCGCTATTACACCGGCAATACCGACGACAACAGCATGCATGCCAATCTGCTGATGGAGGGTAACAATATCACGGGAGCCGGCATAGTCAGTGCCACACAACAAGTGATTACCCCGATGGTGGTGGATCCGACCATACCCAGCTATCAGATTACCCCTGCCGGCAACTCCACTATCAATAATCTGGTTGCCAATGGCGCCATTACCGCTACTGATTATCTGCATCTCTCAGATGCACGCCTCAAAACCGATATCGGACCGATCGACGATCCGGTAGCGTTGGTAGCGAAGCTCACCGGCCACCGGTTCACCTGGCGCAAGGATGGGCGCGAGGATATCGGCTTCATTGCTCAGGAAGTTCAGGAGTCCTTGCCGGAGGCAGTCAGGATGACCGAGGGCGGGTTGCTCGCGGTCAAATATGATGTGCTTGCGGCTCCTCTGACCGAGGCGATCAAACAACAGTCCCGCGAGATCTCCCTGCAAGCGGCCGAGATTGATCGGCTACAGCGTCAGATCGAGGTGATCGAGAAGGGCGCAGCGCAGGAGGCTGGTGGGCGCCGGTGAAATCAATCGGAGAAGCCAAGTGCGGCGCGATGCAACATCAGCAACGCCTGTGATACTTCGCGGATCAGGTTTGATGCCTCTTTGAAATCATATTCCTCGTTCAAACAATGATCGGCAAAGGCCAGCTTATCGATCGCGTCTGCGAGAGTTAAAATCGGTTTCGTAATGATCTGCTGATAGAGGCGATCAAGCTCACTTTCTTGAGTGGAGGAAGGCTGGTGATCCCGATAATCCCTTGCATCAGTCTGTTGCAAGGTTTTATATCGGCTCGTCAAAGGCGAAGCGTCGATGATAGTCCCCCATGTCTCTGAGTGCACTCGCAACGGATTTCGATTGCTCTTCGAAACGAGTCCATCTTAATCGGAACGACATGGTAAGAATATGTATATTGTGTTAATATATCCCAGTGGTTTTGCGAAATTGTATAACACGCCCCCTATATATTGTGGATATTACATTTGGATAAGTCCAGCTCACGGCCCGGCCGCCCGCGTTGCCGCCACTTGTTCCAACGCCACCGGGTCCTTGTAATCATTGCCGAAATGAGTCCGCACATAGGTTACCACCGCCGCGATCTGCGCATCGCTCATCTGCGATTTGAATCCCGGCATCGCCTTGTGACCATTCGTTACCATGCTGATCGGATAGCCGGCTTCCGCCAGTTTGGCGTTTTTAGCCAGCGCCGGAAAGGCGGCAGCTCCCGCGCCGCCCATGGCATTGGCCATGTGGCAGGCCTGGCAGACCGCCTGATAAAGCTGAGCGCCGTCCGTCTGCAGAAAATGGCTGGGGCCCATCAGATTAGCGTGATAAGGGCTGTCGAGCGGTACCGCCTCATCGGCGTGGGCGATTGCCGCAAGGCTGGCAATGGTCAGAAGGACGGCGCGGGCGGGGTGTTTGAAGAGCATGATCCGGTCTCCCTTTACGCCGTGACAACGCGCTGATGCAGGCGGGTGATGGCGTCGAGCGCCGACAGCACGGCGCCCTCCTGCCAGGCGGTCAGTTCCGACAGATGATCGCCGGCCAGGATGATCCTTCCATTGATCGCGGCGAGATTTTTGTAATGTTCGGCGCGCAGCTCGTGGGTCCAGGCGGCGGCGCAGCCAAGCGTGAAGGGCACGCGGTGCCAGTTGACCGAGATGCCGTTTTCGAACTCCGCCTTATATTGCGGGTGCAATTGCGAACCATAGTCGACCGCCATCCTGACCCGCTCGGCGGGTGACAGGGATTCCAGCCCATAGCCGTCGACGCCGCCCGAAAACGTGCCCAGCAGCACGCCCTTGCCCGGTTTGTTGAAGCCGAAATTGGGATAGGCGATCTGGCGGATCGGCAGATCGGTGAAACTGATGCCGCCATAGATCGCCTCATCCTCCTCCCAGAAGCGGCGCTTCATCTGCAGGCCGGTCTTTACGCTGTTGGAATAGGAAATGGCATCGATGCCGGCCTTCATTTCCGGCCCGACCTGGATTTCGAGCTGGCTCAGCACGGTGAGCGGCAAGGCGCATACGCACCAGTCGGCCTCGGCCACATGCTGATCGCGGCCGGTCCGGGCGTCGACATAGGTGACGCGGACGCCCTTTTCGTCCTGGCGGATCGCCGTCACTTTGGCGCCCAGTTTGATGACGTCCTTGAGCTCGCGGCCGATCGCTTTTGGCGTCTGATCCATGCCGCCGACCGGCTGGAATATGGTCGATTGCCATTGATGGGTCTGGCCAAAAGTCAGCGCCAGCCAAAGATCCGAGCGCAGCAGATCGCTGAGCGCCATGGGGGCGCCGGGTTTTGGCGGCGGCATCAGCCCGCCGCCCTTATTGACCTCATAGCCGCGCCGCTCGGCGCTGGCGGTGCTGGCGGTATAGGCATAATTCTTGTCCAGGCCGCCCCAGCTTTGCAGGGCCTCGAGCAAGGTCTCCTGATCTTCCCTGGAGAGGGTCTGATCGAGCTTGTCCTGGTGGGTGCTCTTGGCCAGCAGCTCGGCGACATGGCCCTGAAAATCGGCCTGCACCTCACGGAAACGTTGCGGCTTGCCGCCGAAATATTGGCTGGAATGCACCAGAGCGTTGTAATTGACCATGATGAAGGGTTCGAGCGACACATTGAAGCGCTTGGCGTAATCGAGATAGCCGCGATGATGATAGGGAATCCGCCACGGGCCGGGATTGAGATAAAGCCCCGGATCGAAATCGCAATGTTGGGTTTCGCCGCCGATCTCGGTATAGCTGTCGCCACCGCGGAGCGTCCAAGACCGACCGCCAACCCGCTCATTATACTCGAGCAGCTCAACTTTATAGCCGGCATTGCGCAATTCTAAGGCAGAAACCAGCCCGGCCATGCCGGCGCCGAGCACCAGAACCCTGGCGCCCTTGGGATTGCCGCCGAGCTTGATCGGTCCCTTATATTGCGAGTCGGCGGCGAGCCCGAGGCTGGTCATCGCCTGATACATGGCCGATCCGCCGGCGACCATTCCGATCATGCGGAGCAGATCGCGCCGCTTGATACTGCCCTGATTGCTCTGCTCCATGACGCGGCACCCCCGAGAAGATCCAAGACGACTTGATCAGCGTCAGGCAAAAACCGTGCCGCTCACCCGGTTCGGATCACCGCCTCGAACTCGGCGAGCGGCATAGGCTTACCGAACAGATATCCCTGATAGGCGAGGCAGCCATGGTCGAACAGGAACTGGCGCTGATCGTCGCTCTCAACCCCTTCGGCGATCACCGTCAGACCGAGTTTTTCGCCGAGCGTGATGATGATTTGCGCGATGGTCGCGTCATTGGGATTGGTCATCACGTCGCGGACGAAGGACTGGTCGATTTTCAAATGTTCGAGCGGCATGCGCTGCAAATAGGCGAGGGAGGAATAGCCGGTGCCGAAATCGTCGAGGGAAAAGCCGATGCCGCGCGCCTTCAGGCACGACATTTTGGCGATCACGTCATCGACATCCTCGGCCAGCAGGCTCTCGGTCAATTCCAGCTTCAATTTGCGGGGATTGGCCCCGGTCTCGGCCAGCATGTCCAGCAGCGAGGTGACAAAGTCGGCGTCGCGGAATTGTGCGGCGCTGACATTGACCGACAAAGACAGATCGGCCAGCAGGCCATCGCCGCTCCAAGCGATCAGTTGCAGACAGGCTCGGCGCAATACCCAGCGGCCGAGGGTCTGGATCATGCCGGTCGATTCAGCCAGGGGAATGAATTCGTTGGGCGGCACCACCCCGCGCGCTGGATGCTGCCAGCGCAACAGGACCTCGGCGCCGGTCACGCTCCCCAGATGATTGACCTGCGGCTGGAAATGCAACGCCATTTCATTGCGTTGCAGCCCGCTTCTGAGAGCGGTCTCGAGCGCCATTCGTTCATCGACGGTGGTCTGCATGGTGGCGTCGAAAAAGCGCAGGGTGTTGCGCCCCATTGATTTTGCCTTATACATGGCCAGATCGGCCTGTTTCAGCAGCCCCTCCACCCCCTGTTCGCCCCCCTGAAACAGGGCGATCCCGATGCTCGGCGTGCTGCGATAGTCATGGGTGTCAAGCCTGTAGGGAAGGCCGAGTGCCTGGATGATCTTTTTGCCGACCAGCTCGGCCTCCATCGCCGCCTCGCGCGCATCGGGCGCCAGATCGTCCAGCATCACGACGAATTCGTCGCCGCCCAGCCGCGCCACACTGTCGGCGCCACGTACGCATTGTCTCAGTCTTAGCGCCACCTGCTGCAGTAATTGATCACCCATATCGTGGCCGAGCGTATCGTTCAAGGCCTTGAAATTATCGAGGTCAATGAACAGCAGGGCACCCTGTCTGCCGGCGCGTGCGGCGGCCGCCAGCGCCTTGTGCGCCTGTTCGATCAGCAGACGCCGATTGGGCAGACCGGTCAGCGAGTCATAAAAGGCCAATTGATGAATCCGGTCCTCGGCCTGTTTGCGCTCCGTCAGATCCATGTCGGTGCCCGCGACCCGGATCGCCTTGCCGGTCTGGTCGCGCAGAATGAAGCCACGTGACAGAACTGGAACATAGTGCCCCTGCTTGTGTCGCAGACGAAATTCGATTTCATAGTCCTGGCTGACGCTGGCCAGCACCCGAGCTAAATGATCGGCGACGCGGATCTGGTCGTCGGGATGCAGATGATGCGCCCAGATGTGGGAATCAGCGGGTAATTCATCGACCGAGAAACCAATCATCTGCCACAAGCGCGGCGAGTAATAGTGCTGGTCGGTCACCAGATCCCAATCCCACGGCGCGTCGTTCGAGCCTTGCAGCACCAGGCGCAACCGCTCCTCGGACTTCTGCAGGGCTTGTTCCGCTTGCTTGAAGGCGGTGATGTCGGCGAAGCTGACCACCACCTCCAGCAGCGCCATCTGCGGATCGAGCACCGGGAAGGCATTGCAGATCGCCCAGGTCGGCAGATCGCGATCCGGCCGGACGATGCCTATCACCAGATCGCGTATGGCAGCGTGGGTCGCAAGCACCCGGTTGACCGGATAGTCGGCCAGCGAAAGGGGGTGGCCCGCTTGATCGATGAAGTGCCATTTCGGATCGACGGCGACCAATCCCAATAATTGCCCGGTGCTCAATCCCAGGATCGCTGAGGCGGCGGCATTCGCCAGCAGGATCGCCGAATCGAGTCCATGCACCACTACCCCCGCCGGAACATGCTCCACCAGGCCACGATAACGCTGATCGGCGTCATGATGGGCAGCTTCGGCGTGTTTGCGGCTGGTGATGTCTCGGGTGATGCCGACAAAATGGGTGATGTGTCCCTGCGCCTCCTTCAGTGGCAGGATGGTGAGCTCGTTCCAGAAGGCTTCGCCATTGCTTCGGTAATTAAGGATTTCGCCGCTGAAGCGACGGTGAGTCGTCATGGCTTCACGGATCGTCAGAACCGTAGCCGGATCCGTATCGATCCCCTGCATGAAGGAGCCGCTTCGGCCGATGATTTCGGACTCGGCATAACCGGTGATCTGGCGAAAAGCCGAGTTGGCGGCGACAATGATTTTGTCCGGGCCGGCGATCAGCACGCCAAGCGAAAGTGTATCGAGTATTTTGTCGGTCAGGACCGAACGAATGGGTGCAGAGCCACGACCCGCCACGCCGTGACCATCCCCGGCCCAGGCACTGAGCCAAACCAGATATTGCCGTAAGCGCGCTTTCAGCGAGATGGTCTCCTGCTAGGAGCAGATATGGAGTGACCCACCATCGCCTATCCGCCCCCGAACCTCCTTATTCTACGACAGGGAGAAATCAATCAGAAGCAGCAAATTGGCCAGGCTGATCACCCCGAATAGTCCCCAAGCGACCCAGCGAGTAAGGAGATTATTGCGCATGTCTCCCATCACAGCGCGATCGCCGGTGAGGCGGGCGAGCGGCCACAAGACGAAGGGCAATTGCAGGCTGAGTGCGACCTGGCTCAGCACCAGCAATTTGCCGAGTGCCCCGTCGCCCAGCCAGGCAATGGCAGCGAAGGCCGGCAGCAGGGCCAGGGCGCGGGTAATCAGGCGGCGTTGCCAGCAGGGGATGTAGAGATCGAGAAAGCCTTCGAGGATGACCTGGCCGGCGATGGTGCCGGTGAAGGTGGAGTTCTGCCCGGCCGCCAGCAGACCGACGGCAAACAGGATACCGGCCAGGCTGCCGCCGACGATCGGATCAAGCAGATGATAGGCGTCCGCGATATCGGCGACCTTGTCATATCCGTGAAAATGGAAGGCGGCCCCGGCAAGAATCAAAATCGCCGCATTGACCAGCATCGCCAGACTGAGTGACAGGATCGTGTCGAAGCCGAGGAAGCGAATGGCCTCCCGCTTTAGAGCCGCGTCGGGCGCATTCAGACGGGTCTGCACGATCGAGGAATGCAGATAAAGATTATGTGGCATCACCGTCGCCCCCAAGATACCGATGGCGAGATAAAGCGGTTCGCGCTGGAAAATCTGACGCCAATCAGGGAGCAGTCCGCGCGCCACGTCTGGCCAGTTCGGCGCAATCAGCCAGAGCTGGACCAGATAAGTTCCGGCGATGGTCAGGATAAGTCCCAATATAATCGCTTCCAATTGACGGAACTTCTGGCCCTTGAGGCCCAATACCAGCAGCGTGTCGCAAGCTGTAAGGGCGATTCCCCAGAGCAGCGACACCCCCAGCAGCAGATGAAACGCCAAGGCGCCGCCCAGCACCTCGGCGAGGTCGCAGGCGACGATCGATAATTCCGCCATCAGCCACTGAAACAGGATGGATTTGCGGCTTCCTCTGAGGCGCGCCCACTGGGCAAGATCACGGCCGGTGACGACGCCAAGCCGCATCGCCAGCCATTGCAGCAACATCGCCGACAGGCTGGACAGCAGGACAGCGAACAGCAGGTCATAACCATATTTCGACCCGGCTTCGATGTCGGTGGCCCAATTGCCAGGATCCATATAGCCGACCGAGATCAGCAAGCCGGGACCGGCATATTTAAGCCATTTCCGCCAGGTCGAGGCGCCCGGCGGAATGACCACACTGCCTTTTACCTCGGGTGGACAAAAGGGGGCGGTCGCCTTTTTCGGCAAAGAGAACATAGCGGCAAGACCCCTTTCGGCGCACCGGCGTCGCTGGCCAGGCTGATTGCACACTTAAAGCCGTTGGTTTACGGCAATGCTGGTAAAATATTAAGCTGCTCCATGGAAGTTTCACGATGGGGCGTGGAATCAACCGCGCTCGAGGGGTTACTGATGGTTCGTTATCATGTCGCGTGAGAAGTCGGACGATAAGCCGGCCGCGCGGGCTCGCCGTATCGAGGCAGATCCGCGTACCGACGAATTCGTGACCCTGTTTCAGCGTTATGGCGAGACCGTACTCGGCCACATAGCAAAGAATACCGGTCGCCCGATCGATCCGATGATGCTGGTTCGCGTCAATCGCGAGGTCGAACCAATGCTCAGAAAGCGGATCGAAGTCTTGGTGAAGGACTATCTGACGACCGCCTATGAGACTCTGACCGGCGAAGCGATCAATCCCGATGAGGTCGGTTATCGGGTCCAGTTTCCGCGCCGGCGCCGCTATCATCTGCGTTTTCTGACCTTGTCCTTCTCTGATCTGGTGGCGTTTGACGAGAAGGCACTGGTTCTGCTGCCCGATGGCAAGAAGCTGAAGAAGGGCGATCCATCGCCGGCGCTTTTCCCCAAAACGCTGCTCGAAGGAGTCGACGTCTGGACCCGCACCGTCCTTGATAAGGGATTAATCGAGGAGGCCAATATGATCGCGTTCCGCGCGCTCGACCGTCTCGACATCACCACCGGTCATATCGCTAACGAGAGCGATCGCGATCTGTGGCGCCGGCTTTATGAATTGCCCGATGCCATGGCCCTGGTCTGCCCGATTTTGCTTCCTCTGCTAAAGCCCTTCAGCACCGATTTCGAGGGCGCGCGTACCCAGATGCAGCGTGTGATCGGCAGCGGCAGCGACGGACGGGTGCAGTTGAACGCAAAAATGTGGGATCTGCTGTTTGCCCGAATTTTTGGCCGGCTGCTGAAATTTGTCGGCGCCGGGGAGCGTCCCGATCTGGTCAATGACGTCGATACGGACTCTCGGGCGGTCATTGCCAAGGTCGCGGCGAATTATCGCAAATGGCGTGGCGAGAACCATCTCAGATAGGGGATTTTTTCCGCTGGCGGCAAGCGCTTGATGGTATGATCAGTTTGGTTTTTCATAGAGGTCCGATCCGCCGATGCCAAAGAATTCTCCCTCCGTTGGTATCATCGGCGCCGGATTCAGCGGCTCTTTGCTCGCCGTTCATCTGTTGCGCCGACTACCCAAGGGCGCGCGGGTCCATCTGATCGAGCGGCGCAGCGAATTCGGCGGCGGCTTGGCCTATTCGACCGCCAATGCCAGTCATCTGCTCAATGTCCGTGCCGAACGGATGAGCGCCTTCGAGGATGATCCCGACCATTTCCTTCGCTGGCTGGCCGCTCAGCCCGATGTCGTGCCGCGCCCCGGCACCGCCTTTGTGCCGCGCGGACTTTATGGCCGCTACGTGCAGAGCCTGCTCGCCGATCAGTTATGGACCGAGGGCGGTAACCGCAATCTGTATTTGTTTCCCGATGAGGCGAGCAGTCTCGATTTTTCGGAAGATGCTGTCACCATCCGCATGAGCGGCGGGCGGCCCGTGCAGGTCGATGCAGCGGTGCTGGCGGTCGGCAATTTCCCGCCAACGGTGCCGGTTGGCGCAGAATCCCTCACTGATTCCCTGCGCTATCAGTCCAATCCGTGGGATCTTGCGGCCACCGCCGAGATCGGCGCCGACGCATCCATCCTGGTGATCGGGACCGGGCTCACGATGGTCGATTTTGTGCTCAATTTGCTCGACCGTGGACATCGCGGACCCATTCTTGCCTTGTCTCGGCGCGGATTATTGCCGCATCGCCATGAGCAAGGGCCGCCGCCCGCCAAATGGCATGACGACGGCTTGCCGGTCTCGCTGAGCGGACGACTGCGGCAGATCCGCCGCGCCACCGATCAGCAGGATTGGCGCTCGATTTTCGATGGTCTTCGGCCGCACAGCCATCGCTGGTGGAGCGAACTCTCGCTGGCCGAGCGTCAGCGTTTCCTCCGTCATGCGCGCCCCTGGTGGGACATTCATCGCCACCGCATGGCGCCCGATGTCGCTGATCGGATCACCCATGCGATCCTGCAGGGAGCTCTGACCCTGGTCGCCGGCAAATTCAGTCGAATCCAGCAGGATCATGACGCGATCAGGATCACCTTCCGCCAGCGCGGCCGCGACTCGTTCGGCCATGTCGTGGTCGATCACGTGGTCAATTGTTCCGGCCCGTCATCCGACTATGCGCGGATCGAGCAGCCCTTCCTGCGGGCCTTGTTGGCACGCGGCGAAATAATGCCCGACGCCTTGAGTCTCGGTCTGGCGGTCGATCCGACCTTGCGCCTGCTGAAGAGTGATGGCCAGCCGCAGCCGCGTTTGTACGGCATGGGTCCTCTGACCCGCGGGCGCTTCTGGGAATGTACCGCCGTGCCGGAAATCCGGCGCCAGGCCGAGGAGCTGGCGTCGCAGATCACCGAGACCTGGGCGACCAGCAGGCCGGCTCGTTTATCGCAGAGCTTGGTCTGATCAGTTTAACCGGCTGATCAGTCCCAGCACGACAAGGGACACCAGACCGATGGTCAGGCTCCAACCGATCAATTTTTTCTCGATCGGCAGCAAAGGTTCTGTGCCGGATTTTTGCAGTTCATCCTGCAGGGTCTTATCAGTCATCGGACGGTCCTATTGTTGCAAGGGCGGCAAGACGCCGTGGAAAAAGATCCAGGAAATCACCAGACCGAACCAGACCACGAAGCCGAACAGGCTGACGAGATAGACCGCCACCAATTTGGCGAAGCCTTCCTGCCACAATTTCCTGAAATTGGAGAGCAGCCCGATCGAAAAGAAGGTCAGCAGGAAAAAGATCACCCGGAAATTATTGGCTTCACCGATCGCCGGCGGCAGTCGGGCGGTCAGGCTGGGCGGTGCGTAAAGGGCAATCAGCAGGGTGATCGCAAAGGTGGCGATGAAGCCGAGGATGAATTTGGGAAAACGCTGCCAGATCTCGATCGGCCGGGCGCGGCTGCCCGCCGGCGCGGGATTGATATGGTTGGTCCAGATCGAGCCGAGGATGAAAGCCCAGATGCCGATGAACACATCAATGAAGACTTTGACGGTCGCGGTGGTGGCCAGAATCCAGCCGGTTTCATAATGGATGCCACTGGCGGCGGCCCTGGCATTGATCAGGGCGTCGGTGATACCACCGGCCGCCACCGCGGCGCCATCGGTCTTGATCGCCAGACCAATCCAGGCGCCCGCCACCAGCGGATCGTCGCTCAGAAAATATTGCGCCAGCCAAGGCAGAACCGCCACTTCGACCACGGCAAAAATCACCACCAGAGAGGAGACCAGCACCGGTACAACCGGCCGTGCGCGAATGGCGCCACCGGTGGCGATGGCGGCGGCAACCCCGCAGATGGAGATTCCGGATGCCAGCGGCGCCGCCCATTCGCGCGAGAAGCCGAAATATTTTCGCGCGATGAAATAGACCACCGACCAATAAATCAGATAGGCCTCGATGATCGCGGCGCAGCCGCGCAACAGAAGATTGCTCGCCAGACCGAGCTTGCCGGCCGCGGTCACCGCCAGAAAGGCTCCGAGAATGACGATGGCGATCTTGATGTAAAGTTCGGGTCGGATCGCCTCCTTCAGCCATTCGGCGAGCTTCGGCAGAAAATTCGCGATCGCCAGCCCGACCGCCAAGGCGACCAGATAGCCGCCCTCGTTGGTCAGTTTCAGCGACCAGTCAAGGCCGAATTTCGCCTGATCGGCAGGGGTCACGACAGCCAGCCGTGCGAAACTTCCGACGATCCAGCAGAGATAGGCAATCGCGAAGAGCAAGCTGAAGGTCAGGGCGAACCGGCCGGCCGGCAGTTTCAGGGCGAGGGCGGCGGCGCTCAGCACGGCAAGCAGAGCGACATAAGTATAGAGCAGGGCGGCAGCGCCGCCGATGCCGGCATAGCCCTTGCTCGCCGTTCCGAGCGCCTTGCCGCCGCTGCTCCAGACACTGGTGGTGACCGCCCATCCGAGGAGATCGAGCCCGCCGAGATTGGCGAGTGCGAGCAGAAAAAAGAGCAGTCCGACCACAAGGGCGACGGTGTCTTCGGTCCAGCTTGGCCGATTACGGACTAGGTCCATCATGCCTCATAAAACAGTCAAAAAATGTGAAAACAAGAAAAGTCTATAGCGGGTCGGGAGTATTTCCGGAAAGTACATTTTTGTCAAATATCATTCCATAAATAACAAATTAAAAGTGTACATATTGGGCAAATGCGAGCGGATTGCCACCCTATTCGACCACTCGAATCGGCCGGCCGGCCAGCCAGGCCACCAGGTTCTCAGCGGAATCCTGATAGAAAATGCGATAGGTCTCCTCGGTGACGAAGCCGATATGAGACGTCGCCAAGACAGTGTCGAGCTGGCGGAATGGATGGTCGGCAGGCAGCGGTTCGACATCGAACACATCAAGCGCCGCGCCGGCGATGCGCTTTTCTCTCAGGCAGGTTATCAGGGCCGCCTCATCCACCAGGGGGCCGCGCGAACTGTTGATCAGCCAGGCGCCAGGTTTCATCTGCGCCAACTCAGCCTCCCCCACCACGCCCCGGCTGCGGCCACTGAGGATGAGATGGAGTGTAACGATATCGGCCTCGCGAAACAGGCTGGCCTTATCGACCAGACGGGTGCCGGCAGCTTCCGCGGCGTCCTTGGTGAGATTTTGGCTCCAGGCGATCACCTCCATCTCGAACGCTCTGGCGATACGCGCCATGCCGCGGCCGATATTGCCAAGCCCGACAATGCCGAGCAGTTTGCCCTTGAGATCGATCCCGACGGTCTGTTGCCAGCCGCCGCGGCGGAAGGACTGGACCTCGGCCGGGATATGCCGCATCGCCGCCAGCAGCAGCGCCCAGCTATGCTCCAAGGCGCCATGGGAGGAATAGCCGGTGTGGCAGACAGTGATGCCCTGTTTGCGCGCCGCCGTGACATCGATCGACGCATTGCGCCGTCCGGTCGAGAGAATCAGCTTGAGGCCGGGCAGGGCGCGCAACAGATCCCGTCCCAGCGGTGTGCGTTCCCGCATGACAAGAATGATGTCGAAAGGGTGCAGACGCCCGGCGAGGGCGGCCGGATCATCCAGATGATCCTGAAAAACCGTGATCTCGACTTTTCCGTCCACGGCCGACCAATCGGCGCTGGCGAGGGCGACCCCCTGATAATCATCCAGTATGGCCATTTTCATGACGGTCAAATCCTGATCCTCCGCTGCGTCACCGTCTCGATCACCCTCTGGCGCACCAATGTCCGTGCGCGGCGAGGCCGGATTTTTCATAAATATAGGTGGCCAGCACCAGCACCAGAATGATGGTCGAAACCCACAGATAGGAACCGATGAAATCGACGAAATCGGGAATTCGCGCGCTGTCGCGATTGATCAGGATCGTGAAACAATATTTGAACAGGAGACCCATCATGACCGCCACGGCGACGGAAACCCCCGAGAACACATAGAGCGCGGATCGATTGCCGTGGGTTGCGGGAGGGACCCAGGCGGCGTCACAATGCGGGCATCGACTGTCTGTGACGTCCACTTTACCGTCGCAGCAGCCGCACCGGCCGCGATGCCCCTGCCGCACCGGATGCTTGGGCTTGGGCGGCGCAAAGATTTCCCGCCACAGGGCATCCTGATCGCCGTCTTTTTTCAAACGGTCGAGCAACGCGGCGCGGGCCGCCATGCGGCTCCGATGGTTACCCCACGCTTGGGCTAATCTATTGATAATAATCATTCCGATCTCATGACTCTCGGCGAATGCGTGGTAAGGATAGCGCCAAACCGGGTTAGGGGTTGATGAAAATGCGTTCTGCGACCGCCGCCAAGGTTTGTACGGCTTTTTTTCTGGCTTTCCTCGCGCTGATCTGGCCGGCGCTCTATAATGGTTTTCCCATCCTGTTTCACGACAGCGGCGCCTATCTGACACGAGCCTTCGCAAGCGAATTGGAACCGGGCCGCAGCCCGTTTTACGGCTTCTTCATTGCCGCCAGCGGTGGCAGAATCAACCTTTGGCCAGTGATTTTGACCCAGTCCGGCCTGACGCTGTGGCTGCTTTCGCTGACGCTCCGTCTGCATGGCGTCAGAGACCCGCGCATTGCTGCGATCGCGGCGCTGGTCTTGGCGGTCGCTACGACGGCGGCTTGGGGCGTGGCGACCCTCATGCCGGATTTTTTTACTCCGCTGGCGGTTCTTTGCTGGTATCTCCTGGTGTTCTCCGATGGCGGCGAAGGACGTCTGGAAAAAGTCGGTGTCGCGGTGATTCTGCTGCTGGCCGAACTGGTCCATAGCACCCATCTGGCGCTGATCCTCGGACTGATGCTCGTGCCCGGCGCTTTTTTGGTGCGATCTCCTGGCCCACGGCGGGGTCTGGCACTGGCGGGAATGGTGACGGCCCTGGCGATGCTCCTCTTGCCGTTGGTTAATGGGCTGGTCTCGGGACATTTCGGTTTTACCCCCGGCGGTCAGACCTTCATCTTCGGGCGGTTGCTGCAAAGCGGCATGGTGCGACGCTATCTCGATGAGCATTGTCCATCTTCCGAGATCAGACTCTGTGCCTATCGCGACTCCCTGCCAACCACCGGCGATGAATGGATCTGGGACAGCGACAGCCCGTTTAACGATTTGGGCGGATGGGAGGGATATGCCGGCGAAATGCGCTCCATCACCCAGGCGTCGTTGCAGGATCATCCCTGGCTCAATCTGCGCGCGGCGGCGTTGGATTCGCTGCGGCAATTCGTCAAGATCGGCACCGGCGAAGATATGGACAGCCGCTATTGGCACACCGATCAGGTGATTGCCGATTATCTGCCCGACGCGGTGCCGGCTCTCTCCAATGCGATCCAGCATCATGCCGCCCTTGGCCGATTGCCCTCGCGGCTCAATCTGGTCTATGTGCCGCTTACCTTCGGTGCGATGGTCCTTGTGCTGGCCGAGTTGGTGTCGGGTTGGCGGCGCGGATCGCTGCCAACGCTGTTGTTGACGGTTCTGCTGGCGCTGGTCGGCAACGCCATTTTGTGCGGCGTCTTTTCGGGGCCGCATGATCGCTATCAGGGACGGATCGCCTGGCTCGCGGTGTTCGCAGCAATGGTAAGCCTTGCTGAACGCCGTGTGACCTCCCGAACCTGATGACCCGCGAGGCTCCTAGGCGAGACAGCATGAGGTCTGTATTCTCGCGCTCACAACCAGACCGAGGAGGACGCAGCAATGAATTTTGAGCCGATACCGAGTCGCCGGGACCTTCTGCTCGCCCCCCTTATCGCCGCTTTTCTTGGCGCCGAGGCTTCTGCCGCAATCGACCCTGCTCAGACCATTGTCCAGCAAGCCGATCAAATAAAATGGGATTTTGCCCTCGATCGTCCTCGTAATACGGTCGAGTATGCCTATCTTTGGGGAAAGCCGACGGATTCTGGCCCTTATTTAAGTCTGGTGCGCTGGTATCCCGGCTTTATGAGCGCGCCGCATTGGTATGAAACGGATCGTTATTGCATGGTGGTTTCGGGAACTTGGTGGGTTGCCAGCGGCGATCAGTTCGACCCGTCGGGCTGCGTCGCGGTCCCATCGGGGGGGTTTGTCCATCGGGTCGCCAGGACCCCCCATTTCGACGGCGTGATCAAAGAAGCGCCTCAGCCGGCCGTGATAGCCATTTGCGGGGTCGGTCCAATCAGCTTTCACGCGATCGATGCCACCCAGCCAACTTGGCGCGTCCTGTGAAAATAGATCATGGCGGTCGTGCCGAGGCTGCTCATCGGACAGAATTGCAACTTATTGACTAGGACGGACTATGAATAAGAGATCTTTGCGATATTTTTTTCTTCCTGTCGTGATGACCGTCCTGTTGGCCGGTTGCGCTACCCCGCCGCCGGCCAACCAACCGGAAGCACTGGCCGATTATGAGCGGAACAACGACCCGCTGGAGCCGACCAATCGCGTGATCTTCGAGGTCAATGACTTTGCTTTCACCAATGTCCTTCATCCGGTCGGTTCGGCCTATCGCTGGGCGGTGCCGTCCTTTGGTCGTCAATTGGTGGCCAATTTTCTCGCCAATCTGAAAACACCCACCAGCCTGCTGAATGATGTTCTGCAAGGCAATTTCACCCGCGCCGGTCGGCTGGTGGAGAGAGTGGCGCTGAATTCGACCTTCGGTGTCGGTGGCATCATGGATGTAGCGACGCCGATGGGCATCGCGCGCCAGGATGCCGATTTCGGTCAGACCCTGGCGGTCTGGGGCGTGGGCGAGGGCCCCTATCTTGTCGTTCCCTTGTTCGGCGGCTCGAATCCACGCGATGTCGGCGGTTTACTGGTCGACAGCTTCACCGATCCACTCGACGATTATTTTTATTACGCCAATCTGAGCTATCTGTCGGAGGCGCGTTTCGGCCTCTCGGTGGTTTCCCTGGTCGAGTCGAACATGGACGGGCTTGATGACATCAAGCGCAGTTCGCTTGATTACTATGCCGCCATGCGCAGTCTCTACCGCCAGCGTCGCCGCGCCGAGATCAAGGATGCCACCAGCCCGGGGATCGGCTGGTTCCATGGGATGCCGCATATGAATCTGCAACTGCAAAACATCTTCTGAGGACAAATCGGCAATCATGTATGGCAATGAACGCGAGGTCCTTGAACGCCTGGCGCACTGGTATGAAGAGGGTAAGAAGGCTGTTCTGGTAACGGTTCTATCGACCTTCGGCGGCAGCCCGCGGCCGCCCGGGTCTTTGGCGGCGATCCGCGAGGACGGAGTGATCTGGGGATCCGTCTCGGGCGGTTGCGTCGAGGATGATCTGGTGGCGGAGTTGCGCGAGGGGAAATTATTCGCTGGCGCCGCCCGTGTCGCATTAAGGACTTTCGGCATGAATGCCGAGGAGCAGGCGCGTTACCGTCTGCCGTGCGGCAATAGTCTGCGGGTCGCCATCGAGCGCAAGATCGATCCGGCCCTGCTGGCCATGTCGATCGCCGCCATGCGGGCGCGGCGCATCGTGCGGCGAACCGTGTGGTTCGACAATGGCCGCAGTCTCCTGACCGAGGCCGACGGGGATCCGCAATTCCTTGAGACCGCCGAGACTTTCAGCCATCTGCTCGGTCCGCTCGACCGTGTTCTGCTGATCGGCGCCAGCGAACTGGCCCGTTATCTCTGCAATATTCTGCCTACGCTCGGTTTTGCCGTCGAGGTTTGCGACCCCAGACCCGACTATGCCGACAGTTGGGACCTGCTCGACATTCCCCTGTCACGCGCCATGCCCGACGATCATGTTCTGGCCTTTGGCGGCGATCCGCGTACGGTCGTGCTGGCGGTGTCCCACGATCCCAAGCTCGATGATCTGGCCTTGATGGAAGCGCTCAAGACGGCAAGCTTCTATGTCGGCGCCCTGGGATCGCAGCAGACCAGCGAGAAACGCAAGCAGCGTCTGGCCGAATTCGATCTCACCCAAGAGCAACTGGCTCGGCTGCATGGCCCGGTCGGCATGGCCATCGGCTCGCGCACCCCGGCCGAAATCGCCGTCTCCATTGCCGCCGATCTGATCGCGGCCCGTCAAAGGCGCGATAGAGGTAATCCGCTCTGATGGCGCCGGCCGGGGCGCTGCTGCTGGCCGCCGGACGGTCGCGCCGCTTCGGATCGGACAAGCGACAGGCCTTGGGCGACTGGACGGGCCCGCTCTTGCATCATGTGATCGGGCTTTACCGTCCGCTGTTTGCCGATCTGGCCGTGGTGATAGCAAGGCACGATCGGTTCGGCGACGAGGCCTGTGCGCGCTTCGGCGCCACCCGCTTGATCAATGACGAAGCCGATCTCGGCATGGGCCGTTCGCTTGCTGTCGGTATTGCCTGGGCGATACGCCAGGCTTTGCCCTGTGTCGTGGTCGGTCTGGCCGATATGCCGTGGATCCCGACCGCCATGATCGCCGAGGTTGCCGGTGCCGGCCTGCAATCGGGTCGTCTGGTTGCGCCGCGGTTTCTCGGCGAAATAGGTTTCCCGCGCGCCATTCCCGCCGACCACTTTGCCGATCTGCTTGATTTGTCGGAGGACCGCGGCGCCTCGGCCCGCCTCGATTGGCGCCAGGCGTTGCTGCTTGACAGCGCCGACCCCGGCATCTGCCGCGATGTCGACCGGCCCGGGGATACTCTATCCCGTTGATAAAATTTGGTGCTTTTTGTCAAGTCAGGAACAGTGAAATTGATCGCTTGTGCACTGCAGCGAAGCTGCGCATAGTGCGCTGCACCATGGCTATCAGTCTGGCCAGGAGCTTGAGGGAACAGGAGCTCGGCATGTCGGAAAAAACGACGGCAAATAATGATAATCGCGTCGATCATACGGCGCATGCACCGAAGACACCGAATAGGCCCGCGAAGCCTGAGGAGCCGGCCCTGCGCTGGCCCAGCGCCTCGACCAGCGGCGGCGGTGCCTATATCCCGGCCCACGCTGACACTCCCCCCAAAAGCGGTGGCTGATCAGGCGACAAAAAAATAGCAACGGAGACCCTCATCATTTTTTTGTAATGTTAAGGGCTCTGTCATAGAATTGCCGCCAACGGAGGGGGGATCCCATGGTCTATGTCCCGGTGGAGCGGCTCTATGCGCCGATGATCGCCTGTTGGTGGCTCGGTATGGTAAGCTATATGCATTGGTGGGCTGGCCTCGGCCGCGCGGTCGAGGATCCGCCGGGACGTCATTTGCCGAAAATTCTACCAAGGCATTTGCGTCTGATCGCCAATGACGGCAAGCTGGTAGAATAATTTTCATTGTTTGGGCTCGATGTGACCGATGAGCATCCGCGTTGCGCTTACCCATCGGACCAGATACCGCTATGACCGCGCGGTTACCTTGTCGCCACAACTGGTCAGGCTCCGCCCGGCTCCGCACAGCCGTACGGAAATCGTCTCTTACGCCCTGAAGATCGGGCCCGAGAACCATTTCACCAATTGGCAGCAGGATCCGCAGGGCAATTTCGTCGCCCGGCTTATGTTTCCGGACAAAGTGACCGAATTCAGCGTCTCGGTCGACCTGGTCGCCGATCTGGCGGTATTCAATCCGTTTGATTTTTTTCTCGAACCAAGCGCCGAGCAATTTCCCTTCGTCTATGATCCGGTGCTTGCCTCGGAATTGGCGCCTTTTCTGAAGCTGGACGCGCCCGGCCCGCGCTTTACCGAATGGCTTGCCTCGGTCCCGCGCGGTCCGAGCGGCACCGCCGATTTTGTCGTCGAGATCAATGCCCTGGTGCAGCGCGCCGTGCGCTATTTGATCCGCATGGAGCCCGGCGTTCAAACCATCGAAGAAACTCTGTCGCGCGGCAGCGGCTCCTGCCGCGACAGCGCCTGGCTGCTGGTTCAGACCTTGCGCCATCTCGGTTTGGCGACCCGCTTTGTTTCGGGCTATCTGATCCAGCTGGTCGCCGATCAAAAACCGCTTGAGGGCCCGGCCGGTCCGACCGAGGATTTTACCGACCTCCACGCCTGGGCCGAGGTCTATCTGCCCGGCGCGGGCTGGATCGGCCTTGACGCCACCTCCGGCTTGCTGACGGGAGAAGGGCATATTCCGCTGGCCTGCACGCCCGATCCGGTCAGCGCCGCGCCGATCGCCGGCGCCGTCGAGATGTGCGAAGTCGATTTCGCTTACCAGATGACCGTAACGCGCGTCTTTGAGACGCCACGGGTCACCAAACCCTACACGCCCAGCCAATGGCAGGCCATCGATCGGCTGGGCGCCGAGGTTGATAGCGTGTTGTCGGCCGGCGATGTCCGCCTGACCATGGGCGGTGAGCCGACTTTTGTCTCGATCGATGATGTCGAAGCGCCGGAATGGAACACGGCGGCGGTCGGCCCGACCAAGCGGGCCCGTGCTCATGACCTGATCTGCCGTTTGCGCGATCATTTCGCTCCCGACGGTTTGCTGACCTTCGGCCAGGGTAAATGGTACCCGGGCGAATCCCTGCCGCGCTGGGCCTTCAGCCTGACGTGGCGCGGCGACCGCGAGCCCTTGTGGCAGGCCCCCGATCTGGTGGCGCCCGAACTCAGCGATGACGAGCCCGACGAGGAAACCGCGCGGCTGTTCGGCGAGAGGTTGGCCGAGCAACTGCAGATTGACAGCGATTTTCTTCTGCCGGCCTATGAAGATCCGGTCTATTTCGCGCTCCGCGAACAAAGACTGCCGGTCAATGTCGATCCTTTCGACTCCAAGCTCGAGGATCCCGAGGAACGCTCGCGCCTGCTCAAAGTGTTTGGCCATGGGCTGGCCCGGCCGGTCGGTTTTGTCCTGCCAATTCAGCAATGGCAGGCCGAAGATGGACCGCGTTGGATTTCCGGCCCCTGGAAATTGCGCCGCGAACGACTCTATCTGGCGGCGGGCGACAGCCCGATGGGATTACGTTTGCCGCTTGAGAGCCTGCCCTATATCGAACCGGCCGATTATCCTTATTTCATCCCGCAAGACCCCTTTGAACAGCGGGGCGCGCTGCCGTCGCGGGAGAAAGAGGCAAGCCAGCCGGCGATTGAGATACCGACCCGTGGCCGCCCCGACACCGGGCGCCAGCATCAGACGACGGGTCAAGTCCTGCATCCGCGGATGGGGGCCCACGGCCGAACCATCTCGGACAATGTGCGTACCGCGCTCTGTATCGAGCTGCGCGACGGAAAATTAAGCGTCTTTTTGCCGCCGATCGAGACCGCCGAGGGCTATGTCGCCCTGGTCCATGCGATCGAGCATGTGGCGGCGGATCTGTCCCAGCCGGTTTCCATCGAGGGTTACCCGCCGCCCGAGGATTTCCGTCTGAATTCCATCAAGGTCACCCCCGATCCCGGCGTCATTGAGGTCAATGTCCAACCGGTCAAGGACTGGCAGAGCCTTCGCGACAACACGCTGGCCCTCTATGCGGCGGCGCGCGAGGCGCGGCTGACCTCCGAGAAATTCATGATCGATGGCCGCCATATCGGTACGGGTGGCGGCAATCACATCGTCCTTGGCGGCGCCCAGCCTGCGGACAGTCCCTTTTTGCGCCGCCCCGATCTCTTGGGCAGCATCCTTCGTTTCTGGCAGAATCATCCCTCGCTGAGTTATCTTTTTTCCGGTCTGTTCATCGGCCCGACCAGTCAGGCGCCGCGGATCGACGAGGCGCGCGACGAAACCCTCTATGAACTTGAGATCGCGTTGGCGCAATTGACCCCGCAAGGGGTGGCGGCGCCGCCTTGGCTGGTCGATCGGATCTTGCGGAATGTGCTGGTCGATGTCTCCGGCAACACGCATCGCACCGAGATCTGCATCGATAAGCTCTATTCGCCCGACGGCCCGACCGGCCGGCTTGGATTGGTTGAGTTCCGTGGCTTCGAGATGCCGCCCCACGCGGAAATGAGCCTGGTCACCCAATTGCTGATCCGCGCCCTGATCGCCCGGTTCTGGCAGCATCCGTACCATGCGCCCCTGGTGCATTGGGGCCATGCGCTGCGCGACCGATTGATGCTGCCCCATTATATCGCCGCGGATTTCGCCGAGATATTGACCGACCTTCGCGCCCATGGCTTCACCTTCGACCCGGCCTGGTTCGCCCCGCATCAGGAATTCCGTTTTCCGTTGCTGGGGCAGGTCCGCTATGACGGAATCGGGATCGAACTGCGTCATGCGCTGGAGCCCTGGCATGTGATGGGTGAAGAACCGGGAGCCGGGGGAACGGTGCGCTATGTCGATTCGTCCCTGGAGCGGGTTCAGGTCAAGGTGTCGGGCCTGGTCGGCGATCGTCATTCGGTGGCGTGCAATGGCCGCATCCTGCCCTTGACCGCGACAGGAACCCCTGGCGAGGCGGTCGCCGGGGTTCGTTTCCGCGCCTGGCAGCCCGCCAGTTGCCTGCATCCGACCATTGGCATGCAGGCGCCGCTGAATTTCGATCTGATCGATCGCTGGAATCAACGCTCGATCGGCGGTTGCAGCTATCATGTCGCCCATCCCGGCGGACGCAATTTCGAGACTTTTCCTGTCAATGCCAATGAAGCGGAAGGACGGCGTCTGGCCCGCTTCCTGCCCTTCGGCCACACGATCGGCGCAATCGATCCGCGCGCGCCGGAGCTCAATCCGCACTTTCCCACCACGCTCGATTTGCGCTGGACGGGGCGGTGACCGCAATGGACGAGCGCCGCCGCCCCGCCCGGGAGGACCTCGAGATGCCTCGGCAGACCGAGTTGCCTGGCGCCTTTCGTCTGGGTTATCCCTTGCCGCGTGGCTCCTGGGACGAAATGTTCGGCCCGGATGGCCTGTCGCGCCCCCATTGCGAGAGCTTCTTCAATTTTCTCAGCGCGCTGGGCCCCGAGGATCTGCATCGCCGCTGGGATCTCGGCATGCGTCTGATCCGCGAAAACGGTGTGACCTATAATGTCTATAGCGGCAATGAAGGTCTTGACCGGCCCTGGCAGCTTGATCCCCTGCCACTCATCCTCAAAGGCGATGAATGGCGGCGCATCGAGGCCGCTTTGGTGCAGCGCGCCACCCTGCTCAATCTGGTGCTCGCCGATCTGTATGGCGCCCAGGATCTGCTGGCCAAGGGCCTGATTCCTCCGGTGCCGATCCTCTCCAATCCGGGATATCTGCGACCTCTGAAGGATGTCAGGGTGCCACGCGATATCAATCTTCATCTTTATGCCGCCGATATCGCGCGGACGCCCGGTGGTCAATGGCAGGTGGTGAGCGACCGTTGCGAGGCGCCGTCGGGAGCTGGCTATGCGCTGGAAAACCGGACCATCATCGGACGCCTGCTGGCCGACGTCATGGGGGAACAGAAGGTTAAATCCCTCTCGCCCTTTTTCCAGAAGATGCGCGATTCTCTCCTCGAACTCAGCCCACGCTCGCGCGAGACGCCGCGCATCGTGCTGCTGACCCCCGGGCCCTACAATGAGACCTTCTTCGAACAGGCCTATCTCGCCCGCCAACTCGGCTACACCCTGGTCGAGGGCGAGGACCTGACAATGCGCGACGGTCATATATGGTTGAAGACCCTCGAAGGCCTGCAGCCTATCGATGTCATCTTGCGGCGCACCACCGGACCTTTCTGCGATCCGCTGGAATTGCGCAGCGACTCGTTTCTCGGGATCGCCGGTCTGACCAGAGCGGTACGCGGTGGCGCCGTGGTCGTCGCCAATGCGCTGGGAAGCGGCGTGATCGAGGGGGGGACCCTGTCACCCTTCCTGCCCGCCTTGTCGCGTCATTTGTTGGGCGAACCTCTGAAAATGGACTCGGTGGGATCATGGTGGTGCGGCCGGGAGCCGGATCGCGGCCATGTGCTGGCCAACCTCGACAAGCTGGTGATCAAACCAAGCTTTCCCCGCCCCGGCAAGGCCGGAACCCTGTTTGGCGACCGCATGAGCGAAGTGAAACGGCGCGAATTGGCGGCGCAAATCCAGGACCGGCCGCGCGATTTTCTCGCCCAGGAACGGATCCGGCTGTCGACCGTGCCGGTCTGGAACGGCGACTCATTGGATGCAAGGCCGATGATGCTGCGGGTCTATTTGACCGCCCATGGCGACTCCTACGTCGCCATGCCCGGCGGTCTCGGCCGCGTCGCCGGAGAACCCGGCGGATCGCTGGTCTCGCTGCAGGCGGGGGGCGGCAGCAAGGATGTCTGGGTGCTGGCCGACAAGTCGGACAAATCGCCGGTGGCGCTGCGCAATCAGACCAGTGCTGTCCGCCTGATGCGAGGCGCGCGCGACATGCCGAGCCGGGTCGCCGATAATCTTTACTGGTTCGGCCGCTATGTCGAACGCGCCGATAATACCGCCCGAATCTTGCGTACCGCCCTGGTCCGTGCCGGCAGCACGGCGGCTTTCGGCGCCAGCGGCGAGCGGCCGATCGCGCTCAGCCTGCTGAGCCGACTCTTCAAGACCGCCAAGACCCTGACGGACGATCAGCGTGTTCTGGCGATCATCGCCACCGCCTTCGGTCCCAATCATAGTGACGGACTGCGCTTCACCGCCGAACGCATCCATCGCATGGCGTCCCTGACCCGCGACCGTCTGTCTCCCGATACCTGGCGCGCGGTCAATCATCTGGTGCAATCGGTTACCCCGAGCGACAGTGAAGAGGCTTTGCCCCTCGAAGACGCGCTCAATTGCCTGAACAATATGGTCCTGGCCCTCGAAGCCCTGAGCGGCCTGGTGATGGAAAACATGACGCGCGGTCTGGCCTGGCGCTTCGTCGATGTCGGCCGGCGCCTTGAGCGTTCGATCCATATGCTCGATCTGCTGAGCGGCGTTCTGCCCCATGGACAGGCGCCGGTCGCGGCGGCGCTTGATGTTCTGCTGGAAATTTCCGACAGCTCAATGACCTATCGCTCTCGCTATCTCTCGACGCCCCAATTCGCTCCGGTATGGGATCTGCTGATGGTGGATGAGAGCAATCCCCGGTCGCTCGCATTTCAACTGGCGGC
>Ga0116226_10000986_pt1 | contig 24788 bp, 16 predicted proteins | sample S1TSphfallax_FD_89692 | JGI IMG/M metagenome (GOLD analysis project Ga0116226, IMG submission 89692) | Host-associated microbial communities from peat moss isolated from Minnesota, USA - S1T2_Fa - Sphagnum fallax MG | ecosystem: Host-associated > Plants > Peat moss > Unclassified | place: USA... | reverse complement strand
GTTGTTATGTCAGGGGCAACTCAACATATTAGAGAACATGTCAAATAGGTCTGGTTCTACCAGGCATGCCTGAAATGCTGGTAGTTCAGATAAAAGGGTATGCTATGAAATATTTTAGAATTATTTTAATTATTTTAAATATATATATTAGTTTTTTTCATATTATTTTACAATGAATTATTAGCACTTTTTAAACATTTAAATAAATTGTAAATTATATTTTATTTCAAGATATAAAATATACAAAATACAAGATTGGCCACTGTTGATGAACGGTTTCGCAAGTATAGGCCTTTACATTAGGAGCACTTGTTTGTGTACTGATCAGGTGCTAGAACTGGAGCATGATTGGCCAGGCTTGCAAACTTTGGAGGGTCGGGTTTATTTAAAGATGAGTTGTTTGAATACTCTCCCTAATGTGGGGATACCTTGCTAACAGTAGGTGAAGGTCTAAAGGGGAATGGTACATTGTCCTCAACTGCCAAAAGCAGAAAACTACAATTTTGTGGGTGGTTGAAGGTGATGTAAAGCTAACGTTTTTTTATTGTTTTTATTTTCCACACAGTTTATTATTTGCAAGTTAGGACCATTGTTGGATTTTAATTTCAACAGCTCCTACTATTAGTTGTGGTGTTCAGTTAGATGCATTTTTCGTGGTGTGGCCTTGTTTGTGGATGGATGGCTTTAATGGACCTTATCAAACTCTTGGACAGGGAGGAGGATAAGAGAAGAAGAAACAAGGAGACAAGCAAGTTTTTTTTAGGGACTAGAGTGGGAGGTGAGGTTGTTATTTGCTGAATTTTAGGATAGAAGGTTAAAGAGATTGGTTTTGTGATAGGACCATGTTTTGCTAGAGGTGATGACTATCCAATGTGCCATGAGCCTCTGTAGACAAGAATTCCATTGTAGTTGTAGATTTAAGGGTCCATGACCAGGGAATCATGTAGAACTAGAGGGATCTTGAAAGCAATTTAATTGCATTTCAAATTGTTTGTATGTCTTCATTATGTTTAATTTTGTGTTTAATTTTGTACCTCATGTGAGAGCACCCATATGTTGGGAACTCAAAAAAAGCTTTAGTGCTTACTAGGTCATGATAATTGTGGTTGATGATCCATGAAGGTGTTATGGTCTCCTTTGCCAAACTCATGAGGGATGTCTATGAGTGTTGAACACTTTGGTTGTTTGTGTCAAGGTTGTGTTACTTGTTTACTAATGTCAAAATCTTTGGGTGCATGTTGGTCAAATTGTTTTGTATGTGTCACAAGTGAAGTTTGAGAATTGTCTCTCTCCATGTTGTTGTTGATTTGGGGTGTGGGATCTTTCATGGGAGTTCTATGGTCTATTTCAATCAAGAAATGGCCAATAAGACCAAGGGAGCTCACCAAAAGTGAGATTAGAGGGATCTAACCTTAGAGACCTTTAAATGTTGTACTTAATGTTGAGAATAGGAGTTTCAATAGGTTTTCAAGCATTAAGTTTAAAGTTGTTTGGAAAATGTATGTGCCATAATAGATCTATCTTTGGTTTCAGCTTGGATTGACATACTAGGTGTTTTTGTATGCCCTAGCTTTTTCACTATAGTCTAAGCAATGTGTTCTTGTCATCTTCATCCAACCATTGGATTACATATAAGACTATTCCTATCGCAACCAAAGCAAAGGCTTGCAACATTGCGGGCCAAGAGCGAAGCTTGGGAGTCACGCCACATGTTCCCAAGAGTGTAGGAAAATGTGAAAGAATGAATCCTCACACTCCCAAGGGAGCTTCCACTTTGGGAATTAGAGTTTTGATGGACTCCCAAATTTTTAGAAAGAAATTGCAAGAGTCAAAACTCAATGGATTCAGGAGTTCCTTATATCATTGAAAAGCTCTTGAGATGTAAATGTCTAAAATGGGCTTTCATGACCCATTTGGACACTTCAAACACACGTTATGGTTAAAAGAAAGGCCGAAAGTCAAATTGACAATTTGACTCCTTACCACTGAGTATCGGAAACTATCACAATTTCTTCGCATGCTGGTGGCATGCGACATACCATTGGAAATCTCTTGACAGGGCTACAACTTTGCTTTAGACTTTATTACAATAAGAGGTTTACATGTAGAGTTATGGGCCCCCAAGGTTGCGGAATGATTGATTTCATTGATTAACTTCAATTAAAATAGGTTAGATGATGCAATATAAGGTGAGATGTTAAAGAGAGGCCTAGGGTATTATTTCTTATGGAACTTGCTAAGTGTGGGCTCTTGTGCTTAGTTAGGTGCCAATGAGAAATTTGGGCAAGCTAAAATTTTCAAATGGTCAATGAAATGGGCACAATGGCATGGATTGACACGTTTCTTTTTGTAATGGTTTTCTAGGTGCTTGTGATGAATTAGAGCCAAAATTTCCAAGTGGGCACAATGGCATGTACTCCACATGTCCTTAAGGAAATGATTTTCAAGGTCTTAGTGAATAATTGGGTGAGGTTGATAGGCCAACCCAAAAAAAATTACATGGGTAGTGAAATGGGCACAATACCCCTATACTAGCTATACCCAACATGTTTCATAATGTATTGGTTTTCAAGGTGCTTGTGATGAATTTGGGTGAGATTGGTCACACAAGCCAAAAATTCCAAAGAGGTAGCAAAATGGGCATAAATGGCATGTTCCATACCATAATGGTTTTTGTGATTTTCACAAATGAGCATGTGGATATGCAAAATGAACTTGTGGATTCAAACAATGGAAATGTTGATTTTGAATAGTGTTTAGGCCAAGGGTCTCCTAAGATGACTTGTCCATTGTGCCTTATAAAAGGATTAAAAAGATGAGGCCACATGAAAACTAATACATATTTATAACAAGTACAATTCATAGAGACAATTATTGTGATGAGGAAGGTGTTCTGTAAATGTATGAAAAGCTGGAAAGGCTTTAATTTCTGGTGATGGTTGGTTCAAAGGTTAACACAATTATTGTTGCAGGCTGACAGGAGTTGTCTCCTCCTTGTTCAAAGGGGTATGGGGGTTTACATTTTGCCAAGTGTGGGAATACTTTGGTTTGTTGTTATTGAGTAAGTGAGTAAATGAAAGAATTAGTTTTTCAAAGTTAGACTATGGAGAACCAACACGAGAGGGAGGCAACAATTTTGTCCATATGTCCTTTTGTAAGCATGAGAGCTTAGGTCTAGAGAGTGACAGAGTGAGGTGAAGATGAGAATTAGGGTTTATAACTTTATGTGTCCAAAGGTCTGCAATGGGGGTGGAAGTTGATAGGGTTTCTTCAAACAAAAGGACACTATTGAAGTATTGGGCTACATTGAGTGCTATAAATAAAAGCTCCCAAAGCACTTGCTCTTTTTACTCCACATTCTCAATGTTGATGTTGGCCAATCACTTCCCAATTGTCTCGATGCTCTCATTCGCCACTAGTAGCCCCTTCCTAGGAGGAGCATGATCCTTCCTCCTAAAGTGCAACTATATATCACTTCACTAGTGAGTGGAGTTATTAGAGTTTGATTGTGGAAATAAAGGCAATACTTCTAGTAGTATTAGTGTTTAGGGCAAGGCAAGGTTGAATAGATAAGATGAGGCAAAGTAAGGCAGGGGAAAAGCAAAGCAAACAAGGTAGTTCAATAGGGCCTTTGAATAGCTTCACACAAATAGTGGTTCGCCATGTGAGAACCTAAAGAATGAGTGGGAATAACAAGTGGGGGGGGTTTAGCAAAACACTAGTTTTCATGCACCACTCATAGGCAATTATTTATTTTAAAGGGAGCATTGCCCCCAACTTTGCCATGTTATCCTCCCTCTTTAGCATGGACATGGATTACATCCATAGACATCATTAATGCTTTCCACTTGGGTCTACCACATCCTTGTTTTTACCATTGTAGCCCATATGCGCTTCGAATTGACGTTCAATGGGCTTTGCATATCCTTTTATTTCAACTAGCATCTAGTCTTTCTAATGTTGCAAGATGGCATTTTTTTATTATTCCCTTTTTTATGTTTGTCCTTCCCTCCACAAGGTGGTGAAAAAAGCCCACCAAGAGACTCGCACTTCATTACATCAATACATGGGTGGCAATTGGAAGGCATTATAGGAAAAACACATGATTAAAACACTCATTTTAGCTTTTCGCAAACATTTGGAGTCGATTCCAAATCCTATCCCACCTCCATTAGCACGATTATGTCGTGCATGGGCCTTTGCTCATGTAGAGGAATATGCTTGAATAGTATGTTCATTAGTTTTAAACACACTTGCAGCCCCATCTAATGAAAGCATGGGAATCCTTTTCCTTTTCCACCCACCTGCTAAAGTTGATCTCCCCCCTTTCATGGATGATTTCCATCTTGAGACGAAGGTTATTTTAGATCAAAAGGCATTTATTTTTGCTTTGGCTCGTTCACCATGTCTTTTTTCAATGGCCTTTTGGGTATGGTGCATGAACTTCTACAAGATTGTTTTGCTCAAGATGATTTTGTGAGTGGTTTCAACCTCTTCTTTGAAGTATGTGGGCAAATTGTTCAAGGTCATGTTCCACCTTCAATATCACATTTGTTTTCTACATTTCAACTTTTAGTGGTAGAAAAACAATCTAGAAACATACATCCCATTGTGATCAGTGAGGTGACTTATCGCTTACTTGCCCACATTCTGGCTATTTAATTTAAGGAATTTTTCACAAAACATTTTAGTCTTCATTAGTTTGGTGTAACGACTTGTGGTAGATGTGAGATAATGGTTCATGATGTTCGAATGATGTTAGATTTGCACCCAAATTGGGTGGTGCTATAGGTGGATGTTTATAATGCCTTTAATTCAATATCACGGTTAGCCATTTTCCAAGAGTTACGATCTTCATTCGATTCTTTGGATCAACTTTTCCCATTTGTTCAACAATTCTACACATGCCCATCCCCATTGTATTTTTCCTAAGATTCCCAACATGGGGATCTCATAATCATTTTGTCGGAGTTAGGTACATGACAAGGGGACCCATTGGTAGGAGCCTTGTTTGCTTTAATTCACCTTTGTAGTTTTCGCCCAATAATAACAACACACCTTACTTTTGTTTTCCCTTTTTTGGCGGATGATGCACATATACTAAGTCTTGTGTCAAATGTGGTTTTGCGTTTTTAAAATTGCAAGAGGAATTACCAACATTAGATCTTTTAGTGTAGGTAGCAAAGTGTGTAGTTTGGTTTCTTTCGGGGTTGGACCATTCTATATCACTTCCTTTTGGCTTTTTTACTATGAATTCAAGTTTTCGTATTTTGGGTGCATTGATGGGATCCACATCATTTGTTGAATTATTTGTAGTTGAGGTTTTCTATGAAGATCTTGGGACAATATCTAATCTTCGAATGTTTTTTGTGATGCTTTCATTATGTTATGCCTAGTGCTCAAATTATTTGTTTTATACAATGTTCCCATCTCTAAACACCTTGCAACATTATGTTGAGTTTGATATTCATACTATAACTACATTAAAAAAGTTACTTGGTGTAAAATCTTTTGGTGGTTCTATTGGTTAGTTAATTTGTCATCATGCCACTTTTCTTGCTTCTTTGGGCAGCTTGGCCTCCTTTTTGTGGTTCAAACTACTTCTCCGACATTCTTTGGGTGTTGGGCATTGATCACTTTTACATTTGTCATTTATTTCTAGTAGGATGATCATTTTATTCTTGTAGATGTAATAGCACATGTTGAGATCGGCACTTTTTCGTTCTAAGTGACATTACGAGATGTTCAAGCCATGTTACTTTAAGGTGTTTATTTTCATGTCCCACCTCTTGAAAGCTTAGTGGTTTAGTCATACCCCTGATTGCAGGTTTTTTTGGTGGATTGCTTACACAAGCAAAAGTTTATTTCCCTTCTAGTAGACGTTCTTTTGGATATCACACGAGCACACCTTTGTTTTTATGTGGGTTTAAGGGCATGCATTTAGTTATTAATTCATCCCACCACACAAACATTTTGTTTATCATCAGCTCATTTTCTTATAGCACTACATACCTGTTTTGGCTTGCCACATCTTACAATGACCCACCTTTCACAATGTTAATGTGGTCATACCATTGACAATCTAGGTACCCATTTGTTTTAATGTCCTTTTGGGAATGAATGTACAACATCCCATGACACATTTTGGGATATTATTACAACTATTGTTTTAGAGAACGAAACACATGTTTAGAGGGATGACGCGCTCCTAAGTCCCTTGTTGAACCCACTTGAGGGTTCAACTATGTGTAGTTGCGGAAAGTTGGGACTTGGGGGCCGCTCCTGACTTCCAGCATTATAGAGGGGTAGAGGGGCGTGCTAAAAGTCTCGGGATTAGACTAGGAAGAGGGACTAGAAGATCAAGCTTGAATTTGCATCCAAAAACCAACCACACGGGGGTTAGTTCACATTCCGCACACCCTTGGGTGTTGGGACAAGCCACATGCATTTTGACACATTTGACTCACCACGGCCCATATTCGGGGGAAACCACCACCTTCCCCCATATAGTATTGTCTGTGCCACTCCGCGGAAGCTATATCCAAATGACTCTTTTTCCCGGGATTCCCAAGTTGGAGTCCCGAAATTGTCCCGATACTATCCCGGTTGGAGTCCCGGGACTTTGGGAGCTCATATCTCCCGACTGTCAAGTCTGATCAATACAAGGTATGAACCAAAGTTGTAGCTCTCTTCGAGAGCTTTCCAACTCCATGTCGCACTCCTGATTCGGATGTTAGGAAGAGGTTGATTCCCAACTTTTAGTGGTCGAGAATCAAACTGCCAATTTGACTCCCGGCCTTTCTTTTGCCCACAACTTGGGCTGTAGATGTTCAAATGAACAATGCGAGGGCATTTTGGACATCTACACTTCGAGACCTCTACAATGACACCAAGAACACCTCAATGTAAGATGTTTTGGCTTCTGCTGTCGAACTCTAAACATTCGGGAGTCCCAAAGGACTCCAAATCCCCAACTTTGGGAGTGGGAGTTTCATCCTCCCACTTAGGCCAAAGTGGGGTTACGACAAGGGAGGTCTTGCACCTTTTCCCTTGCCACATTCAACATCAAATGGATATTCTTATTACTATAAATGGTTTCCATACTTTGATGGACATTATCATAGCTAAACCAACTTGCACATATATGGTGTAACGAACATCGACAATGACAACACACGTAGTGATGATGGTTGCTTAGGAGAAGACACAATCTTACGTTGAATGAATACCAATCAACGACTTCATTCCCCTTGGTATTGAAATGTATGGGTGTTTTCATTTTCATTTCGACTCATTCTTGATTGCTTGTGCGTAGACCACTATTGTGCATCATTTACGATCTTCTTTAGTCCCCTTGATGCTTCTTTCCCACTATCAACAATGTTCGTCCATAGCCCTATAACATATGTAAGCCATAGTGATTCTTTAGCATGCTACTGTATTTGGTTGGGGTTCTTCATATCTTCCAAACATCATAGCTAGTGCACTTCTATCACTAGCCGATTTGTGGTAGATGACAACTTTCTCATCTTAGGTCTTCTTTGTTATCATTGTGTTCATTTCATAGCCTTGGCTCCTATTTGCATAGAGTTTTTTTTTCCTTATTTTTTTTGTTGATTGTCTGCTTTCGTTTTTTTTTCTTTGGGTTGTGTCTGCTCATGCTCTCATTTGCCTTGTACTTTTGATGAATGGGTTCCCGTCCTTGATTTTTTTTATACATGGTTTTTCCCAAGTACAAAAGCATTGCCAAACCATAACTACCTTAGTTTTTGGATGGCCTCACATACCCCATTCAATGGTACTAGAGAAAATTAAGGCGCATTTTTTTGTACAACCCCACATACCTCATTTAAGTGGATTACCATACCTCATGGGCCTGTTAGGCCAAAATTATTTAAGAAAAATTGGCCTAATAATTACCTCGGCAGTTGGCGTAAAGTGTAAAAAATTATGAGGGCGATTGACTTAACTTCCAAAAAAGAATCAAAAGTTTCAGAAACAGTAGAGTTATCCATAAAGTAACCGTATCTTCACCCTATCTTTGGGCCTCCTTTCACCCCCTATCCATCTTTTAGTAGTATCCACAAAGGAAAGACATTTTAATAAATCTCAGTTTGAAATGCTGCACCTCATTATAATAGTTGTACAGTTAGGAGCAATGAAAATATATGTAACAACAATGGAGGCGCTCAGGAAAAAGGAAAGACAGGATGAAACTCAGTTTACCACCAAAGTTGATGGTTTTCTGAGTTTCATCCCACCTTCAGTGTTAATGTACTTTTTTGCAGGTTTGTTTTTTTGAATGTCACTCTTTGTATGACCAAACTCAGGGTTCTGGTGCTGTGTTTTTCTTACTTTACGGATTACTCTACAATAAGTAGTGAATTTGGTAGTAACTGATTTTCATTAAAATTACAAATACATTAGAATAATCTTTTAAGTAGTCCTCATTTTGGACCAATTTCAGGTTGTGTTTTTATCTAAATTCATGGTCATCTCTCATTGATAGATGTTGGTTAAGGAAACAAATTTGATTAAAAGAGAGCAACAAATGTCAAAATGAATATTTGTTGCACAAGATTCCCAAAAAAAATCACGAATGATCAATAAACAGAAAGAAAACATTAGGGAAATATGATAATGCAAAATAAAAATCTAGGACTAAACTAGTTTTTTCACCAAATTTGGTGGTAAAAGAGCTTGTTGACCTGGTAGTTTTAAATCTCAGTTGTACTTTTTAGTCAAAGTTAGGTGTTGATCTTATAATTCATAGTACTTAATGGATAATTTTCAAAGCTTTCAAAGCTTAGACCAACTTTAAAGATCACAAAATAATTTCTTATATTTCAATCTTAAACATGTTTATGTAAACAAAACTCAAAATACATGAGTCAAGGAAATAATGTAAGAGAAGGAAGGGCAAAGGATGCACAAGGTGTACTTGACAACCACATATTGCAAATTTACCAAACCCTACTTCACACTTCTACAATGATGAAGAGGGAATCTCATGTTTGAATTCCCTCCTAAAACTGAAGTCCCAAGCATTAGATTTGAGTTTGGGTTTTAAAAGGACTAATATTTTTTATATGTCATTATCTTTTTTCCTAGTAGTTTGAAAAATATAAGAGGTTTGCTTATCTCCATTTGCCAAAATTTATTAATTATTAGGTCACAAAGTGTTTATTTGACCTAGTAGGTATGGTATGTACTAGAGAACCTTAGGACACATTCCTTGGCTTTGAGGTATGGAGTTGGGTCATGAATTAGCATATGTAGTTTGTAATCGATCGAATCATCCTTGGGCAAGGATTCTACTATTCAATATTACCTAAATAGAAACCAACCTTGGGCAAAAGATTTTCCTTGTAGGAACCTTTAGCTGACCTGACAACCACCAGCGCACAATTCATGGTGCCATCATAAAAATCCATTTATATAATTTTAAAATATTATAAATATCCCATGCTTAGACTAAATTGGGCTCTCTGAATTCAAATCTAAGTTTTGGGGCTTAATATGACCACTAAGAGGCCTCAATCAAATAGATGAAGGTACCATTTGGGTGCTGGTTCACGCTAGCCTAATGTAAAGCCCTGAGGCTGGGTTGTTATTCAGAATAAAACTCAACAAACTTTTTACTTCAAATTTTTTTTAACATGATACCCAGAGGGTAGAATATGGGTACCCATCGGGTATCACTGCCAAACATTAAAAAAATTAACATGGGCATTTCTGAATGCAAAATGCCTGCCTCTTCAATATTGCAAAGTGTGGGTGGTTATACCACCCGTTTGATTATGTTGGATAATGTGGTGTGCATTTACACTGTTGCAAAGTGCAGGTGGTTATACCACCCATTATGATTTGCAACTGAGTTGATGTTGGGTTTTAGCTTGGAATCATATCTTATATACCCTCCTTCCTCCCCATCCTCCAGCTAGGTAGGTATCAGTGTTGTGCGTGTAAATGGTTTGGAACTTACACTCCATGTAAGTGTAAAAATAAATTATATTTATATAACTTTACATGGTCCAATAAAAAAATGTATTTTTAAACAATGTAAAAAATGTGATTTTTACTTGAGGGGAGATTTCATAATTTTTTTTATGATAAGCCAGCTAAATGGCTCATTGCAAATTTTAAAATTATCAAAATATACATCCACAACTAATTCATATGACTTTGCAAGAAGGTATGGTCATTAAAGGTATATAATATAATTATCTATAAAATAAGGAAACAACACTAAAACCCTGAGTTTGATCATAAACAAGGTGAGATTAAAAAATTAAAAACGTACCCAAAAATAAGAAAAACATTGACATTCAAGGGTGGGGAGACCTTAGCTTTTGTGGTGAGCTAGCTGAGTTTCACCCTATCTTTCCTTTTTCTTTAGCACCTCCACTGTTGCTGCATATATTTTCATTGCTCCCACTTGTAACGCTACTATAATTAGTTTTGAACCTTGTGCATTAAATGCTGATTTTCGGCATTGCATTCCCAGATTTAATAAAAATTTTCTTACTTTGTGGATACCCCTGAACGAAAGGTTTGGGGTGAAAGGAGGCCAGATAGGGTAACTTTAGAAACGATTTTAGTATTTACATTTTCACTTACACACCCCAAAACATTTACACAGAGCCATGTAAGTGTATTTACAAATCTTTACACTGGCCTCGTGTAAGTGTAAAAATATGGATGTGTAAGTGTAAATGATTTACAGTTACACAGGATTTACATGCCATATATATGGCTATTGACACTTACACGCACAACACTGGCAGGTACCAGTCTTGTGTGGTTATTTGATTTTTCAAGTAACTGCTGGGTCTGGTATTTTGGAGAAAACCACCAGCTCTGATTATTCTAGAAAACTCGAAAACTAGCAGATTTTGTGAAAAAACTGCTAAATAATCAAGTTACTTTGAAAAATCATGATTATACACCAAAATCTGTATTTAGAGGTTTTCACACCCGCTGAGTAAGTGAACATATCAACTGGTGGGGATCTGTAAGAGATTCTGATCCCCAACATTATATTTGCACGTAGTTGTTATTGTCCGGGGAAGAACGAGGCACTAAAAGGGACTGTCAGACGAGGTTGGGTTCCAGGATTCCTCGACTGACGTGCAGGTTTGCTGCTGGGTTAAAATGGACATATTCCTTTTGGTGAAGGTTTTGCTTGGGTTGTGGATGTTCTTATGGTTAGAGGATATATGTTATCACTGAGACATGCCATGTCATTTCTTAGCATAAACTTCTTTATGGATTGGTTTTCACTGGATGATTGAACTGTTTAATGCACTGCGTGTTGCAAGAGTCGCATGTTACATGGACTTGCAACATATGGCATGAACCATTTCCATGACGTCTATTTACTTGGGGCATGAAACATATGACATGAACCATTGCCATTTCATATGATATGGCATATAACACATGGCCTGTATTTCATGACACATTGGGGATGTATACATGTATGCATATGTGCATATGTGTGCCATATGACACATGGCATAAAAGGGTGGCGAAAATTCAAATTCACCTACTCTAACAAGCCTACCGAGCACCTCCTTTCAACAACGACCCTAATTAGGGTTCTTTGGGTATACTTTTCCCAATGATGATGTTCTCAAAAAATTGAGAATTTAGGCAAAGTTTTCTAACTTTGAATGGATTGATAGGTTATTCTTGGTCAAAATCATACACATCTTTGTCTAGAAAAAGATTTTGTCTCAATCTATGTCACACTCTATGTTATAAAATAGTGTGGGGCTTATCAGATTTTATGATATTCAATTCAAAGAAAGAAAATTCTTGTAGTTGTAAAGTTTTTGCTAAAATATTTTTTCAATGTGATTTGGAGCAAGTTTTCTTTTTTAAGGGTTGTCATGTATGGAGCAAGTTTTCTTTTTTAAGGGTTGTCATGTATGGAGCAAGTTTTCTTTTTTAAGGGTTGTCATGTATGGAGCAAGTTTTCTTTTTTAAGGGTTGTCATGTATGGTTGCATTTGGGACAAAGGACAATTTGAAATTCAATGTTTGCTTTAAGCTTAGGTTTGGAAATTCCTTATATCAACGTTTAGGGTTTATGTTTAGTCATTTTGAATTTTGCAAAGAAATGCTACAATTGAAAACTCAAGTGCAAATGATCCAATAATACTAAAATTGAAGTTGTAGGGTGGCTATTGAGGAACAACCAAACTATGAGAGTCTTTATCGAAATTCTCAGAACCCAAGCTTACAAGATGTCTTGTTGAAGATGCAAGTCCCACCTACATATGTCTTCAATCACAAGGGCATCATTTGGGCTAATGAAAATTTCCAAATGGGATGAGGTCAATCAAAACAAAAGAGGTGTGAGGTGGCACATATTCCTTGGGAGAGTGTTCCAAATTTCATCGTTCGTGAGCAAGATCTTGAAATTGTGCAATGTTGATTCCTCGAACGTGAGGGAAGAAGGAATATCCACTTGACAAATCCTTGTGAAAAAAGTTATTCTAAATGGCAAATGTACATTATAAACACACATTGATTATGTGTTTTCATGCCAATATTGATGTTGTGAAATTTCCATGATTTAACAAACTTTATGCTTGTTTGTAGGTACCACTACCAATTTGGACATGAGGATAAAACCAAGGTAGTCCAAAATATCACCAAGGATTTGTTGAAATCAAACCCAAAGCTCAATTTGAAAGGCAAGTAGATTCTTAGTGGCAAAGGCCACAAGGGTCCAAAGATTTTTAATCTAAAAAGGGGTGATTTAATTAAGAAAGGATGCATGTGTTCCTTCATTGTCAAGTGCTTTTATTTCCAACCAAAAGTAGTAAAAATATGTTATGCAACTAGTAAACATGTTAATCAACAAAAGTTAATAGTTCATGGGAGATACAAATTGGGGGAATGGTTCACATTTTTTCACCATGTGTCAAAGGGAATGAAGACCTTTGTGTTGGAACATCTACACCTTGGGCTATCTATATCACAAATTATAGCCAAACATAGGCGTCATGTGAAAGAGATTACATAAACCAATGGAGTGTTCTTTAGAGACTTGTTTTATGTGAGCAAGACATTTGTAATGTGGCTAGTAAGTTGGCCAAAGAAATTTACAGATGACATGATAATGATGCAAAGACTGTTAGAATGTGGGTGTAGGACAATGTGCACAATGTATTTTACTTTCAGGAAACAAGCCATGAAAATACTACAAGAGGAATGTCAGCCCAAAACATGCCATTCACTATTGGTATTCAGATGCCTTAGCAAAAGGAAATGATGTTAACACATGGACATGAAAAAGGTGTTGCTATTGATGCCTTTTTGGAACTAATGAAAACAAGGCTAACCCATTGAGCTTCATGTCAATTTTAGTTGAATTGGGTTATTTTCGGTTCAAGTTTAATGTTCAATTATGGAACATTCACATTGAATTTAGGTTCATTATGTAACCTTAACACACATTTTGGTGCACAATTGCAATTCCCCTTGTATACAATGATGGTATTTGATGAATGGTGCAATGGTGTCCATGTGGTTTACGTCATCACCTCTAATGCCAAGCAAAAAGCCTTAAACCCATGGATGAATGCTTTGAATGACATCCTTTTATCTGTTAAACAAGATTGGTGTCCCAATGCATTCATTGTTGATGATGCCATCAAAAACAAATAGCTTATGAGAAGTTCGTCTAACATTTTCACCCTTTTGATATGATTTTTTACATCATGCTTTAAACTTTTTGAAATATATCATTTTTCAACTATTCCACATTTATATGTTTTGATGTATGTTGCAAGCAAGTGTGACCTGAAATCAAAGTTTTTATTTGCTTGCGGCATGTTCATAGAGCATGGCAAAAACAAGCATGTTGCAAGATTAAATATCCATCCACATGTGCATTAGCATTGGCACAAATGAGTCATATCATGTATGATGTTTAGATGACATGGACATTTATGCTTGTGCCAAAAAGAACTTAATACACATATGGATTTTTTTCATGAAGCAAATCCATTTTGGGTATATATCAAAGCACAATGGCTTTCAAAGACATAGACGTCGGTTGTGGACCACCTAAACTTATCATATCTAGGTCAAGACACCAATGTTTTTATTAAAAGTTTCCACTCTAACCTTAAGGCCACCTGGAGGGCATCCAAAGGAAAGGCACATGGCCGATAGGTTGACTGGACTATATAAATGCTCATGGGGGATGTCCTATCACATTATTGGTACCAATCCATCCAAAAAAACTTTCGATTTTTGTGAGACACAAAACAAAAACAATTTGTGTTGGCAATTTTAAAAGCTAGCTAGGATCATCCCTGATTCTAATGTAACATTGCTAATACATTGAGGTTGTGTGACTTTAGTTACATTGAGCAAGTGTGCATTAAAGTAGTATTGGGTTTACAACCCAAATTCTAAGTGGGCATGTTGTGAATTTTTATTTACACAATGAGGTAACATTTGTAAGTATCAAATTAAGGTATTGAAGATGATGCACCCAAAGCTTACAAAAGGGACTATTACACATTATTGTGGTACATTGGAAGGTACCATAGTTGGTGGGTTGCAAAACATGTTTTCCCTGTATTTTTTTTTGAAGGTCACCTTATTTATAATCCAACTTAGGGTTATAGTGTTTTTTTTCATTACTTTATAAATATTTTTATTATATATTTTTAATGACCAAACCTTCATGCAAAGTCATATGAATTAGTTGTTGGGTACATTTTGATGGGTTTTTTTTTTGCAATGTGCCATTTAACTAGCTTATCTTCAAAAAACATTATGAAATTTCCCCTCCTCAAATAAAAATCATATTTTTTACATTTTTATATTATTTACATTATTTTACATAGCAAACACTAGTTTAGGATACCACGCGACTTTCCCACATATAATGAAATATGTGTCATGTATAAGGTCAAATTTGCTACATTGCTTTTGTTGTCCTAAATTGAGATCTCATGGGTACCCCAACAAATATGTTGACTTCCTACCATGTGTAGACATAGGTGTGTAGACCTCACTTGGGGGTTTGTTGCACAATTTTTTCTAATGTACCCACATGTGTTACAACTTTATATGGATGTTTAGGAGGGGAAATTTCTATCCAAAAAGTTGAATTATTGTTTACCTTTTAGTGCCCACTATGCCCTCCCACCATGCTTGTGTGCCTTCAACATTCTTGAGCACAATCATCTCATCCACAGATGATTCATGAATTGTTGGGATGAAAGGGGCAAAATATGGCCGACTACTAAGCTTTATAAGCAACTCCACAACAAATGGCTTTAGAAATACTTGTTCCACAATCTTTGATGAAACTTATGGCCATTCCATCTACAATACATGAAAAACACATGTTAGACTTCTAGGTTTCACAATATCATGCATAACATAAATCAAACCAATGTTCCATGCATCACCACATAATCCCCAAAATTTATTGCCATATGATACCTAGATTCCTAGCCTCTGACCTATTGATTCATAGAGGGGGTCACAATTTGCTTACCCATGAAATTGACAAAACATGAAAAAACTTTAGTGTACCCTTCACACCAAGGCTCCATACAAAAGAGAATTGCCTTTACAAAACATTCTATGGCATCCTATCTATGGATCCCGTGCATAAAATCTAAATGCAAAGTCATAGTATCATTCAAAGTAAAAACATTCCAATGGCCATGATCTGTAAAAGGAACCACCACTATTTATGTTGAACTGGAACACCCCCTGAAGTATAATTTTGCCCATTCTTCTACACCTTTATAACCTGAGACATTGTTATAATTTTGCATTTGCCCAATAGATCCAACAGTCAATAACAAATATTCATCCCTTTGCATGAAGGATATTTGTAGCCATATGTGTGTCATGACAAAATCCAATTGCACTGCACTCCAAAACACATACATTTAGGAAGGAGATCCTATGGATATAAGATGCACTCCTCTCCCCCCAAGCCCTTATAAAAGATTATGTAGTCAACACATGGTTCAAGTTCTTTCATGTTAAACCAATTGCAACATCCAATGTTGATTTGCACAATGAAGCCCCACATGTGGTTATGTTATGTTACATTGCACAAGAGGATTTAATGTGGACATATGTACCTAACTTGTAGAAGCACGTCTTTAATTTTGCACATCACCAAACCATACATTATTGATTAAGCTGTCCATTTAAGATGTGTAGGCATTATTAAAAATCACAACACAACATAAATTTAGGTAATGTTTATAAAATGAAAGATTGCCACAATTGTTTTGTTAAGCTATATGAAGCATCGTCTTTTCACAAGGTTTTCCCACCTTCAAAACAAGATTGCCAAGTTGGGAGCTTGTGGACGACACTTCCATTGTTGAATTGAAACTAAGTTGGGCATGTGCAAGTCCCATGCTTCCTAGTGGGTTAACTAGTGGAGATAGAATACTTGTTGAATCTCCACATGGGTAGGGGGTGATTGGGTCATATGCATTGTCCATGGTTAATTTGAAATTTCAGATAATAGCTTCTAGTGGGCTGCAAGCCCACTTGATTAACTTTCTATGGGTATTGGTAGTGTGTGTGTCATCTATTATGGATGACCCAAATATGGGCAACATCTTGTCACCATCTTGTATTGCAACAAACTTAGTGGCTTGATTAAAACTATAGTTGGAGGTTGCTTGAACAACACAATTAGCAGCCTAGAAGATGTGATTAGATTGTTCACCATGTTCCCCATTTGCTGAATCAATTACAACATCCAAGGTGGTGTTGTGTAAACATTTTATAATGGCTAAAATGGTTGGCATATCAAATGGGCCAAATGCATTGTCCACTTTTGGTTGGTGGCACCTTATTTAAACATCACAAAGGCCAAACTTGTATTGGATGATTGAATTGTGGTTAGCGGATTCACTAACAGATCGCACTTTGTTGATAACCTCATGGGCATGCATTAAATCTACAAACATGCATGTACACCATGTGATAATCAATGATGTAACCCACATCTGCAAATTTTTTTTGCAAGATAGGAATGAATGTTATTAATAATTGTTAATAACAAGAACAATGTTACAAATTTGTAAGAATATAATATTATTTATTAACTTTGATACATGAAAAATAAAAACATACATACTTTGCATGGGTCTAGCCAACATCAAGGTCTTCTATCCTATTTAACCACTTGTAAATGTTCATAATTGGTGGTTCGTTAATAGCAAGTTGCTCACATTGGGTCCAAGGCATGATAAAATGGATGGAAACATTGAAGGCCATATCTTGCAAAGCACAAGCTTGCAGAGAAACACACCACTATTTTAGTTCTACCCACCACTCTTTTGTTGGGGACTTTAAAAGCTCCCAATGATCCTCAATTTCATCAACCTATTCTTCTAGTGAGTTGCCTTTTCTTGCAACAACACATGTGATATAACCATCTTCCTTCAAGTACATATGTGTTAAATCCCAATACACATGCAAACACTTGTTTCCAACCCATTGATGGATGTTATCCCTCATGCCACCATCATATGGACATGTGATAATTGGGTGTTTTAGAGATGATAATTGCAAAAAAACCTGAATGTATAAAACACTCCAAGGCACTAAGAAAATTATGCTACATAATGCCATTGATCAAAAAGTTGATTACATGCAAAGTCCTTTTATAACATTGTGTTGCAAAGATAACAGGGGATTTGGGGCTATTAATCAAGAAATGGCGAAAAGGATGCCATTCCCATTTTATTTGCAAAATCTAAGGGTACATTTGGTGATCAAATTCATTAACTTCTTTTGTGACAATGTCCTACACCATATCTTTTCATTGAACATCCCATTGTCACATGAGGTCTTCTTTTGCAATTTGAACACCAATGTGTTGGACATATGCACATAATTGTTGTAGTTCATGGTCTTTGAATTTGGGTTTTTGCACCTTAGTTGTTGCCACAACCACCAAATTTGCAATCTTTCATGTCATGTGTGGGCAAGCCTTCATGAAAAAAAATAAAACCCAAGTATGCAAATGTTAAGACCACAACATGCACCTAACCATACAGGTCATAAATATAATTTAATTTTGAAGTGAAAATGCATTATAATTTGCATGCATTAAAAATGAAAAGATTAATTAAGCATATTTTTTCAAAACCAAATCAAATTTGCAAGTACATGTAAATGTGTCATGGAGATGAAATAAGGGGTTTAAGCTTTTTATATGTTATAAATGGCACCAAATTTGTGACAAGATGTATTTTATTCACCTAATGGTCAGGAAGGGAGAACACACCATAAGCGCACATCAATTGGGACCACCAAGTTGGGGACTCCTTCCATTTTAAGACCTTTTTTTGGAACCCAACCAAATCACCACTATAAACACCATAAGGCAAAAATCCACATTCTAGCAAGTAAAAATGTCCAAGTGCATTAAAATGCTTAACATGTTGAGGTTGGGCCATGACAACAATCAAACCATTTGCCTCCTTCAAGACAAGCTCGTGAAATTCCTCTTTCACCTTTGTTACATCTTGAAATGATTCATAAAATTGATTAATACTTGGCACGTTTTGAATTGTCACAATAGGGTGAAGAAACAAGTTTCAACTTATTTGTTCAATTAGCATGTTTCGATGATGGGCCTAAAGAAGTATGCAAAGTATTTTCAATTACTTGTTGTAAGCCAATAGTCATTGCTAGCTCATTTAAAGTATTAGCAAATATGTCAATGTTAGATGGATAATGCACTTTGGTTTGTTTCTTTGTTTTCTATTGAGGTTGTGTGATGGATTGTGCAATTGGTTGAACAAATTGTAGTTGATTTTTTGTTGGAATGTCTAGATCCTCAAAAGTATCATCATCTAATGTGACATCGTGCACAGTCCATTTCAAATTTGGTGCATTCACTTTGGTTGAGCCACATGATGTGATTATAACATTAGCAATTGTGTGTTCCATTTGACACCCACATTAACTTGAAACAATTGAAGACTAGATGCCAATGTGGGTTCCTTGGAAGCCCTAACCTCTATTGAATCATCCTTGTTTGGCTTTTTCCGCTCTTGAAATTATGGGTTAAGTTCATGGAAAAGCTCTTCAACCTTCCAATATTTTTGTATAAGATCATAAGAAATGCCTCCGAGCTTATTCTCAAAGTCTTTGAATTGTTATGCATGTTGTAGGTTTGAGTACACAAGGAGGGAAATTTTAACCCCATTTGCATCCAAAGGGCCATTTGGACAACCTTGAATTTGATGGTCATTGATGCACAACTTGCTAGAAAATTTCCACTTGCAATACACACAAACAAAAGCATCATATTTTTCTTCTTCATCTCGTGCATGACTTGTAGTTACATACATTTTCATCTCTATGCAGATTCTTATCGACATTGTTTGTTGAACCCACCCCCCTTCCTTTCAGTTTATGTAATAGGTAATAATGTTGGTGAGGCCATCTCTCAACCCCACTTCTATACTTACACCACGTTTCTTCAAAATGATAATTTAGTTTCAATATTTAATAAATGTACATTGTACTAACAATTCATCATACATAGACTTTTGGTTATCAAAATATGAATTGTCACCCTCCTTTTCAATACATCTATTTTAGGTTGGGTTTTTTTTTTATGATGTATGCATACCAAAGGTTGTTTGACATTCAAAATAATAATTTAAAAAAAATGCCAAAGTCACTAAAGTGTCACTTTCAACTAGGTTCATTTGCAAGAAGGTGAGAAAACAAAATAAAGGAAACTAGAAAACAAGGACATCAACAAGTGTTGCCCAAAAAATATACCCCCAAACTCCAATGGACAATTAGAAAACAAATATTCCCTCCACACCTTCCACCTTAGTCCTTCCTCTTAGATTATGGTAAAAATAAATTACATAACGTGACTAATGCATGAAGGTAAAAAAAAAAAAGGCATGAAGGTCTTTGTAGTTTCCCTTTAAAACTTGGAATGAATGTGTGTTTTCTTTCTAAACATATCCACTAAAATTCAAGTTGCACCAAATTATTGGGAATACATTTCTCAAAACAACATCCACCCAACTCCAATGGATTAAAAAAAAAATTGCCCCTACCCCGTCTTTCCACTTTTTCTTTGAAGAAATTATATCTAGGTGCTTCCTACCCTTATGAAGTCTAAACCTTCATTTTTAACTACATACCCAATGCTTTTCTACTTGTCTTCCTAAGCAAGTGATACAATTTGTTTTCTTTGATGCACTAAATTTATTATAATCTATTAACTACTTAGAAAGACAGTCACATGCACCACAAACTTGTAAATTGTGTTGTGGTTGTCATACTTGAACCAAAAGGGTTGTTATCAAAATCTGTTATTCTATTCCAACGACTAAATTGCAATAAACTCCTACAACAAAATGCAAATTAGAAAAAAGATTGAAATTTATAATGAGTTCAAACAATATACATACATCCTTATTTATAAATGCAAGATACAAATCAAATGAGGTCCATGTCATTTCAAGTATTGAAATATTGAAAAAATAACAGTTTGAACCCACCTTTTTTGCACGTGAGTTCTAGCCTTCTTTTCTTGATCATGTTGAGAGGTTGCAAAATTCGTCCCCTTTAACAATCATGATTCTACACCTTAAACTACATTACCCACAACTTTTGATCCATTCAAAATCAGAAACTTTGCTTACACTTGCAAGCTTTTGAGAACACCATTGTTGGGAAGAGTATACCCAAAGAACCTTAATTAAGGCTCCTTGTTGAAAGGAGGTGATAGGTAGGTTTGTTAGAATAGGTGAACTTGATTTGTTTCCACCCTTTTATGCCATGTGTCATATGGCACACATATGCATATGTTCGTACATGTATACATCCCTAATGTGTCATGAAATACAAGCCATGTGTTATGCCATGTCATATGTTTGATGCCCCTTGTAACATGCATATCTTGTAATAGGCATTGCATGTAATGGTTCAATCATCCAATGAAAACCAATCCATAAAGGAGTGTCACTAAAAAGGAAGATGACATGCAAAAATGTATGTTAAATTGTCACAACAAAATAATGTATGCATATGTCATTACAGGAAAGCCTTGAAAACACACAACTAATGTGCGAGAGCAATATATTTTCTTATAACCTGATAACAAAACAATTATAAAGACCTTGATGGATTAGCACGCTTTGGATTCCTTTTTTTGTGAACTATCATCGTCTTTCATGTGTTGTAACCCTAACCTTGGATTCGCGACTAAAGCAAGGGCTTACAAAGGTGCGGGCCAAGTGTGAAGGCCGAGAATCACATTTCATCCTCCCAAGAGCGTGGCAAAGTGTAAAGGAATGAAACCCCACACTTCTAAATGAGCTCTCACTTTGAGAGTTGGAGTCTTGATGGACTCCCAAATTTTCAAAGAGCAATTGTAAGGGTCAAAACTCATTGAATTAAGGAGTTCCTTATATCATTGAAAAGTTTTTAAAACATATATGTTTAAAATGGATTCACATGACCCATTTGGACGTTTCAAACATAAGTTATGACCAAAAGAAAGGTTGAAAGTCAAAATTAACAAATTTGATTTTCGCCCACTAAAAATCGAAAATCATCTAGATTTTCTTACGCATAGGTAGGACATATTGTTAAAAAGCTCTCAACGAAAGTTACAACTTTGCTATAGACCTCATTTCCATTGAAAATTTGCACACAAAACTGTACCCTCAAAATCATGAGAATTGTAATTTTGAATTCTTTTAACAATGTAAATCTTTAAAATTATTGTTCTTTTTAAACCATGGTATTCTTATGCACGTGAAGGTATAAAATAAGAACTAAAGTTTATGATTGAAAGGATACATATGGCATCAAAAGCTTGGCAACATCACTAACATCTTACAAGGTGTACAAGTATATGTGTTATGTTTTATTATCATTCATGGACATTAGAACTTTTATACAATCCATCAAGGTCTTCATGCACATTTTGATGGAAGTGGATATGTGATATAATAGTTGACATTAAAATTCTAAGCAAGTGTATTATAAATTACAATACTTCAATATTGGCAAATTATCTTCTTTATTGCCACTAGATTATGTAACAAAGTATGCACAAATCACATTCTTAACTTGATCATTTTGAGGCTTCCGTAACAACACAACATTTTGTGTTTGAAGGTTCAAATAGACCTTATTACATATTATTATTATGAAATTTAGTTTTGGACCTTCTACTCTCTTTGCTAATGGACAATGCAAATGAAACATATTTGTAGAGGTAACTGTATTTTTTAATAAAATTTTCACCTAAAGGTGTTTAATTTCTAGGTTTGTGTACCAGAAATATAAAACCACATTGTTGGACTGAAACAGTGCTTGCAATACATCATACTTGGTTGTTCACACTTTTTGACTTTTACTGCCTTTTTCAAAACTAAAACTATGCATGAGTTCAATGTTTTCAAAGCATCTAGACAACATCTACCAACACCAATGTGTGTTGCACTCAATTCTAAAGCTTCTCCAAATGAGGGAATTCTCTCTATTTTTCCTACAAGACCTTCTAAGATTATCACTACAACGCTGCAGATACAAGTTCCTCAAGTTTGGGAGGACTTCTAGAGAGAGAGGTAAGCTTTGAAGAGACTTACAACTATTGAGGCGAAGAGTTTTCAACTCAGGGATAGCACCTTCCTCCACCTCTGGAAATTCAACAAAGTTCCTACAACCTTGTAAACTGAACTTTATAAGAGCTGGAAAAGCACCACGACGTGTGAAAGAACCTGGAAGCCTTTCTAAACACTTGCAAAAAGTTACAGAAAGACTTCTAAGTTTTTTGAAATCTGGCATCCAAGCTGGCAAGATTTTGAGGTTGGGAAAACAATGTAACCTCAAGTCTTCAAGCTTTGTGAGTGCAGATATATTGCCAGGCAATAGCTCATGTTGCCAATTCCCTCCTTCAATACCAAGGTGTGTGAGAACCTTCAACCCAGATATGTTTTCCAAGGAAGCTTCTTTTGCTTGAGTCTGTTCTGCCCATCTCAAGTGCATACAAAGCAGTGTGTCTAAAACTTGAAGTGATTCTAAGCCAAACAGTCCAGAAGGGAGATATCTCAAACTGTCACAAAATGATAGATTGAGATTCCTTAACATTCGTAAATTTTCTATTGACTCTGGTAATTTTTGCAGACAACAATTACTTGACAGGTTAAGATAAACCAAATGCTTGAGATTACCAAGTTCCTCAGGCAGATATTGAAACCTTCCATGACATAGATCCAGAACCCTTAGATTTTGAATGCCCTTCAGGAAACCTGCTGGCACATCAGATATCTGGTTCTGACCAAGTAGTAGTGTCAGCAGGTCAGGTGCACAAAACGTTGAAGGGAGTCTCATCAATTTGTTTTGGTGTAATGATAATCTGCGAGCTTTAAGAGGTTGCTTACATTCAGTTATCCACTTTGGAGGAAACTCTGTCAAATTTTGACCTGCTTGATAAAGAGCAAGCTGTTGTGTAGGGGTTGTGCCACCATCAATTTGGAGTATGTAGAAAGCCAAGTCTCTCATCACATCATGTACCTTGTACAGCTCTCCATCTAATTCCTCATCCCACTTGCTCCGATGCACACTTGCTGCCAAGTCTCTCCTCGCATCATGTACCTTGTAATGATGTACCTTGTACTGTGGGAAAACCTCTTCATCAAACTTTTCATCCGATTCTTCATCCAACTCTTCATCCAACTCTTCATCCAACTCTTCCTCGAACTCTTCATCCAACCATTCATCCAACTCTTCATCCAACTCTTCATCCAGGTCTTCATCTGACTCCCCATCTAACTCTTCATCCCATTGCTCATCCAAGTCTTCATCCAACATGTCATGAAAGCCTTCATAATATTCCACATCCAAGTTCCTATCCAGACCTGCTTCTATCCTTGCCCTGTCCCACTCATCGTCCAAATATGCATTGGACTTTATAATTGACTCAATCAATGATCGCCTCCTCAATTTCATTAGCAAGTTGTACGCATCAAATTCAGGGTCATCTCCAACATCTCCAGGAACAAGCCCTTCTCCAATCCAATACCAAAGCAAAACTTGAAACTCCACCTCATGATCTTCAGGAAATGCTGCAAAGTAAGTAAAACAGTCCTGCAAGCGAGGGTCATCCTCTTTCAGGACATCATAGCCAAGCTTCAAGTGCTCATACAATTCATTTTTCATAGTCCTCTCCTGCATGCGTGATTCATTCAACTCCTTGAGTAGTGGCGTCCATTCACGTTCATCTGAGGTCTTTCCAAACATGGCTGCACCTATCACCTTCAGAGCTAATGGAAGACCTCCACACTCCTTAGCCATAGACTTTGCCAATGCCTCTAATCTATGTGGAACACTAGATGATGTCCCAAATGCATGCAGACAAAATAGGCTCCAACTATCCTCTGGTGAAAGAGTCTTCATATGCTCTTGTCTTATGCATGGTCTCTGCAATATAGACTCAATTCTGGTGGTCAACAATGTCACACTGCCCTCCCCCTTGCCTAAGTCAAGTGCATCAAAGTCTTCATCTTTCCAAACATCATCCAAAACCAAGAACACCCTTTTTCGTGAAAGCTCACTTTCCAATTTTTGCTTGTAATCCACCATGTTGGAATGCAAATGTACTTTTGAACCCATGTCATCACTTATGCTTCGATAGAGAGACAATATGTCAGGAGTTTGCCCCACAGTGAGCCAAATAAATGTTGCTCCTTGAAAATGAGCTCGCACCTTCTGGCTCCAATACAC